>Ga0207710_10000807_pt1 | contig 16974 bp, 13 predicted proteins | sample KBSS24metaG_FD_184400 | JGI IMG/M metagenome (GOLD analysis project Ga0207710, IMG submission 184400) | Switchgrass rhizosphere microbial communities from Kellogg Biological Station, Michigan, USA - KBS S2-4 metaG (SPAdes) (version 2) | ecosystem: Host-associated > Plants > Roots > Rhizosphere...
TCCCCGGTAGGGCGTCCACCACGACTGCTGCTCGACCGCGAGGTTCCACACGAAACGCGCGTGCCCGCAGTGCTCGTTGAGTCCGGCGACCTGTTCGGGTGCCGGATAGAGCCGGTAGCGGGACACAGAAATATTCTACAGGAAGGATACGCGAATGCGTTACAGTGTGGGGGCGCCGTTTCCTCCCCGGCCTGAAGGCCGCGGTATCCACGGCGCAAATCCGATGACCATCAGCACTGCCTCGGCCACCGGGGTGACCGGAACACCCGAGGCCGACGAGCTCATCGCCCGGATCGCCGGCGACCTGCCGAAGGACTTCGTCTGGGGCTCGGCGACCTCGGCATACCAGATCGAGGGCGCGACGACCCAGGACGGCCGTGGCCCCAGCATCTGGGACACCTTCGCCCGCACCCCGGGCAAGACCCGCAACGGCGAGAGCGGCGCGGTCGCGGTCGACCACTACCACCGGTACCAGGCGGACGTCGCGCTGATGGCCGAGCTCGGCCTGTCGGCCTACCGGTTCTCGGTGGCGTGGCCGCGGGTCGTGCCGACCGGTTCCGGGCCGGTCAACCGCGCCGGGCTCGCGTTCTACGACCGACTGGTCGACGAGTTGCTCGCCGTCGGCATCGACCCGTGGATCACGCTGTTCCACTGGGATCTGCCGCAGCCGCTGCAGGACCTGGGAGGCTGGGCTAACCGGGAGACGGCGCACCGGTTCGCCGAATACGCCTACCATGTGGCCACCGCGCTGGGCGACCGGGTGCGGCACTGGTCCACGCTCAACGAGCCGTGGTGCTCCGCGTTTGAGGGTCATCTGACCGGCCGGCACGCGCCCGGCGTCCAGAGCGCGCACGCGGCCGTCCGCTCGGTCCACCACCTGATGCTCGGCCATGCTCTGGGCGTGGAGGCGCTGCGGGCCCGCGGCGCCGGCGACGTCGGCATCACCCTGAACCTGATCCCGGCCGAGTCCCCGGAGGACTCGGCGGCCGCACGGGAGGCCGTCCGGCTCGTCGACGGCCAGACCATCCGGCTCTGGCTCGACCCGCTGCTGCGCGGACGCTACCCCGAGGACGTCGTCGCCGACCTCGCCAGGGCCGGCGCCCGGCTGCCGGTCGAGGACGGAGACCTGGACCGGATCGCCGCGCCGCTAGACTGGGTCGGGATCAACTACTACGCCCCGCACATCGTCGTCCCCGGTCCCGACCCGGACCCGGCTCCGCTCCCGTTCGTCGCCGCGGACAACGTGACCAGGGTGAAGTCGACCGACGACGTGACGGCGCTCGGCTGGCCGATCCGCCCGCGTAGCTTCGCCGCCCTGCTGCGCCGGCTCGCCGTCGACTACCCGGGCACCACCTGGTACATGCACGAGAACGGCGCTGCCTACCTCGACGAGCCGATCGCCGACGGCAGCGTGCCGGACCCGGAGCGGTTGCGCTACCTGGCCCTTCACCTCGATGTCGTGCGGGAAGTGGTCCAGGAGGGTGTCGATGTCCGGGGATACTTCGTGTGGTCGCTGATGGACAACTACGAATGGGCGGAGGGCTACCAGATGCGTTTCGGCATGGTTCACGTCGACTTCGACACCCTCGTGCGTACCCCGAAGTCGAGCGCGCTGTGGTACTCCCGCCTGATCCGCGAGCACCGCGCCGCGAACGGGTAGGGGAGCGAACCGGACAATCGTGCCTGACACGCCGGAGCACGCTGCCGACGGCAGTGGCAGCGGTGGTACTGAGCCAGCGGGTGCGGTGAGCAGGGACGGAGGGACGATGAGCGCGGTGGCCGGGTTCGCCGAGCCGGACGGGAGCCCGGGAGAGGCGGCGGGCCGGGGGCCAGGCCCGCGGCGGCCGCCGACCCTGGAGGAGGTCGCGGAGCTCGCCGGGGTGTCGCGGGCGACGGTGTCGCGGGTGGTCAACGGGTCGTCCCGGGTGTCGCCGGAGGCGCGGGCGGCGGTGACGTCGGCGATCGCCGAGCTCGGCTACGTGCCGAACCGGGCCGCCCGCAGCCTGGTCACCCGCCGGACGGACACGCTGGTGCTGATCGTCCATGAGCGGCCGGACACGGTGTTCGCCGACCCGTTCTTCGCCAGCATCCTGCGGGGTGTCAACCGGGCGCTGAGCCCGACCGACCTGCAGCTCGTCCTGCTGCAGGCCCAGGGCGAGGCGCAACGGGACCGGGCGCTGCGGTACGTCGGCAACGGCCACGTCGACGGCGTGCTGCTGATCTCGCTGCACGGCGACGACATCATGCCGACGGCGATCGCGGCCGCCGGAGTACCGCTGGTGATGGCCGGCCGGCTGCTGACCGGCCGTGCCGTCGACTATGTCGACGCGGACAACGTCGGCGGCGCCCGGGACGCGGTCAACCACCTGCTCTCCATCGGTCGGCGGCGGCTGGCGACCGTCGCCGGGCCGTCGGACATGAGCGTCGGCGTCGACCGGCTGCGCGGCTACACGGAGGCGGTGCGCGCCGCCGGCGACGACGCGTCGGCGGGCAGGGTCGTCGTCGCTGACTTCACCGAGGCCGGCGGCGAGGCGGCGGCGGCCAGGCTGATCGCCGAGCATCCGGACACCGACGCCCTGTTCGCCGCATCGGACCTGATGGCGCTGGGCGCGCTGCGGGCCCTGCGCGAGGCCGGCCGGCGGGTTCCCGAGGACGTGGCGGTCGTCGGCTTCGACGACGCGGTGCTCGCCACGTATGCCGACCCGCCGTTGACGACCGTCCGCCAGCAGGTCGAGCAGATGGGCCAGGAGATGGTCCGGCTCCTGCTGGCGCGCATCGCGGTTCCCGACGGCGATCCGCGAGAGATCGTCCTCCCGACCGAGCTCGTCATCCGAGCGTCGGCGCCACGGGCGCTTGTGGAGGGGACGTACTAGCGTCCAAATGCGTGTTGCCAGCGCGATCTCGACGAACAGATGGCGGACCTCGTTGACGGTCAGGTGGATCAGTCCGGGAGCGGGCTCGGTCTCGTGGGCTGTGGCGGTGGTGGTTGCCAGGAACGTGTAGGCGAGCATCGCGAGCAGGGTCCAGCTTAGCTGGCTGCTAAGCGAGGTTTCCGAGTATCGGAGGCTTGCTCTGTCCGGTCCAGTCAGCAGTCAGGTCCTCGACGCCGGCGTGGCCCTCCATCACCAGGCGATGCGGGAACTTGACGCGTTCATAGCGAACGATCCGTACCGAACCAGGATGTCAGGCGGCGTCAGGGACAGCCTCTCACTGCGCATCTTCCTGGACAGCGCTGAATTAATCGCGGCCATGCGGCGACTCACCACGCCCAGTCAGTCAACCAAGAAACTGATTCAGGAGATCTTCCCGCTGTACGCGCAGCGCGGAGTCGTCGATCTGGTGAAGTCGGCGGGTGTGCGGCTCTCCCGGGGGTTCAGCCCGGACTTTGTCAGTGATCTTCGAGAGTACTATGCGGTAAGCAGGTATCTCGACGCGGAGATTTTCGTGATCATAATTGAAGCACTTCAAAGAAACAAGCTCATGCCGATCAAGAAGCCGCTATGGAATGCGGCTGCTCACCGCGTCGGGCTTGAGGCCACGAAGCGCGCGATGGCCAACGTCGAGCGCATCAGGCGGTGATCAAAATATCGCATTTCGATGGGCGCCCGTGGGTTGATCGCGGCGTTCGCTTCGGCTGTCGAAGCCATTGTCCGGACCGGCGCCGGCCACCCACTTGCCGCGCCGGGCACCGCCATCCTGCCGGCCGTATCCGATCTCGTCCGGCCGACGGGAGTGTCAGTGGCGCCGGGTCACCAGCCGGCACGCCCAGAACTGCCGGGGGAGCAGCCGGCCCATCGCGGTCAGGACCGCGATGGGCCGGCCAGGTGAACCGAGGCCGCTCGACCTGATGGCGTAGGACCGCGACTTCGTCGCGCAGCACAGGTCAGTGGTCCGACATCGGGTTCTGGCGCGGTACAGGGTTTACCTTGTCGGAATTGCAACGGTCACGTCGGCGTTTGTGCGCTGGACTGTCGGGTGCACGCGGGACGCAGGCGCGGGTTCGCGTAGTCCGATGAAGTAGGTGACCACGCCTTCGAAGTCGCCTCCGAGGCGCACTTGGACGACGTTGGTGGTCGCCCGGACCGGGAACAGATCGCGCGGTGCCGTCGCTCTGCCATGCTCGTCGTGGGCCACGGCGCCCCGAAACACCACCTGGACGAACGACTGGCCGCGCACGGCGACGGGCAGGCCGGAGCCGTCCTGGATCAGCGCGGATCGCGGCACGTACCGAGCCGTCACGTCGGTGGCGGCGGCCGGCCGGAAGCGGAAGCGGACGAGGTCCACGCGGGCGCTGGCCGCGTGGGCTGTATGGATGCCCTCCAGTACCGGCATGAGGGCCGTGGCCGGTGGTCCGCCGGCCCAAGCCGGAACCGTCATGAACGTAAGGCCCAGGGTGAGAACGAATAGCACGACCGCGACCGTGCGTGACTTCATCATGATTAGCCACCAATTCCTTTCAAGCCCGATAGTGCTGACCGGGCCGTCGTGAGGAAGCCGTGGTGGAAATCGGGAAGCAGGCTCTCCAGACCTGCCTGGCAGAAGCCGTAATGAGGGCATCGCATGATGGACGACGGTTTGGATGCCCCTCCGTTCGCCGCCCAGCATGCGCGACCTCGGCGCGCACCGCCAGTCGTCCCCACTAGCGAGAGGCCACTGGGACAGAACCGCGGCGAATAGCCCGTGATCCAGCCGGCGGCGAGCAGTTCGTCGAGGACCCCGTGGGGATCGGTGTAGCGGCGTAGATCCTGGCAGGTCACGTTCACCCACCCGGTCCGCGCGGCCCGCGGCCTGCGGGCGGCCGGCGCCGACGCGGCGGTCGTAAGGGATGGGGCCGCCCGCGCCGCGGCCGGCCCCGTCGGCGCGAACCGGTCCTGACCGGACCGCCGCTGTCCCGCTACCCGCCCGCACGCGGGTGCTTGTCCACGTCGGCGACCGCCCGGCCTACCGCCGCGGGGAGCTGAGCTGGACTCCGCCGGCCGTCAGCGTCGCGACCGCGGGGTCTGTCAAGTCTTTTCTTACAGTCCCCGGCCGCGGGCCCGAGCCAGATGTCCGGCACCGGCCGGGCCCACGGACGCCAGGTCAACGCCGGGCGAGCGGGGTGGCGCGGGACTCGGGATGGACGGCGCCGGTCTCCGGATAGTGCAGGTCGAAGGCGGGCCGCTCGGAGCGGATACGCGGCAGCCGCACGAAGTTGTGCCGGGGCGGCGGACAGGAGGTGGCCCATTCCAGCGAGTTTCCGTAGCCCCACGGGTCGTCGACGAGGGCCGGGTCGCCGTGCCGGTAGGAGTGCCAGACGTTGTAGACGAACGGGAGGGTGGAGGCGGCGAGGAGGAACGCGCCGGCCGAAGACACGGTGTTCAGGGTGGTGAACCCGTCGTTCGGGCCGTAGTCGGCGACCCGGCGCGGCATGCCGCGCACGTCGAGCCTGTGCTGGACCAGAAACGTCATGTGGAAGCCGATCGGCGGACTCGCGAGCAGGACGCCGGTGAAGCCACCCAGTAGGAAGGTCACGAGGAATCCGACGGCGAAGAGCATGGGGTGTCTCGAAGGTGACCTGTCCGCGCCACATCGTGCCGATCCAGTTGAAGAACTTCACACCCGTGGGCACCGCTATCAGGAACGACAGGAAGGCGAAGAACGGCAGGGCGATGATGTACACCTCGGGGTGGCCGAAGAACCAGAACAGGTGCTGCCACAGGATGGCGCCGCCGTTTCCGGCGTCGAAGATGTGCGCGCCGACGCGGCGGTCGGCTTCATACCCCAGCATCCTGCTCAAATAGGCAACTGTCGGAAATCTCTTCCGGGCTCTGTCCGGCGAGCCCGGCGAGCCGCGCACGCGCCTGCGGTGGTACCCCACCGCGGGGTTCATAGATCAGACGTATCCGATGAATCCGGTCCAGGCGGCTCGGCGGTCGGCGTGCGGGTCGTCGATGAGGGCTGTCGTCTGCGTGTAGACGAGTGTCGTGCGCCGGCCGGGCTCGTAGAGTGGCCATTCTGATGCGGTCTCGCCGTGTCGGGCGAAGGCGATCAGGTCCGCTCGCAGATGGTCGACGAAGGCGCGGTCGCGGTGGGCTGCGCCGAGCCACCGCTCGACCTTGTCAAGGCCGCCGAACAGCAGCGCGACGTCCACGCCGTGCGTGGGCCCCAGGCCGGTCAGCCCGCAGACGCGGGGTGCGTGGTCGACGCGGAACATCCGGGTCGGTGCCACCGCGGAGTGGGCCTCGGCGAGCGCGACCGACGGGTACCAGAATGCCGCGTCGCCGCCGATCCGAGGGTGTTGCGCCGTGTCGCCGGGGCCGCCGTACGCGGCTAGTACGCGATCGAGGACATCGTCGCCGGACCGCGCGAAGAGGCGGCAGAGGTCATCGTAGTTGACGGCGAGCTCACCCTTCAGGATCTTTTGGAAGAGTTTGTGTTCGTCGCGGCAGGTGCCGATGAGCAGCGGTACTCGGTGGCCGCGGCCGGCGCGTATCGCGTCGATCGGGCTCTGGCGCAGGAGTTCGCCGTCGACTACGTAGCTGACGCTGATGGTTCCGGGATCGTCTCGCTGCGTCGCCTTGTCGAATATCGTGGCTGCCGCGAGCAGCCGGTCGACCGGCATGTCGCGGATGTCCTCCAGATCGGCCGGGTCGAGATCGAGCAGCTGGAGATACCGCCGTGCCCAGGCTCGAGACCGCTCACGTGAGTAGACGTGGAAGGCCGGTGAACTGGCGGCCGCGGCCCGGGCGAACAGGCCGGCGGCTGCCGGGACCGCGAGAAGGGTCGTGACGGCCAGCGCTCCGGCGGATTCTCCGTAGATGGTGACGTTCCCGGGGTCGCCCCCGAATGCGGCGATGTTCTGCTGAACCCAGGTCAGCGCGGCGAGTTGGTCGCGCAGTGCCAGGTTGGAGTCGAACCCGCCGCCCGCGTCAAGGCCGGCGAGGTCCAGGAAGCCCAGGACTCCGATCCGGAAGTTGAAGGTGACGAAGACGGCGTCGGATCCGCCGATGAGCGGGGCGCCGGGATAGACGGAAGCGGACCCGGTGCGGTTCCCGCCGCCGTAGAGGTAGACGATGACCGGCCGGCCGGCCTCCGGACCGGCCGCTCTGGTCACGTTGACGGTCAGGCAGTCTTCGCTCTTCGTCGTGCGGGGGGTCCCGAGCACGAAGAAGCGGGAGAACTCCGTCGGCCACGGGGCCGCCCCGTACTGCGTCGCCAGCAGGGTGTCCTCCCACGGCGTCACCGGCGCCGGCGCCCGGAAGCGTCCGGGACCGACTGGCGGTGCGGCGTACGGGATCCCTCTCCAGTGCTCGAACCCGTCCTCGCGCCCACCCTGAACCAGTCCACCCGTCGTCCGGACGATGCTTTGTTTGGTGATCTCCACCAGCTCTCCCTCGCCCGCATGACAGTGACTTTCAACATGAAAGTAGCTGTCAGCAAGTGGCTGGGCAAGAATGGCTCCGTGACCGACGCGCCACAACAGCCACCTTCGTTGACCGAGCGCCGCCGCTTGGAGCTGGCGCAGAGCGTCATGCGCATCGCTATCGAGGCGTTCACCGGGCTCGGGTACGACCAGGTGTCGGTGGCGGACATCTGCGCGCGGGCCGGCATCTCGCAGAGCACGTTCTTCCGTACGTTCGATGGCAAGCCGTCGATCGTGAGCGGTTCAATCGAGGCCATCCACCGGCTTATCGCGGCGCGGATGAGCGAGTGCGACGGTGACCAACCGCTTCTGGAGTGCTACCTTGAGGCGTTCCGCGCGCAGTTCATCGCCCTGGGCCTCAGCGCGCCAGCGATCCTCGCGGCGAACACGGCGGTCGTCACGCGGCCCGAGGTCCGCGGGCTGTTTCTCGACAGCATCGCGCACGGCGACGCGCATCCGTTCGCGTTGGAGATCGCACGCCGCCTGCGCACCGGGCCGTCCGACGTCCGTGTCCCGACGCTACGGGCGATGATCTGGGTGGCGACGGACCTCGCGATGACATCGTTGCCGGCCGACGGCGACATCCACACCCTCGTCGATGCCATCCGGGATCGATTGTCACTCGTGTGCACCTGACGGCCGCCGCTCGGGGCGAGCTCACTGGCGAGGGCGCCGAGTGGCTCAGCCGGTGGTGGAGGCGCGGGCGATGAGGATCGGGGTGAAGATGACCTGCTCGTGCCGATGGCGCGGGTTGGTCGACTCGTCGAGGACCAGCTCCGCGGCCCGCCGGCCCAGCTCCTGGCGTGGCTGGCGGACCGAGGTGAGCGGTACCGCCGCGGCGCCGGCGAACTCGATGTCGTCGTAACCGACGATCGCGACGTCGTCGGGCACCCGCCAGCCTCGCCTGATGCACTGCTGGAGGAGCCCGAGCGCGACGAGGTCGTTGGCGCAGAACACCGCGGTCGGCCGGCGCCGGGTGGGAATGCCGGCGAGCTGCTCGCCGGCCGACCGGCCCTCGTCGACGGTCAGGGCGGCGCAGTCGAGCAGCGTCAGGTCCCCCGGGGCCATCCCGGCCTCCTCCCAGGCCAGGCGGGCGCCCTCGTACCGGTCGGTGATCTGGCCGATGGACAGCGGGCCGCCGACGAACGCGACGCGGCGGTGGCCGAGGTCGAGCAGGTGCTCGATCGCGAGGCGGCCACCGAGCACGTCGTCGACGGCGACGGCGCAGAAGTCGTCGAACTTGCGGACCCGGTCGACGATGACCAGCGGGGTGCCCTTCGCCGCGAGGTCGTCGAGGGCGGCGCTCCCGGGATCCACCGGCGTGATCAGGATGCCGCGCACCCGCTGCTGCTGGAGCTGCTCCAGGTAGGCGACCTCGCGCGACGGGCGGCTGTCGCTGTTGCACAGGAACAGCGACAGGCCGAGCGCCTCGACGGCGTGCTCGATGCCCTGGGCGACATCGGTGAAGAACGGGTTGCCGGCGTCGAGCATCACGTACGCCAGGACGCTGCTCACGCCGGCCCGCAGTGACCGCGCCGACTCGTTGCGCACGAAGCCGAGCTCGGCCATCGCCCGCTCGACCCGCTCGCGGGTGGCCGCGCTGACCAGGTCGGGGCGGTTGAGCACGTTGGAGACCGTCCCCACTGACACAGCGGCAGCCGCGGCGACGTCCTTCACCGACGCCCGGCGTTCACGTGGCCGGGGAACCTCCGCCATCCGCCCTCCCCTGGAGTCCGCCTGATCTTCCATCCCAGCCGACCCGATTGAAACGCTCCAAACCCAGCCGAGTCAACAGGATCTGCCCGTGGCCAAGGATGTCCCGACGAATGGCTTGACGGAAGTGACGCGGGTCTCCTATCGTCCACACGTCTTTTGAAACCTTTCAAGGGGGGCGCGTATGCCTGAACCGGCAGCGGCCGAACCGTGCCGGGCCCGGCCGCGTGCCGGGCCCGGCACGGGCCCCGACGTCTTCTTTCATCTGCCAGAAGAGCTTGCGCTGCCGCCCGGGCAACCGGCGACCGCAGCGACACCGACGCCAGAAGAGACGTGACATGACATCCCGATTCCAGGAGATCGCGCCCCTGCTCGAGGGCCAGGCGGTCGAGGTTCCCTCGTGGGCCTACGGCAACTCGGGTACCAGGTTCAAGGTCTTCGGCAGCCCGGGCACGCCCCGCACGGTCGAGGAGAAGATCGCCGACGCGGCCACCGTGCACCGCCTCACCAGGCTCGCTCCCTCTGTCGCGCTGCACATCCCGTGGGACAGGACCGATGACTACGGCGCGCTGCGGCGTTACGCCGAGGACCTCGGCATCCGGCTGGGCACGATCAACTCCAACACCTTCCAGGACGACGACTACCGGCTCGGCGCCCTGACCCACACGGACCCGAAGATCCGGCAGAAGGCGATCGACCACCACTTCGAGTGCCTCGACATCATGGCCGTCACCGGCTCGCGGGACCTGAAGATCTGGCTCGCCGAGGGCACCAACTATCCCGGCCAGGGCGACCTGCGCGGCCGGCAGGACCGGCTCGCCGAGTCCCTGCGGACCATCTACGACCGCCTCGGCGCGGGCCAGCGGCTCGTGCTGGAGTACAAGTTCTTCGAGCCGGCCTTCTACCACACCGACGTGCCCGACTGGGGCACGGCGTACACGCAGGTCGCGGCACTCGGGGAACGGGCGGTCGTCTGCCTGGACACCGGCCACCACGCCCCGGGCACGAACATCGAGTTCATCGTGACCCAGCTGCTGCGGCTGGGAAAGCTCGGCTCGTTCGACTTCAACAGCCGCTTCTACGCCGACGATGACCTGATCGTCGGCGCCGCCGACCCGTTCCAGCTTTTCCGCATTCTGGTCGAGGTCGTGCGCGGCGGCGGTTATCGGCCGGTCGACGAGGGCGGCGTCGCCTTCATGCTCGACCAGTGCCACAACATCGAGAAGAAGATCCCGGGTCAGATCCGCTCGGTGCTCAACGTGCAGGAGATGACCGCCCGCGCGCTGCTGCTCGACCGGGCGGCGCTCGCCGCCGCGCAGGAGGCCGGCGACGTTCTGGCGGCCAACGAGATCTTCATGGACGCCTTCTACACCGACGTGCGGCCCGCGCTCGCCGCCTGGCGCGAGGAGCGGGGACTGCCCGCGGACCCCGTGCGCGCCTACCTGGCCAGCGGCTACCAGGAACACATCGAGGCCGAGCGGGTCGGTGGCACGCAGGCAGGATGGAGCTAGCAATGACGAACCCGACGGTGACGAACCCGACGGTGGCCGAGCTGATCGCCCGGTCGAACCGGCTCGGCGCTGACCCGAAGAACACCAACTACGCGGGCGGGAACACCTCGGCGAAGGGCAGCGAGACGGACCCGGTCACCGGGCACGCGGTCGAGCTGATGTGGGTGAAGGGCTCGGGCGGCGACCTCGGCACGCTCACCGGGAACGGCCTGGCCGTGCTGCGGCTCGACCGGCTGCGCGGCCTCGTCGACGTCTATCCCGGCGCCGAGCGCGAGGACGAGATGGTCGCCGCGTTCGACTACTGCCTGCACGGCCGGGGCGGGGCAGCGCCGTCCATCGACACCGCCATGCACGGCCTGGTCGACGCCGCCCACGTCGACCACCTCCACCCCGACGCCGGCATCGCGGTCGCGACCGCCGCCGACGGCGAGGCGCTCACCGGGGCGATCTTCGGCGAGCAGGTCGTGTGGGTGCCGTGGCGCCGGCCCGGCTTCCAGCTCGGCCTCGACATCGCCGCGATCAAGGAGAAGAACCCGAGGGCCGTCGGCTGCGTCCTCGGCGGGCACGGCATCACCGCGTGGGGCGACACCAGCGACGAGGCCGAGCGCAACTCGCTGTGGATCATCGACACCGCCGCGGCGTACATCGCCGAGCATTCCAGGCCCGAGCCGTTCGGCGCGGTCCTGCCCGGCCATGAGCCGCTGCCGGCGCAGCTGCGCCGAGCCAGGGCCGCGGCGCTGGCCGCCACCGTCAGGGGCATCGCGTCGGCGGACCGGCCGATGGTCGGCCATTTCAACGACTCCGACGCGGTGCTCGACTTCCTCTCCCGCGCCGAGCACCCCCGGCTCGCCGCGCTCGGCACCAGCTGCCCCGACCACTTCCTGCGCACCAAGGTCAAGCCGCTCGTTCTCGACCTGCCCGCCACCGCGACCGTCGAGGAGTCGATCGCGCGCCTGCGCGAGCTGGCCGAGGCCTACCGGGAGGACTACCGGGCGTACTACCACCGGCACGCCACCGCCGACTCCCCCGCGATCCGCGGCGCCGACCCGCTGATCGTGCTCATCCCCGGCGTCGGGATGTTCAGCTACGGCAAGGACAAACAGACCGCCCGTGTCGCCGGCGAGTTCTACGTCAACGCCATCAACGTCATGCGCGGCGCCGAGGGCCTGTCCACATACGCGCCGATCGACGAGGCCGAGAAGTTCCGGATCGAGTACTGGGCGCTCGAGGAGGCCAAGCTCGCGCGGATGCCGAAGCCCAAGGCGCTGGCGACGCGGGTCGCGCTGGTCACCGGCGCCGCCAGCGGCATCGGCCGGGCCACCGCGCGGCGGCTCGCCGCCGAGGGTGCCTGTGTCGTCATCGCCGATCTTGACGCGGAGAAGGCCCGGGCCGCCGCCGCCGAGATCGGCGGGCCTGACGTCGCGGTCGGTGTCGCGGTCGATGTCTCGGACGAGGCTGCCGTACAGGCCGCCCTCGACGCGGCGGTGCTGGCGTTCGGGGGTCTCGACCTGGTCGTGAACAACGCGGGCCTGTCGCTGTCGAAGTCGCTGCTGGAGACCACCGCCGCGGACTGGGACCTGCAGCACGACGTGATGGCGAAGGGCTCGTTCCTCGTCTCGAAGGCCGCCGCGAAGGTGCTCCTCGAGCAGGGAATGGGCGGCGACATCGTCTACATCTCGTCCAAGAACTCGGTGTTCGCCGGCCCTAACAACATCGCCTACTCGGCGGCGAAGGCCGACCAGGCCCACCAGGTGCGGCTCCTGGCCGCCGAGCTCGGCGAGCACGGCATCCGCGTCAACGGCATCAACCCGGACGGGGTGGTCGCCGGGTCCGGGATCTTCGCCGGCGGCTGGGGCGCGCGGCGGGCCGCGGTCTACGGCGTCGAGGAGAAGGACCTGGGCAGGTTCTACGCGCAGCGCACCATCCTCAAGCGCGAGGTGCTGCCGGAGCACATCGCGAACGCCGTCTTCGTCCTCGTCGGGCCGGAGCTGACCCACACCACCGGAGTGCACCTCCCCGTCGACGGGGGCGTCGCCGCCGCCTTCCTTCGATGAGCCCCGCCCAGGATTCGGCGCGACGGGTCGCCGCGGTCGACCTCGGGGCGACCAGCGGGCGGATCATGGCCGTCGAGGTCGGCCCGGGGCGTCTCACGCTTGCGGAGGCGCACCGCTTCCCGAACGGCGCCGTGCCCGTCGGGTCCTCGTTGCTGTGGGACGTGGTCGGCATCCACCGCGAGATCCTCGCCGGCCTGCGGGCCGTCGCCGCGGGCGGCCCGCTCGACGGCATCGGGATCGACTCCTGGGCCGTCGACTACGGGCTGCTGGACCGCGACGGGACACTGCTCGCGACGCCGTACTCGCACCGCGACCGGCGCACGGACGGAGTCGCCGAGCAGGTCCTGCGCAAGATCGGCGCGGCGGAGCTGTACGCCGTCACCGGGGTGCGGCAGCTGAGCTTCAACACCGTCTACCAGCTCGTCGCCGCCAGCGGCACCGCGGCGCTCGACGCGGCGCGGACGCTGCTGCTCCTGCCGGACCTGTTCGGCTACTGGCTGACGGGCGAGGCCCGGGCCGAGCGCACCAACGCCTCGACCACGCAGCTCTACGACGTCACCCGCCGGGAGTGGTCGGCCGACCTGGCGAGCCGGGTCGGCGTGCCGTCGGAGATCCTCCCGGCGCTGGTCGACCCGGGCGCGCGGATCGGGACGCTGCTCGCGGGCGTCGCCGCCGACCTGGGCGTCGGCACCGGCGTGCCGGTCATCGCGGTCGGCTCCCACGACACCGCCTCCGCCGTCGTCGGCGTGCCCGCCGACGACGGCGACTTCGCCTACATCTCCTCGGGGACGTGGTCGCTCGTCGGCCTCGAACTCGACCGGCCGGTGCTCACCGAACAGGCCCGGCTGGCCAACTTCACCAACGAGACCGGCGTCGATGGCACGATCCGCTTCCTGCGCAACGTCATGGGGCTGTGGGTGCTCTCCGAGTGCATCCGCGCCTGGGAGGCCGAGGGCCCCGTCGACCTGGCCGCGCTGCTCGCCGGCGCGGCGGCCGCCCCGGCGCAGCGGACCGTCGTCGACATCGACGACCCGGCGCTGCTCGCGCCCGGGACCGCCGCCGACCCGATGCCGGCGCGCCTCGGCGCCCTCGCCCGGCGCGGCGGCGAACCCGGCCCGGGCAGCCGAGCGGCCGTGGTGCGCTGCGTCCTCGACTCGCTTGCACTCGCCTACCGGCGGGCGCTGCGCACCGCGGCGGGGCTCGCCGGGCGCCACCCGCGGGTTGTCCACGTCGTCGGTGGCGGGTCGCGCAACGCGCTGCTGTGCCAGCTCACCGCCGACGCCTGCGGGCTGCCGGTCCTCGCCGGGCCGGCGGAGGCGGCCGCGCTGGGCAACGCGCTCGTGCAGGCGCGCGCGCTCGGCGCGGACCTGCCGGACCTCGCGGCGATGCGCTCCCTCATCCGGCGCACCCACGACGTGGCCCGCTACGAACCGCGCGCCGCCGGGCTCGACTGGGATGCCGCGCAGCGGCGGGTCACGGGAGGATGAGTGACATGCGGGTCGCGCTGATGGTCACCTGCGTCAACGACGCGCTCTTCCCGCGGACGGGGCAGGCGGTCGTGACGCTGCTGCGCAGGCTGGGCGTCGAGGTCGAGTTCCCGGCGGCGCAGACGTGCTGCGCGCAGCCGATGGTCAACACGGGCTATCTGGACGAGGCGGTTGCGGTGGTCCGCACCTTCGTCTCCGCCTTCGCCGGGTACGACGCCGTGGTCACGCCGTCCGCGTCATGCGCGGCGTCCGCCCGCCATCAGCACGCGCTGGTCGCCCGGCGCTCCGGCGACGCCGGCCTGCGGGCCGCCCTCGACGCGGTGTCGCCCCGGGTCCGTGAACTGTCGGAGTTCCTCGTCGACGTGCTGGGAGTGACCGACGTGGGCGCCTACTACCCGCACACCGTGACCTACCACCCCACCTGCCACTCGCTGCGGATGCTCGGCGTCGGCGACCGCCCGCGCCAGCTGTTGTCGCGGGTGCGTGGCCTGACGCTGCTCGACCTGCCGGACGCCGACCAGTGCTGCGGCTTCGGCGGCACGTTCGCTGTGAAGAACGCCGACACGTCGGTCGCGATGGGCGCCGACAAGGCGCGCGGCGTCCGGAACACGGGTGCCGAGGTGCTCGTGGCCGCGGACAACTCCTGCCTGGTCCATATCGGCGGGGTGCTGTCGCGCCAGCGAGCGGGGGTCCGGACGGTGCATCTCGCCGAGATCCTGGCGGCGACGGAATGAGCGCGACGTTCGTCGGGATGCCGCCGTTCCCGGTCGCCGCGCGCGAGAAGCTGGCGGACTCGCAGCTGCGGCGCAACCTCGCGCACGCCACCGGCACCATCCGCGCCAGGCGCGCCCACCTGGTCGCCGAGGTCGATGCGTCCGTCGACGGCGGCTGGGAGGCGCTCCGGCTCGCCGGCGCGGCCGTGAAGGAGACGGCGCTGCTCTCCCTCGATCGGCAGCTCGTGACGCTGGAGGAGGCGCTGACGCGGGCCGGCGCGACAGTGCACTGGGCGCGCGACGCCGAGGAGGCGAACGGGATCGTCACCTCGGTCGTGAAGGCGCACGGCGCCGACGAGGTCGTCAAGGTCAAGTCGATGGTCACCCAGGAGATCGGCCTCAACGAGGCGCTGGCCGCCGAGGGCATCGCCGCCTGGGAGACCGACCTCGCCGAGCTGATCGTGCAGCTCGGCGAGGACCTGCCGTCCCACATCCTGGTACCGGCGATCCACCGCAACCGCGCGGAGATCCGTGAGATCTTCCTGCGGACCATGGGCGACGCCGGCCGGCCCGCCCCCACGGACCTCACCGACACCCCGGCCGTCCTCGCCGCCGCGGCGCGCGAGCACCTGCGGGAGAAGTTCCTGCGGGCCAAGGTCGGTGTCTCCGGGGCCAACTTCGCCGTCGCCGAGACCGGCACGCTCGTCGTCGTCGAGTCCGAAGGCAACGGCCGGATGTGCCTGACCCTGCCCGAGGTGCTCATCTCGGTCGTCGGCATCGAGAAGGTCGTCGCGACCTGGGACGACCTCGACCCGCTGCTGCGGCTGCTCCCGCGCTCGTCGACCGGCGAGCGGATGAACCCGTACACGTCGATGTGGACCGGCGTCACCCCCGGCGACGGGCCTCAGGAGGTGCACGTCATCCTGCTCGACAACGGCCGGACGCGGGCGCTCGCCGACGAGGTCGGCCGGCAGGCGCTGCGGTGTATCCGCTGCTCGGCGTGTCTCAACGTCTGCCCGGTCTACGAGCGCACCGGCGGGCACGCCTACGGCTCGGTCTACCCGGGGCCGATCGGCGCCATCCTCAACCCGCTGCTGCGCGGGGTCGGCCACGACCCGCAGGTCGACTCGCTGCCCTACGCGTCGTCGCTGTGCGGCGCCTGTTTCGAGGCCTGCCCGGTCCTCATCGACATCCCGTCGGTTCTGGTGGACCAGCGCGCGAAGGTCGTCGACGCGCACCGTGGCGGGCTGCCCAAGCCGGAGGCCGTCGCCCTGAAGGCGGCCGCGGCCGGTCTCGCGGGTGCGCGGCGCCTCGCCTTTGGCGAACGGTTCACCCGGCTAGGCCTGTGGTTCGCCCGGCGCGTCGGCGCCTCGGCCTGGACGTCGGCCCGCGACCTCCCGCCCGCGCCCCGGGAGTCGTTCCGCCAGTGGTGGAGCCGCACGGACGGAGGCAGACGGTGAACGCCCGCGAACAGATCCTGAGCAGCGTCAGGTCCGCATTGTCGGGGGTCTCGGAGTCGTCGAGGGCAGCTGGTGCGGCCGCTTCGGAGGACTCGACGTTCTCCCCCGATCTGAGTGCGACGTTGGCCCGCGGTTCAGGCGCTACGTTGCTTCGGGAGGCGCCGTGGCCCGCCGCGCGGCGGAAAGCTGTCGCCGACCCGGTTGCCCTGTTCGCCGAGCGCGTCGCCGACTACCGGGCGACGGTGGTGCACAGTCTGGCCGCGTCGTTGCCGGACGCCGTCGCGGCCGCGCTGCCTTCCGGCGTGGCCGTCGTGGTTCCGGCGGGGCTGACGCTCCCGGTCGCGGTCGCGGGAGCGCTCGTTGACGACGGCGCGCTGAGCGCCGCCGAACTGGACCGGGTGGACGCCGTCGTCACCGAGGCCCGGGTCGGCATCGCCGAGACAGGCACACTCGTGCTCGACCACGGACCCGGCCAGGGCCGGCGGGCCATCACCCTCGTCCCCGACCGTCACGTCTGCATCGTCCGCGCCGACCAGATCGTGCTCGACGTTCCCGACGCGGTCACGCTGCTCGCCCCGTCGATCCGCGCCGGCCGCCCGCTGACCTGGATCAGCGGCCCCTCCGCCACCAGCGA
>Ga0207710_10000808_pt1 | contig 16971 bp, 14 predicted proteins | sample KBSS24metaG_FD_184400 | JGI IMG/M metagenome (GOLD analysis project Ga0207710, IMG submission 184400) | Switchgrass rhizosphere microbial communities from Kellogg Biological Station, Michigan, USA - KBS S2-4 metaG (SPAdes) (version 2) | ecosystem: Host-associated > Plants > Roots > Rhizosphere...
CCGGTCACTCTCGCGTCTTGCGTTAGCAAAGTCGCAGGCGCGTCGAGCACGCTCTTATCGACTACGCGCACGGTTTTGACGTTGCGCATCGCGCCCATCGTCCAGCCGGTGTCGTCGTAAGGCGCTGGATCGCTGACGTTGTAGTACTGCGTGTCGAGCAACATGTCGGCCATGCGCGAATACGGCTGGTCCATGCGGACGATGTACGAGCCGGCCGGGTATTTCTGATCCTTGACGCTGAACTCCTTCGTCGCACGATGCACTTCCACGCCTTGCAACCGTAGCAGATTCACCATGTCGGCGGCTTCAACCGGACGCGGCGTGTCGCCGGGAATGATGTAAGCCGCGGGGCCTTCGTTGGCGGCCTTCGCGATCGAGCGTTTGCTTTTCAGGTAGAAATTGTTCAGAAAGCGCTCCTTCTCCTTCGCGACGAAATTCATCGCAAACAGGATCGCTGACTGCTGCATGTTGACGTTGTTGCGCATGGACCAGTTCACGCGCGGGAACGGCGGATTGGGCCGGTACCAGACACGCGAAGTCTGAGCTGCGGGGAGAGTTCGCTCGCGCGTGTCGGCGCCGCCGTTGCCGAACGTCTCGTAAAAACGACCGATCGCGTTATGACCGGTGGCGATGTAGAGCATGTAATTCGGCGCCCAGCCATCGTAAAAACCGTGCGTCCAAACACCCGGAACGCCGCGCTTCGTCATCTCTTCGATCTCGTGATACGCGAGTAGCTGAAATTCGTCGATCGCGAGCGGATCGAGCCACGCGTTGTATGGGCCAGTGCCGGTCATCGTGTAGAGATACGGCACTGATTCGTGCAGGTCGTGAAGCACGGTCGGGTGATAGTCGAGAAACGTTCGCATCTGGTTGCGCGTGAGCGCGAGTGCGAGTCCGAGACCGTCGCGATTGTTGTCGTGGGCGACGTACTTGCCCCAGTAAAGCAGTGGTGGCGTTGGTTTGCCGGGATTCGCTTTGCGGTAGTTGTAAAGATCGACCATGCGATCGCGACCATCGACTTCGAGCGCCGGCGTGATCATGATGATCATGTTCTTGCGGATGTCTTCGATGAACGGAGAGTCTTCAACGGCGAGGCGGTAAGCCATCTCCATCAGCATCTCGGGCGACCCGGTTTCGGGCGAGTGGATTGACCCGGAGGCCCAGTAGAACGGCTTGCCTTCAGAGATCAGCGTTTGGGCTTCGGCGTCGGTGACCTTCCTCGGATCGGCGAGTTTCGCGGTTATCTCTTTGTAACGATCGAGCTTCGCAAGGTTCTCTTCGTCACTCACGAGGACCAGCATCTGCTCGCGTCCTTCTTCGCTCTTTTCCGGCGCGACGAGCACGCGCACGCGCGGCGACGCTTTCGCGAGCTCGCGGTAATAACGATAGAGATCTTTCGTGTAAGTGAGCTTGTTCGGAGTGCCGACAGCGTAACCCAAAACTTTATCAGGAGAAGGAACCTTGCCTGAGAGCGGCAGGTGATCGACGAGCTCAGTCATGAAGTATTTCTCAGTCGTGTACTCGGCGATCTTCGCGCCGTAAGCCGTGTCGAGCGGAGATTTTGGTGTGGTGTACTTCGGGTTGACGGGCGTGTTTTTCGCCGCAGTCGTTGGTGCACTCGCGCCGCTTGATTCAGTGTTGCGCGCCTCGGTCTGCGCGAGCACTGACCCGGCAGCAAACACCACAAACACAAAAATAGCGAGCACTCTTCGGAGTTCTGGGGACATGATTTTTCTCCTTCGTTAAAAGGTAGGCCTGATCCGTGTTACCGCGCACACCGAAATCCCGAAAGCATCCAGCGCTCGTGGGCGTGGAAGAAGTTTCGGTACGTCGCTCTGATGTGCAACTGCGGTGTGGCGAACGAGCCGCCGCGCAAAACCTTTTGATTGACGAACCACTTGTCGTTGTATTCGTCAAACTCTGACTTGAACCCGGGATACGGTACGTAGTCGGAAGTGGTCCACTCCCACACGTCGCCAATCATCTGCTGGCAACCGTAGGCGTTCGCGCCTTCGGGGAAAGCCCCGATTGGTGCGACTGACCAGAAGTCGTTCTCGAAAAGATTTGTGTTGCCGCTGGTGGGGTCAGTGTCGCCCCACGGAAATGCCGTCGTGACGTTGCGGCGTGCATCATAACACGCGGCGTTTTCCCATTCCGCTTCGGTCGGAAGTCTTTTGCCGGCCCATTTTGCGTACGCTGAGGCTTCGAAATAACTGACGTGCGAAACGGGCTCGTTTTTCTTGCTCGTCGCGGGATGCAGACCGGCGAAGTCTCGAATCATCCACTCGTCGTCGTGCAGCTCCCAGTAAAGCGGCGCGCGCCACTGCTCTTGATTGACTGTTGTCCAGCCTTCGGAGAACCACCAGCGGAAGTTTTGATAACCGCCGTCGTTGATGAATTCGAGATAGTCGCCGTTGCTCACGAGGGCTCTGTCGAGCGCATAGTCCTCGACAAAGACAGAGTGCGATGGCTTCTCGTTATCGAATGCGAAGTCGTAGGAACGGTTCGCGCCTGGCTGGTCGTAGCCTATCTCAAGAAGCCCGCCTTCGATCTCAGCCATGCCTTCAACCTTCGTCAATGGCTGCGGCAGTGGCTTCATTGACACGTCAAACTGATCGCACAGGAGATGTTTGATGTCGTAGACGAGTAACTCCTGGTGCTGCATCTCGTGCTCGAGTCCGAGTCTGACCAGGTACAGCAGCGTCTCCGATAAATTGTCCGGTGATTGCAGCAGTTGGAGGACTTGTTCGTCAATGTGGTTTCGGTAAGCGACGGTTTCCTTCACTGTTGGCCGCGACTTGGTACCACGTTTCGGACGCTCGATGCGCTCCCCGAAGCCTTCGTAATACGAATTGAAGTAGAAAAGGAAATCTTCTGAATAGACTCTATAACCGGGCTTGAAACCTTGCAGCACTGTTTCGAAGAACCACGACGTGTGCCCGATGTGCCAGCGCGGCGGGCTCATGAATTCCGCCGTCTGGATGACGTAATCTTCGATTTCGAGCGGCGCGACGATTTGCATGGTGCGCGCGCGGACTTGCCTGTAAAGCTCCGCCAGAGAGACGGAATCCTGCCTTGAGATCTCGCGGATTGTCGAAGCCATGATTGATTGAGGCAATAATAACTCGAAACTGCGATAGGACCTATCCGACCTATTTGCTCACGATAATCTTTCGGGGGCTTTCGGGAAGCACGCGGCCGATTATGCGCGCGTGCTGGTAGTGCTTACTTAGGGTTTTGAGGAGAGCCTCGGCTTTGTCTTCAGCGATCGCGATCAGCATCCCACCGGCAGTTTGCGGATCGAAGAGCAATTTAATCATGTTCGGATCGACAGTTTCGGCGATCTCGACATCCGCACCAACGTATTCACGATTCGTTTTGTCACCGCTCGTCAGCATTCCCTGGGACGCTAATTCAAGTGCGCCTCCGAGCAGTGGAACTGCACTCGCGTCAATTTCGATCGTCACTTTACTCGCGCAGGCCATCTCCCACGCATGACCGAGGAGCGCGAAGCCCGTCACATCCGTCGCGCCCATCACGCCAAATTCACGCATCGCTTCTGCTGCATACTGGCCCGGCGTCAGCATTGTCTCAACTGAACCGGCAACGATCGAATCACTCGCGCGAGCTCTCTTGATCCCCGTCGAAATCACTCCCGTTCCAATCGGCTTAGTCAAAATGATCACATCACCCACGTGCGCGCCGGCATTTCGCGCCACTTTATTTGGATCGATCACACCGGTAACCGAATAACCAAACATGATCTGCTCGTTATCGACGCTGTGTCCGCCAATCAATGTCACGCCATATTTGTTAATGGTTTCGAGCCCACCGCGCATGATCTCACTCAGAATCGCAGGATCGACGCCTTTCTTCGGAAAGCACGTGATCGCCATCGCGGTAATCGGCGTTCCAGCCATGGCCCAAACATCGTTGATAGAGTTGAGCGCGGCGATGCGACCATAATCGTACGGGTCGTCAACGATAGGAGTGAAGAAATCAAGCGTCTGCACGATTGCGAGGTCATCTCGAAGGCGGTATACACCCGCGTCGTCGGCCGTCTCAAAACCGACAATCAGATTTGGATCATGAGGTTGTGTCGGTAGCCCGCTCAGAACCTGAGCGAGTAAGCTCGGGCTAAGCTTCGCCGCTCAACCAGAACACGCAACCATCTCGGTCAGCCGCATCGGATCACCTCCCTTCTGAAATTCTGCAAATCTTGTAAATCCTGTCAATCCTGTCAAAAGGTTTGCTTTCTTGCAAACGCGTCACTATAAGAATCATCAAATGCCGAAACGAATCGTCCGCATCGGTCCGGCCGGCTGGTCTTACAAGGACTGGGAAGGGGTGGTGTATCCGCAGAAGCCGGGGAAGGCCTTTGATCCGCTCGAATATCTTGCGCGGTTCTTCGATACGATCGAAATCAATAGCAGCTTTTACCGGCCGCCCGTGCCGACGACTACTAAATCGTGGGCGAAGCGGGTCGCTGAGAATAAGAATTTCGTCTTCACTGCGAAATTGCACCGCGTGTTCACGCACGAGCGGGGCAAGGCGACGAAGAAGGATGAAAAAGAGTACCGGCAAGGGATGGACGTGCTGGCGAAGGCTGGCAAGCTCGGATCGGTGCTGCTCCAGTTTCCGTGGTCGTTCAAAAACACCCCAGACGATCGTGTTTACCTCGCGAAGCTGTTGGAAAAGTTTTCAGATTATCCGCTGGTGCTGGAAGTGAGACACTCGTCGTGGAACACACCGGACGTTTATGAATGGCTGGAGGAGCGTGGTGTTGGGATTTGTAACATCGATCAGCCGATATTCAAGAAGTCGATTCGCCCACAGGCGTTAACGACGTCGCCCGTTGGTTATGTGAGGCTGCACGGTAGAAATTATAAAGACTGGTTTCGTGAAAAGGCTCAACCTCACGAGCGGTATGACTATCTCTATTCAGTCGACGAGCTCGATCCGTGGCTCGTGCGTATCAAGGAAGTCGCGAAGCATAGTCGCGAGACGTACGTGATCACGAACAATCACTTCCGTGGGAAAGGTGTTGTGAATGCGATCGAGATCAAAGCAGCGCTCGACGGGAAACGTTTTCCTGCGCCCGAGCCGCTATTCAAGGTTTATCCGCGGTTGAGTGAGTCGGCGGTGCCCGATGAGGGGGAGGAAAAGTTGTTGTTTGAGTGAGTTGTTTACAGGATTTACAAGGATTTCAGGATGAACAGGATTTTATTGTCGCCGGCGGCTTTTATTACTTCCCATCGAGACGATCACGTCAAATTCATCTTTCGTCAACGGCATCACTGACAGTTGCGACTGCCGGATCAACGGCAGTTGACTAAGACGTTTGTCATAACGAATCGCCGCGAGCTGAACTGACGTTGCGAGCGGCTTGACCGGCTTGAGATCAACTGCTACCCACTGCGGATCGTCGGCAGTCGGATCCGGATAGGCGCCCTTCACGACTTCCGCCAAACCCACAACCTCTTTTCCCTTGCCCGAGTGATAAAACAGGACCTTGTCGCCGGGCTTCATCGCCTTCAGATTGTTTCTGGCCTGGTAGTTTCGCACGCCCGACCAATCAGTGCTGCCATCTCTGACGAAGTCGTCCCAGGAGTAAGTCTCAGGCTCCTGCTTCACCATCCAGTAACCGTGCTTGCTTTTTGTTGATGCTTTCATGAAAGTGACCTTGATCCTCTACAATTCTGATATAGACCAACGACAAAGGACAAAACATGCTCAAAGAGGGATCTACTGCACCTGCATTCAAAACCAAAGACGCCAACGGCGAAACTGTAAGTCTAAAAGATCTTCGCGGACAGAAGGTGGTGCTTTATTTCTATCCGAAAGACGACACGCCAGGTTGTACCAAAGAAGCCTGCTCGTTTCGTGATGCCTTTTCTCAGTACAAGAAGAAGGGTATCGCGGTGCTGGGCGTTTCGCCAGACAACGAAGCATCTCACCAAAAGTTCGTTACCAAGTACAAACTCCCGTTCACACTGCTAGCCGATACGGATAAATCCATCGCGGAAGCTTACGGTGTTTGGGGAGAGAAAAAGTTCATGGGACGAACGTACATGGGTGTTCATCGGACCACCTTTTTGATCGATGAAAAGGGCAAGATCAAAAAGATCTTCGAGAAGGTAAAACCCGAAGATCACGCCAATGAGGTGCTCGAGGCATTCGCTGACTAAAGCTAAGGTAATTGCCGGTTACCGATTCCGATTGTCGACTTGAGGAATTCAGGATCGACAATCGGAATGGCTCAAAACGCAGGCTAGGCTGCCACCCAGCCTCCGATTTTTTCGGGTTCACCCTCCGGGTTTCTGCCAGGCATCAATCCCGGCAAACAACTAAACGAACTGGGCACGTCGCGTTTGCGCGCTGGGAGACGCGGACCATCATCCACCGTCGTCGTCTCGGCCTCATTAAGGAAATAGAGCCGGGTGTTATCGACGACCTGGGTTCTGATCTCGTGAGTCCACAGCAGGAGATTGGCTAACGCGTCTCCGATTTCGTCTTTTCCGAGTTTGGTTTCCTGCGCGATCTCACGTTGCGTTCGCGAGCCGCGCCGGATCGCATCACGCACACGCTCGACAGGAGACAACTTGCTCATCTGTTTAGCGTGATAGTGACCGTTGCCGGACGGCTCATTCGAAAGCAGCTCCGCGATATCAACCTGTTGGGAGATATATTTCTTGCGAGCGGTTTTATATTCCTTCAAAGCGCGACGGCTTTGAGTGACCTTTTGACGAATGCAACTCTTGCAATAGAGATTGCGTCCGTCTTTGCGCGCGCGGCAGATTCCAAACTCGGAGATGGGAAGTTCTTTTGTACAAATAGGACAGTTTTTGAATTGGGGGGATAAATTGAGTTCGGCCATTTCACACAACTCCACTGGGCATCAAGACTTGCTTGCAATCCGTAAGTCGGACAACACTACACCCTTATCCGGTACTTAAAACCTCCGGCAAAGGCATCGATTTGGGGGTTATTTTTTTGGCGAAGATCCCACTGGGCGATCGCCTAGATTGCCTGCGCAACTACCGCACCTAGCCACGCCCCAATAACTACCTGACTCCGCTTCGTTGAAGGTCTTCTGGGCAACATTGCGAGAATATGTGAGCTTAGTAAACCTTCAAACGATCATCTAACAGGCCGCTGATCAAAAACTTGTAAATTGGCAATCAATTGTTCAGCGAGGGAATCGCATTATAGTGAACGACACTTTTTTTGCAATACCTTTTTCAGATTTGTTTCGAACGGAATCCAACTCCAAAATTTTGTCGCTCGATCTCACCTTCAAGATTGCTTTCTACAAACGCAAACGTCTCTTGAATGAGAGGATACGTGATCACATCACTCGCGTTACGCGATTATTTTCTGTGTCTGAATTGTCGCAAACGCGATCAAGCGACACGCGATTTCGTTAGAAAAATTGAGGCCGTTAAATAGCGTTCGCCGAATGTTTGGCGCAACAAGTTTGTATTTGATCTTCATGGTCCTACCATTAGTAGCGCGGGCGAAAAACACATGGACCAGGCATGATGACTCATTCGCACTCGATCGATCTCTTAACGCTTAACACGTTCATTCATAAAGCTTTTTGCCTGCGCCGCTCACGTGTGCAAAGCGTTCTAAATGCACCTTTGTAACAGCTTTGTAAAACGCAGCACTATGATTTCCACAAAGATTTCCACAGGATCTGTGAATAACTTTTTCGCTTACGATCGATCTTTGAGACGATAGACAAACTTGAGCCCCGACCACGTGTCGTCGATCGCGCAAACCTTCACGTCAACGAGTCCGGCATCCAAACCGATCTGCCGCACGCGGTCTTCAGAGAGATCTGTTTTGACACCTGAGCTCTTCTTCGGCCACGCGATCCAGAGCATGCCGTTCGAAACAAGTGTGGCGGCGAGTTTCGCGAAGTCTCGCACCAACGCCTGCTCAGTCAAAACAAACAAAAGAATGATGTCGAGCGACTTCGTTGGTCGCTTTATGAACTGAACGTCGTCTGGCAGTTCGCCTAATTCGGACTGAAAGTCTTTCGGCGCATTGACCAGCGCGATCCGCGATCCTTCTTTGATTCCGAGTTTCTTTGGTAATGGTGTTCCGGAATATCCAGCCATGTCGTCACCAGAGTCTGAGAACTTTCCACCAGGTGAATCCCACCAGACTCCAGACGCTGATCGTGATCAACGATGCAATCAGGCCGAGGGTCCACCAGGTTCGTTGGGTTGTGTAGCCGGCGCCGAAGTATATCGGTGCGGGCGTTGTGCCGTAATGAGTCAGTGAGGCGGCTAGATTCGAGAAATACGCGAGCGAGAGCACGGCTAAGTACGGCGGTGCGCCCGCGGCGAGTATCACGATCAGAAACGGCGTAAACATCGCGGTCACGTGTGCAGTGATGCTTGCGAAGACGTAGTGCGCGTAGAAGTAGATTAAGAGCAGCAAGGCGAGGGCGAGCCACCAGTTCCACCCGGCAGTCAAACTTGCGGACGCTTCTGCGAATCGTTTCGTGATTCCGGTTTGGCCCAGCGCTTCGGCCATACGAATGAGTCCGCCGTACCAGATGAACACGCCCCACGCCGCCTTTTCGCTGATGATGTCTTCCCAATCTAAAACGTTCGTGAGCAACAAGACGCTGATTCCAAGGAGGGCGACGACTGCGTAGTCGATGCCGTGCCACTTGTTTGTCATCCAGAGAGTTGCGACGAGATAGAACACGAGCAGCATCAAGCGTTCCGATGAGCTCATCCGTCCCATAGCGCGCAATTCCTCTGAAGCCAGCTCACTGGCGGCGGGCGTGTGCTTTACCTGCGGTGGAAAGACGCGGTAAATCACATAAGGCACGAGCAGGAGACACAGGATTCCCGGCACGATCGCGGCGATGGCCCAACGCGCGTAGGTGATGTCAATTGACGTTGTTTCACGTGCGAACCGGGCGATTATCGGATTTGACGCCTGTCCGGTCAGAAACATCGCGCAAACAATGACGTTACACTGGTAAACGCTCGCCATGAGAAACGCGCCGAGACGACGGGCTGTCGGTCCGGGACGCGATTCGTAAGCTTCAGCGAGGCTTTTTGCGATGGGAAAGATGATTCCGCCCGAGCGAGCGCCGGTCGAGGGAATCACGGTCGCAAGGATCATCTCCGTTGAGGCGAGTGCATAAGCGAGTCCGAGAGAATGTTTGCCGATGGCCTTGATGAAGAGGAAAGCGATGCGCCGTCCGAGTCCCGTCTTGATCATTCCGCGCGAGATAAAGAACGCAGCAAGGACGAGCCACACAAACGGATCTGCGTAACCCGTCAAAACCTCGTTAATCGGCAGTACTCGAAAGAGCGGTAATGCAGTAACGCCCAACAAAACCATCGCAGCGCCGGGAATTGGTCGCACGATCGAGCCGGTAATCGTTGCGGCAAAGATCGCGAGCAGGCGCCACGACTGCGGCGTGATTCCCGATGGAACCGGGATCAGTAAAATACCAACACCGACAAACAGCACGATTCCCCAGCGGAGAAGTCTGCTTCTGGAGCTAATTTTGTCGGCGGATTCGTTGTCGGTTTTGTCAGGAGGTGCAGTTAAGGGTTGTTCCACGCAATCGTCCTTTTAGCGGGCGACAGAAGAGCCACACGGATGTTATTCGGTAGACGACGGCGACTCAAGAAGTTTTGCACGTAAGGATCTGGCGAACTCAGCGACAAATAGAGGTATTCTAAAGAGCAAGGTCTAAAAATGGTGGAAAACTCGGACAAGGTCACAGAAAAGCAAGTTTACTTAAACCGCAGGCGATTCATTCAGGCAGCGGTCATGGCGGGAACGGCCACGGCCACGACGCTCATTTACCGGCGGTTGAATCCACCTCCGGCGCCAGTCGTCGAAGGCGACAAGCTCGCGGAAGTCGCTAAAGCGCCTACAGCGGAAGCCGTTAAGGAAGGGTTCGCGGTCAACGATCAGTTGACGCCGCTGGAAGCGATTACGAATTACAACAACTTTTACGAGTTCGATACGTCGAAGAGTGGCGTTGCTTACGCAGCGAAAGGGTTTGTCACGAGGCCGTGGGCGGTCTCGGTCGAAGGATTGGTGAACAAGCCCAAAGTTTTTGATCTCGATGAGTTGTTGAAGTTTCCACTTGAAGAACGAATTTACCGGTTGCGTTGCGTTGAAGGCTGGTCGATGGTGATTCCGTGGGTCGGTTTTCCGTTGAACAAGCTGCTGGAGAAAGTCGAGCCAGCTTCGGAGGCGCGGTATGTCGCCTTTCAAACGCTGCTTGATCCTGAGCGAATGCCAAACCAGCGCACCGGTGTACTCGATTGGCCGTACGTCGAGGGCCTTCGACTGGACGAAGCAATGCACCCGCTGACGATCATGGCGACGGGCATGTATGACGAGACATTGCCGCCACAGGATGGAGCGCCGATCAGGCTTGTGGTGCCGTGGAAATATGGTTTCAAGAGTATCAAGTCAGTGGTGAAGATCACGCTTGTAGCCGGTGAGCCGCCGACAACCTGGAACATACAGGCGCCGGATGAATATGGCTTCTATTCGAATGTGAATCCGAATGTTCCGCATCCTCGCTGGAGCCAGGCGACGGAGCGACGCATCGGTGAATACAGTCGCCGGAACACGCTGTTGTTTAATGGATACGGCGAGCAGGTGGCGCACTTATATCAGGGTATGGACCTGGTTAAAAACTATTGATTATGGCGGATGTGCGCTTCTTAAAAGTCGTCGTCTTTGTGAACTCTCTGATACCGCTCGTGCTGCTCTTGTGGGATCTTTATCGCAAGCGAGTTGGGCCTAATCCACTTCAGTTCGCCACCACTACGACTGGAATGCTGACGCTGATCTTTCTCAGTTTGACAGTGGCGATCACGCCGTTGAGAAAGATCTTTGGCGTCAATTCCCTTGTGAAACTACGACGGATGCTCGGGCTGTTTGCCTTCTTTTATGGTGCGCTTCACCTGCTTACGTACATCTGGTTCGATCGGGGTTTCAATCTCATCAGTGTGGTGCCGGATGTGGTGAAGCGACCGTTCATCCTCGCAGGCATGACGGCGTTTTTGCTGATGGTGCCGCTGGCGATCACATCGACCAACAAAATGGTGAAGCGACTTGGCGGGAAACGCTGGGCGAATCTGCACCGTCTGGTTTATCTATCGGTGATTGCCGCTGTGGTCCATTTCTGGATGCTGGTTAAGTCTGACACGCGCTTGCCGCTCACGTTTGGGTTTATCGTACTGTTCCTGCTCGGCTACCGGCTGCTCACGAAGTACATGCCTGCCGAACCCAACACCAGTCTTTTTCCGCGCGAATAGTCTTCATAGTCGTTTAGAATGGCGATGAATGTCACGCGAGCGACGAAGGAACCAGCGAAAACATATTCTTCTCGAGGCGAGATGGGAAAGCTTGTCGAGCCGGCATGAAGCTCGGGTTGACGATGTTAGTCTGGGTGGCTGCTTCGTAAATACGTACACGAACGTAGAGCTCGGAGAGCACATTGAGCTCGAGATACAGCTTCCGTCTGGCAAGTGGTTGCGGCTTCGCGGTCAGGTCGCCTCGTTCCAGCCGGGCGTCGGGTTTGGAATAGCGTTTACTTCACTGACTGGCGCAGAGACTGCTGGATTGAAAGAGTTGATACGAACCGCGAAAGAACGCCGCGTCTAGTGTTTGGACCGGCGTCTCTCGTCGTAGAAGAGGATATTGAAAGCGAGTATTAGTCCGGCGGCAGCAGCCAGCAGGAAGAAAATCATCGCGAGTCCTGGATAGCCAAAGATTCTAAACGACGTCTCAACCCGCATCAGCATGGCGGCACCGACAATCAGAGCAGCGACCACTAACCCCAACGTGATTCGATTAGCAACTTTCTGAAGTCCCTCGACGATGACTTTCTCGTCGATTGCGTCCACCTTGAAACGAAGCTCATTGTTTCCTGCGGCGTCAAGAATCCTGTTCACCCTCGTCGGAAGTTTTTCAGCGAACTCTTTCAGATCAACAACACCGGACAACAGGTTAGCTGGGGCAACACTCTTGAGGATGTTGCGCTGAAGTATCTCGTTGGCCCGATCCCGGATGATGGCGTTTGGATTGAAGTGTGGATCGAGCGTGTAGACGACGTTGTCCAGATTTAGCAACGCTTTCGCGATCATCGTGAACTCAGCCGGCAAGCGGAACCAGGAGTCAGCCGAGATGCGCGTGATGTCGAGTGTCACTCTACCGGCGTTCATCCGGCTCAGAACCGCGTCGGAATTGTCGGCCACGAGATCAGTGATGCGACGCTCGAAAGATGCGCGATCAAAACCTTCTTTTGCCTCGCCCATTCTGATCGCAGCTTCGGCGGCCATTTCGCCACGACCTTCGCTGATCGCGAGCAGCAGTCGTAGCAAGTTGTCCTGAAAAGTGCGCGTGACGCGGCCGACCATGCCGAGATCGAGTAGCGCGATGCGATCGTCGTCAGTCAGAAAAACATTTCCGGGATGGGGATCGGCGTGAAAGATACCATCTACGAGGAACTGTTTCAGATAGGCGCTCCACAACTCGTCGGCAAGTAAAGCGCCGTCGATTTCCAGCAGTCGCAATGGATTGATGCCTGTGATTTTCTTGCCGGAAATGAATTCCATCGTTAAGACGCGAGTGGTGGTGAAGTCGTCGACAGGCTCGGGAATGACGATGTTTTCAAACTCTGCGAGGTTTTCTGCGATGGTGTGCAGATTGTTTGCTTCGACGGTGAAATCGAGCTCGTGGAGGATACTTTTGCGCAGATTGACGAGCATGTTATCGAACTCGTAACGCCTGCCGAGCTCAGTGTGCTGGTCGAGAAAATGTGCGATTTCGCCCAACGCTTCGAGATCGCCGACGATGAGGTCGCGAATGTCAGGTCGTTGGACTTTTACGACGACAGCGCGACCGTCGCGCATGTGAGCTTTATGTACCTGGGCCAATGATGCCGCAGCGAGCGGGGCGGGATCGAAATCAGCGAACGCTTTCGATATTCTGACGCCCAGCTCGCCTGAAACGATTCGCTCGACTTCTTCATACGGGAACGGTTCGATGTGATCCTGTAACCGCGTCAGTGCCTCGAGGTATGGACCAGGCAAGAGGTCGGCGCGCGTGGATAGCAGTTGACCTAACTTGATGAAAGTTGGACCAAGCTTTTCGAGATCCTTCGCGAGATCTTCTGCCGGAGCGGCTTCCGATTCGGCCGCAATCTCATCGGGCACTACGCTGCCTTCGAGTCCGGCGACGCTGATCAGATCAGAGCGCCCGTATTTGATCAGCAGCATCGCAACGTCTTTGTAGCGTTTTAATCGCTCTGGTTTTAGTGAAACAACCATCTTCTCGTTATTGTGGCGTACTGGTCTTCGGTGTGCCGGCAGCGCGATCGATTGCTGCTCGCAAACCTTCAGCACTCAGGGTTTTTAGTTGTACTCCATTTACGAAGATCGTGGGCGTGCTTCCCACTCCATACATTTCTCCGTCTTCGACGTCTTTCTGAACTTCGGCGGCGTAGACGCCACGGTCTAAAGCAGCGTCAAAACGCGCACGATCCAAACCAACCTCACTGGCGTACTTCTTCAGGGACGGGACATCGAGCGCTTTTTGATTCTTGAAAAGAACAGCGATGTATTCGAAAAACTTTCCCTGAGCGTTAGCAGCATTTGCGGCCTCGGCTGCTTTGCGCGCCCATTCGTGCATGTTTAGCGGGAAATCACGCACTACGAAACGAACCTTGTTGCCGTAAGACTTCAAGACTTCATCAAGTACTGGATGCATCGCGGCGCAGGCCGGGCACTGAAAGTCAGTGAATTCAACGATCGTCACCGGAGCAGTTGTTTCGCCGCGCGCGGGATCGTCGTCGACGCTAATGTTTTGAACAGGTTGAGGGGGCTCACTTATCAGCCACTGTATGTTCGCTCCCTTGCGTAGTCTTGCTGACAAGTCTCTTTCGTAGCGCTGTCTGGATTCGTTTTGCAGATATGTCGCAATCTGGTTGCGCACGCTATTCAAGTCGCCGGAGATGCGTGCTTTGTTCTCATTGTAAAACTGTGTCACTTCAGCGTCAGTTGGAGGGCGGACCTTGTCACTTATTTCCGAGCGTACGATTTCTTCTGGTCCAATTTGTCTACGTCTTGCTTCTTCTAGCAGCAATGAGTCGTCTATCAGTCGATCGACGCGCTGCTTTGTGCCTTCATAAGCTTCGGACTTCAGCTTATAGATGATCGGTTTCAGCCTTTCGATGAGAGGGGCTGCGGTGATTGGCTGTCCTCCGATCGTGGCAACCACTGAGGAGGGGTTCAGATTCGGCGAGTTGATATCGACGCCCATTACTACGGGGTTGGAACGTCGTAGCCGGTTGACGAGGTCGTCAGCGAGTTTGTTTTCCGCTTCGTCATGGAGGTATGCAGCAACTTGTTGATTGAGGACGTTGGTATCCGCGCCGGCGAATTGGTCTCGGTTATCGTCGATAAACTTCTTGATCTGTGCTGGAGTGGCGGCTGGAATACGGTTGCTGACTTCCAGTTCATATAACCGATGAGTATCGATGCGACGCTTCTTTGCTTCAACCTGGAGGAGCATAGTGTTGATTTGTAGCTCCAGTACGCTGCGGCGTGCGTCTGCAATCTTGTCGTCGAGAGTCTCGAGTTCCTGCCGTAAAGCGGGTTCAAGATCCGCGGTGGTTAAGGTTTGTCCATTGATGGTTACGAGGGGAGCGGGCGCCGCAGGTGGTCGCGCTGGTTTGCTGGCCGGAGTTGGCTGAGCAACTGGCTGCGCCTGGGGTGTCGTGACGATTGGCTGGCGAACCACGCCTCGCCGTTTTGTGGTTTGTGCAGGCGCCGCTGACCACAACGCCAGAATCAAAATGAGGGGGCCGATTTTGGATATCATTGCTGTACTCACAGGATTTGGATCATAGGAGAACTTAACTTAGAGCACAAATAAAAGATTGGCGCTGCCTTGTAGAAAAGCAGCGCCAGGAATTTGGGCCATCGCTTGAACGAAGGACTAGTGATGTCGAATGATGCTGCGACGGCGACGTTTTACCGGGCTTCGAATTGAGAGCAGATCGCTGTGTCGTCCGTTTAGAATGAAGGCGAGTCCCTGGTGGGTAACACCAAGGAGCCGCGCGGCTCTGGTAACGCTCCCGCCAGACTCTTCCAGAGCTCGACGAATGAGGCTACCTTCATAACGAAGGACTTCGGAATCGAGCGAAAAGCCTGGCGTCAATGCCACGCCGGTGGCTGCGGGTGTTGCCTCGTTGGCGTTTTCGAGAGCGGTTAAGAGAACACGTCGGGCGCATTCGCCGAGACGCGTTTTAAGGCTAAGGTTCTGAGATTTCGAGAGCAGGGTCTCAGCGGTGTGATAGTAGTTTTGCAGAGTCTCAACTGGGAGGTAGGGGCTCAATTCTTCGATGGCGGTGACTGCGGCGATGCCACCACGGTCGGGGTTACCGGCATTTTGAGCAATCTCGACAGCTTGATCGAGAGCCGCCCGAGCTACCTGAGGCTGCTGGAGACGGGCGAGGGCTTTGCCGTGCGTTGTGAGTGCTTCTGCGAGCACGGTTTGTTCACCGCCACGTTTAAGAGCGTGAACAGCACGTCGTGCAACTCTTTCGGCTTCCTCGCTTCTTCCCTCGAGCAAGTAGATTTGTGCAAGCGTGTCATCTGTATAAGCAGCACTACCTTGATCTGCTAGCCGGACAAACAAGCTGCGAGCGCTGTTGACGTGTTCACGCGCTTCACCAAATCTACCAATGCTGGCAAAAAGAAACCCGACGTTGTTTTCAACGCCAGCTTGAAAACGGCGATGCCCCGCTTGCTCGTAATGAAAACTGGCGGCCGCAAATTCGACGAGAGCAGTATCGATATACTCTTCCCGGTTTTCCGCAAGACCAAGGTTCTTTAGCAAAATGGCATAGTTGTTGTGAAACTTGCCCTTCAGAGCATGGTTGGTACTGGCGTCGAATTGAGGGGCTGCTTCTCTATAGATGCGGAGCGCTTCTCGATCTCGCGTCGCTCCCTTCTCTACAAGAGCACTGTTAATTAGCGCCCTCAGTTTTTGTTCGCTTTGAACATCCCCGAGTCCGTCTAAGACGAGTTGCAGAGTCACACGAGCTTCGTCCAAAGCACCTTCACGCCAGTAGCAAGTAGCCAGATCCACACGGGCTTCTGCAATTTTTTCAGACTTCCCTAATAACTCGAAAATGGCGGCGCTTTCACTGATAAGATCCTTTGCAGCTTCCTGAGCGCCAGCTATATGTTTCGCGCTTCCGAGAAAGCCAGTCAAGGTTCCGGCCCGCAGTAGAAGTTCGGCTTTGGGTTCGTCAGCTAATTCATTAGTTTCAGGCCGATGAAGTAATCCTTGCCAAAAGGGGTGAAGCACTTCACAAGCGCTCTCATACTCACCCGCTTCCTCCAGATTTTTCGCCAACTCACATAAGGGGATTACGTCGTCAGCAACCGGATTTTTGGTCGGGTCCTTAAAGACGACCGTGTGCAACTCCATGTCAAGACTCCAGTTCTCAATTTTAGGCAAGGAACCTTGCAAGCCTTTCAATTGACGGATATTATCACAAACAACCAATTACCACTTGGTTGCGCACCCACTCACAGGCACTGACTACACTTTTTGAGGAGAAGATCAATGAAACCTGTCAAAAATCTCGTATTTGCTGCACTACTTGTATTTAGTATAGCCCTCAACACGATGGCTGGCGACATCGAGCACCCCGGCGCTCCTGCGCCAACGCCGGAACCACCGCGCATTACTCTAACAGACGAACCAATTCCGGGTACTAGCACGGATAGTCAGGAAACTACGGTTGAGACGGCCGATTACCTGTTTTTAGAGGTATTGACAGCCCTTCTATCAGTGTACTGAGAAGCGTACAACAACCCACAATAGCCTTTGCCAGGGCCTACCTGGCGGAGCGTGGTTTTGTGTCCGGGCTCACCGATCACGATTGAAAGCTTG
>Ga0207710_10000811_pt1 | contig 16929 bp, 10 predicted proteins | sample KBSS24metaG_FD_184400 | JGI IMG/M metagenome (GOLD analysis project Ga0207710, IMG submission 184400) | Switchgrass rhizosphere microbial communities from Kellogg Biological Station, Michigan, USA - KBS S2-4 metaG (SPAdes) (version 2) | ecosystem: Host-associated > Plants > Roots > Rhizosphere...
GAACGCACTACAGCTTTGTTATTGAGTGGCGGCGAAGTGGCTTCGGTTGATGTAACGCGCGCGCATTTGCAAACACTGACGCGTCGCGATGAATTGGAACGCGCGCGCGCAAATGAAGAAGTCGCTGCCGGTGCGTTGCGAGTCTTCGTCGGTTATGAATTCTCGCGACCCATCAACACAACAGATCTGGCGTTAGACGTTCCCGTAGATTCTGATTACCAGCAGTTCAAAGCCGAAGAGGTTTCGCGACGGCCCGAAGTCATTCAACTCGAACAACAATTGCGAGCGGCGCGACAGGAGATCAGGATTGCTCACGCGGATCGCTTGCCTTCGCTTTCGTATTCGGTAAATGGCGGCTTTGAGACTGACTCGATCAAGTCGCCGCGCTTGAAGGAACACAGCGGCGTGTCAGCAGCGATCTCGTTCTCGATTCCGATCTTCGACTGGGGTGCGACAAAGAGTCGTGAGCGCCAGGCACAATTGCGCGTGGATCTCGCGGAGAACGAGCGAACGATCGCTCTGCGTGGTTTCACACAACAGTTTTACGCCGCGCGCGCGCAAGTCGACAGTGCCAAAGCTCGCATCGCTTTAGCGCGTGAAGGCGTCGCAAAAGCAGAGGACAACGTCACCGCATCGATTGCGCGTTACCGCGCCGGCGAAGCTCAGATAGTTGAAGTCACGGACGCCCAAACAACGCTCGTCGAGAAACGCAACGCGCTGTACCAGGCAATCTTCGATTATCAAACAGCGCTCGCACGATTGAAACAAGCCACCGGACGTTAACGCACGGGCGGCCACGGAGGGCCGCCCCTACAAAACGTGGGGCAAACAATTGTAGGGGTGGCCCTCCGTGGCCACCCGCTCTGAAAAATATGAGCGAAGAATTTGATCAGCAGCGACGAGCACGAATCGTTCGCCAGCGAAACATCGTGCTGATCGTGATGGGCCTTGTGGTCCTGCTTATCGCGATGCTGATCATCTGGCGCGTGCGGAGATCGAAAACGGAAGCAGAAACCGAAGTCACGCCGACGGTCAGCGTCAAAGTTGCAAAAGCCGAGAAGCAAACGATCGCCGCGCCGGTCACGGCCGTCGGTACGATTTGGCCACGCGAAAAAGCCGACGTTGGCGCAAAAATCAGCGCGCAGATCAAATCAATGGCGCTGTTGAAGAACAAACTCGTACGCGCGGGAGAGGTGATCGCGGTCCTCGAATCACGCGATCTCCAGGCACAACGCGCCGAAGCAGTCGCAGCACTCAATGAAGCTCGCGCGAACGAACGCAGCGTCGTCACCGGCACGATTCCCAAAACAAACGCCGAAGATCAAAAAGCACTGAACGACGCGCGCGCCAAGGTCAACACTGCTCGCGCCACCTACGAGCGACGCCGCGCACTCTACGACAAAGGCGGCATCTCGAAAAAAGATCTTGAAGCTTCGCAACTCGATTTGACGACCGCCGAAGATGAGCTCCGCCTCGAAGAACAAACTGTCGCGCTGCGAGAACGCTCGCTCAATCCGAACGATCGCGCACTCGCGGCCGCACGCACTGCGCAAGCGCAACAACATCTCGCCACGGTCGATGCACAACTAAGCTACGCCACGATTCGCTCGCCAATCACAGGTATCGTCACGGATCAGTTTCAGTACGAGGGCGAGTTTGCTTCAGCGGGCGGAAAGCTGGTGACGATCGCTGATACGAGCACAGTGATCGTGAAGGCCCCATTTTCAGACACGGCTGTGGCTCAAGTGAAAACTGGCGACACGGTGACAGTCGTACCAACCGACACCTCAGCCGAAGAGATGCATGGACAAGTCACGCTCTTGAGTCGTTCGAGCGATCCGGCGAGTCGAGCGGTTGAAGTCTGGGTCACGCTGGGTAACGGCGACGGGAAGTTGCGTGCGAACGGCGCCGCGCAGGTCACGATCGCTGCTAACTCGAAAAACGACGCGATTGTGGTGCCGGCTTCGGCGGTCACACTCGAAACGAGTGATGCAAGCGAAGGAACCGTAATGGTCGTCGATGATCAGAACGTGGCGCACGAAACAAAAGTGACGATCGGCATCCGCACACCCGACAAGATCGAGATCGTCGAAGGTCTCAAGGGCGGCGAAACCGTCGTGATCGAGGGTAACTACGCTTTGGCGGACGGAACAAAAGTAGAAGTCGCCACTGAAGATGAAAAGAAAGAGGACGAGAAAGAGCCTTGAGTGCTCTTCTCTGCGTAGCCTCTGCGTCCTCTGCGTCTCTGCGGTAAACATTTAACTCACCGCAGAGACGCAGAGGACGCAGAGGTTACGCAGAGAAAAGAACGGCAATGGCACTTGCTCAATTAGTTTCACGGCAGTCGCGCGCGATCGTGGTGATCGTGGTGCTGCTGTGTGCTGCCGGGCTCTACGCCGCGACGCAACTGCCGATCGCTGTCTTTCCGGAAACTGACTTCCCTCGCATCGTCATCATCATCGATAACGGCGAAGCGCCCGCTTCGCAGACGCTCGTTTCAGTCACGCGTCCAATCGAAGAGGCGATGAACGGCATTCCCGGCATTGCGCGCATCAAGTCGAAGACCGCGCGCGGCTCGACCGAGATTAGTCTCTACTTCAACTGGGGTGGCGACATCAATCAGGAGTTGAGCCTGGTCCAGGCGCGAATGTCACAACTGGTGACCACGCTGCCGCCAACGGTCGAGATTCGCAACATCGATCGACTCACCTTCGCTGTGTTTCCAGTCGTCGGCTACAGTGTCACTTCAGACAAACGCGATCAGGCAACGCTCACAGATCTGGCGAGTTACGTCGTGCGACCACAACTCGCGCGCTTGCCCGGTGTCGCGATCGTCGGTGTCGCAGGCGGCAAGACGCGCGAGTTTCACGTCACGATCGATCCCGAAAAGCTGACGGCCCATAACGTCTCTGCGCAACAAGTCACCGAAGCGATTCGCAACTCAAACGTCATCGTCTCGCCTGGTCTAATCGAAGAAAACCACCAGCTCGAGCTGGCGCTGATCAGCGGCCAGGCGAGAAGACCGGACGAGCTCAACGGCATCGTCGTAGCAACAGTCAACAACGCGCCGGTGCTCGTGTCAGACGTGGCGACAGTTTCACCCGGCGTGGAGCCGCAGTACACGATCGTCACCGCCGACGGCCATCCCGCCGCGCTCGTCAACATCAATCGACAGCCGGATGCGAATACGGTTGCCGTTGTCGATAACGTGAAAGCGGCGTTGACTGCGATGCGCGGGCAGATACCGAAAGACGTGCGTGTCGCGGCTTATTACGATCAGTCGCTGCTCGTGCGGGATTCGATCAATTCCGTGCGCGACTCGATTCTCATCGGCCTCTTGCTCTCAGTGGTGATCCTTTACGCGTTTCTGCGTAACTGGGGCACGACGCTCGTCGCGATCGTCGTGATCCCGGTGACGATCCTAGTCACGTTTCTCGCGATGTGGCTCACGCGGCTGAGCTTCGATCTGATGACGCTCGGAGGTGTCGCCGCCGCGATTGGTCTCGTCATCGACGACGCGATCGTCGTGGTCGAGAATATCTACACGCACATGTCGCGTGGCCAGTCTCGTCGCGAAGCGGTGCAAAGCGCGGTTTCAGAGATCACGATTCCAATCATCGGCTCGACGATCACGCCGGTCGTTGTGTTTCTGCCATTGACGTTGTTGACAGGCGTGACCGGAGTTTTCTTTCGCTCACTGGCGTTGACGATGGCGGTTGCTTTGTTGACGTCGCTCGTGCTGGCCTTGGTGTTCACCCCCGTGCTGGCGGAACGATTCGTCAAAGCGAAACCCGGTGAGAATGCAGAAAGAGAAGATGAAGCGCCGCAGGGCAGAGTGCTCGGCGCGATCATCAGGCGCTACGAAACCGTGCTCGGCGTCGCGCTCGATCGACGATGGATCGTCGGACTCGCGATCGTTTTGGTGCTGGCAGGCTCGTATGCGCTTTACAACGTGCTCGGATCTGAGTTTCTGCCGGAGTTCGACGAGAGCGCGTTCATACTCGACTATCTCGCGCCGCCCGGGTCTTCACTCGCCGAAACCGATCGCATGCTTCAACACGTCGAAGAGCTGTTGATGAAGACGCCGGAAGTGGAGAGCTACTCGCGGCGCACCGGTTTGGAGATGGGTCTCTTCGTCACGGAGCCGAACACCGGAGACATCGCCGTCAAACTGAAGCCCGATCATAAACGCAGCACACAGGAAGTGATCGCGGAGCTGCGCGGCGAGATCGCTGAATCAATACCGACACTCGATACGGAATTTGTCGGCATCGTGCCGGACGTGATCGGCGACCTGCAAGGAAATCCTGAGCCGATCGAAGTGAAGCTGTTCAGCGAAGACGCAGCGGCGTTGCAGTCGACGGCGGATGAAGTCGAGACTGCGATTAAGAAAGTTCCGGGCGTGGTCGACACGCTGAACGGCGTTGTCATCAGTGGACCAGCAGTTACGTTCAGGATCGATCCGCTGCGCGCGTCGCAATTCGGCGTGACGGCGAACGATGTTGCGTCAACGATTACAACTGCGATGTCGGGCGATGCCTCATCGTCGATCCTGCAACAGGACCGCTTGATCAAAGTGCGCGTGATCTTTCCGGCAAACGTGCGCACATCGCTCGACAACGTGAAAGCGCTGCAAGTGCGCTCCTCGGCGGGACAACTCTTCCGCCTCGATCAGGTTGCAGACATTGAAATCGACAAAGGCCAGGCCGAGATCGAGCGCGAGAACCTCCGCCAGATGATCGCTGTTACCGGACGTCTTGAAGGCAGCGATCTCGGCACGGCCATTCGGCAAATCCGCGACCAACTAGCGAAAGACGTGAAGCTACCACCCGGAATGACAGTCGAGTTTGGCGGTCTTTACGAGGAGCAACAGTCGAGCTTTCGTGAGCTGATGATGGCGCTTGTGCTTGCGGTCATGCTGGTCTTCATCACTTTGCTGATCGAGTTTCGATCGTTTGCACATCCGATCGCGATCGTCACGGGCGCGGTGCTCGCGTTGAGCGGTGTGCTACTGGCGCTGTTCATCACGGGTAAGACGCTCAACGTGGTATCGTTGATGGGAATGATCATGATCGTCGGCATCGTCGCCAAGAACGGCATCCTGATGCTCGACGCAGTTGAAGAACGACTTGCGGCAGGCGACACCTTGCGAGAAGCACTGCTGCGATCCGGACGTCGAAGATTCAGGCCGGTGCTCATGACATCGCTGGCCGCGATGCTGGGAATGCTGCCTTTAGCGCTCGCGCTCGGAGCAGGTTCAGAGCTGCTGCAACCACTCGCGATCGCCGTTATCGGTGGATTGACAATAGCGTTAGGATTATCACTAATCGTCACGCCTACCGTTTACGCGATGTTGAGTAAGAAAGGACAACCGCAATGAATTCTCCCTTGAAACTCTTCGGATCAATCCTCATCCTGGCGTTTGCTACCTGGCAGGGCGGTACCGGATACAAAGTCGAGACGCGCTACCCCGTCCCGGGAAATGGCGGCTTCGACTACGTAACGATCGATAGCGCTGCGCGGCGTTTGTACTTATCGCACGGCACGCAAGTGGACGTAATCGATCCCGACAATGGCAAGTTGATCGGTACGATCGCGGACACACCCGGGGTTCATGGAGTCGCACTCGCCTCCGAGTTCAAACACGGATTCACCAGCAACGGTCGTGAGAACAAAGTCTCAATGTTCGATCCAACAACGTTGCAGCTCATCAACAAGATCGACGTGGGGAAAGGACCGGATGGCATCTATTACGATCCGGGAACGAAACGCGTCTTCACAAACAATCATGGCTCACACGACATCTCCGCTATCGACGCCAAAACCGGAGCCGTGGTGGGAACAATAAAAGTCGAAGGTGACGGTGAATCGGCGGTGGTTGCAGATGGCGTGGTGTACGTGAACCTCGAAGACACGAACGAGGTAGTTGTGTTCGATCCAAAATCACTCGAGGTAAAAAAGCGATTTCCGATCGGCGTGGCGAAAACACCGACCGGTCTGGCTTACGACGCGAAGACAAAACGATTGTTCATCGGCTGTCGCAACGAGCCGAAGATGGTGGTGATGGATGCGACGTCAGGACGAGTGATCACGAGCTTCGCTATCGGACGAGGTGTGGATTACGCGGCCTTCGACAGCCAGGCAAAACTGGTTTTCTTTTCGTGCGCTGAAGGCGTGTTGAGTGTCTTTCACGAAAAGTCTGCCGACGATTACGAGGATGCCGGTGCGGTTAAGACGCAGCCCAGCGCACGGACCATGGCTTTCGATTCGAAAACGAAGAAGATTTTTCTGAGTGCTGCGGAGTATATCGAGACGCCGGCTGCAACACCGGGTGGCAGGCCACAACGCAGCATCAAACCGGGCTCGTTCGTGGTGCTGGTAGTTGGAAAATAACTATCCGGAGGTGTCTTAATCTGATTTCTCTGTGCAACCTCTGCGTTCTCTGTGGTTGAGAAATTCCAGGTAAACACTCACCACAGAGACACAGAGAACGCAGAGGTTGCACAGAGAAGAAGTTTAAACTAAAGGGATTAACATGCGAAGAAACAGTAGATCGCAATGGCTCTTCGGCATAATCTTATTGACGATAGCAACCACGGTTGCGGGGCACGCGCAAACACCAGCACCGACACCCAGACCGACCCCAACACTCGAACACGAGTTCTTCAAAAATATTCTGAGCGATCAGAAAGCAATCTGGACCGCTCCCTTTCATCTCGAACGCAGCGATATGAAGTGGGCAGTTCCAGCGGGCATCGGTTTTATGGCGTTGGTTACTACCGATCGAATCACGGGCGACGAGATATTGGAATCGGAGGGCCAGGTAAAAGCGAGTCAGGGGATCAGTAATGCCGGTTCGGTTTACGCCCTGGCCGCGGCAGCTTCGACTTTCTATCTTATCGGTCGTAAGAAGAACGATTATCGAGCGCGAGAAACAGGCTTGCTGAGTGCTGAAGCGATGATCAACAGTATCATTGTAGAAGGGGCGCTCAAAGGCATCACGCAACGCGCGCGACCACTGGACGGTCACGAACGAAGCGAGTTCTTCGACGGCGGTAGCTCGTTTCCTTCCGGTCACGCGACGCAGGCATGGGCCGTCGCAACCGTCATCGCCCACGAATACAAAGATCGTCCCGCCGTGCAAATAGCAGCGTATGGAATTGCGAGTGCGGTTAGCGTCGCTCGATTCACGGGCCACAAGCACTATATTTCAGACGTGGTTGCCGGCAGTGCTTTGGGTTTCGGCATCGGAAAGTATGTCTATCATGCACATCATCGCGAGTCGCTTACTAAAGAAGATGATGGTGGTGAGGTCACGAAGTGGCCGCTGATCACCCCGCAATTCAACCGGCAGGCGCGGCAGTACGGTGTGGCGCTCACGTGGAACTTCTAGAAGAATTTGACCCGCCTTTGCGCCTTTGCGGCTTTTCTTTGCGCCTTTGCGTGAACTGTTTTCCGCAGTACGATGAACCATGTTTGATTCCGTTCGCATAAGACTCACGCTCTGGTATGCGGGCGTACTCGCGCTCTCGCTCATCGCGTTTGCGCTTATGATCTACTACGCAGCCGGCAACATCTCTCACGAGCGGCAGGATGAGTCGTTGCGCTCGACCGCGCAGACGGTTGCGAGTGCGTACCTCGAAGAGCTCGGCGAGACTCACTCACAATCTATTGCAGGCAAAGTTGTTCTCGCAGAGATAACTTTCCCCAATCGGTATGTGCAGCTCAGCGATAACGCCGGCAATCCGCTCGCTGCGTCAGCCAATCTCGCGGGCTCCACGATCGCGATTCCCTCCTCCGTGTTTACTGACGCGCGTGCGCGAGGTTTTAGTCATGCGACTGTGAATGGAGTGCGAGTCACAGTCGTTCCGTTATCGTCGGACCAAACGCTTGGATACGCGACGGTCGCCGAGCCATTGAGCGCGATCGAAGATGGACTGCGTGAGCTGCGTCGCGATCTGTTCGCGGGAGTTTTGCTCGTCCTGTTGCTGGCGTCCGCGGGCGGTTACTTTTTGGCGCGAAAGAGTCTTGCGCCGATCGCGTCGATGAACAGTCAAACGCAACGCATCTCCGCGGAAAACCTCTCCGCGCGCCTCGACGTTACAAATTCGCGCGACGAGCTCGGCCACCTCGCGACCACTATCAACGACCTGCTCGCTCGTCTCGAGAGCTCTTTCAAAGAACAACAACGATTCATCGCCGACGCTTCTCACGAGCTGCGCACGCCGCTCGCTGTTCTGCGTGGTGAGACGGAAGTGGCGCTCGGGAAGACGCGCACCGTCGAAGAATACCAGCAATCGTTATCGTTGATTCAGGATGAAGCGGAAAGACTCTCGCGTATCGTCGAAGATCTCTTCATTCTCGCGCGTCAACCAATAAACACACGCGCGGCATTGAACAAAGAGTTCGTTTCGTTGAACGACGCCGTCAGAGATTGTGCGCGCGCCGCGCAGGTGCTGGCGTTTCGGAAGGGCGTGCGATTGAAGTTGGAAAACGATTCTCCGTCGATCGCTTTGAATGGCGATGAAGATCTCATCAAACGCTTGATTCTGAACCTGCTCGACAACGCCGTGAAATACACTCCCGCAGGCGGCGAGATCTCTTTGGCCCTCGTACGACAAAACGGAAACGCCGAGATCGTGGTGCGCGACACAGGCATCGGCATCCCTCAAGAAGTCCAACCGCGCATCTTCGATCGTTTCTACCGCGTCGACAAAGCCCGCGCGCGCACAATGGGCGGCGCCGGCCTCGGCCTCTCAATCGCTCAATGGATCGTCGAAGTCCACGGCGGCGCCATCACCCTCGCGAGCACCCCCGGCCACGGCAGCACGTTCACCGTCGTGCTGCCAGTAGCAACCTTCAACGATTGATCAACGGGAACCTTTGTTCAGATTCTAGAATCGATATCTATACGTCATACAAACTCACTCGCGGTATTTCGCGGATCATCGTAAACACTGAACAATCCTGCAAAGCGGATGATCAGAAATTTCTGGTGCACCGATTGCTGCAATCAGGTTAATTCTGTTTATTGTGATAAGCCCCCGGCTTTAGCAACCCAGAATCCTGTGGCGAATCGCCGCTTGATTCCAAGAAACAACCTTACCTGGGAGGCTAACGATGAGACATTCTCAAGGTTTATTCTGCGTTAAGCGAACCTTACAGTCAGCGATCTTGTTTGCCTTCGTGATACTACCGAGCGTCGCGCGTGCAGATGAGCTTGTTGTCTGGAACTTCAACGATTCGAACCTGATAGCCGATCGTGGGACGGGAACGTTGACGACCACTGTAAACCCCGCGAACATCACCTTTCTCCCCGGCTCTCTTTTGTTAGCCAGAATGGGAGACCCGGCTGGCCTGGCCCTCGCCTTTGAAAGCGGAACAGGTCTTCAGAACAACGGAGCTATCCTGGAGTTTCGCGTAAGTACCCTCGGCTTCCAGAACATAGTAGTCTCCTGGGTTAACCAGCGGTCTGAAGGAGGACTTACCTTTCTCGCCATAGAAGGCAGCATCGATGGGACGAACTTTTTCTCTCTTGGCGGATTCGGAATAGGCAGCGCCAATAATGATCTCGGGACCGGCCTCATATTCAGCAGTGGCGACGCGACCTTGTTCTACAACAATCCGAACTTCGCCATTCGCTTGATAATGACCGGCGCGACAGACCCGAACGGAACTATTCGCTTCGACAACATCGCGGTAGAAGGCACGCCGTGTGAAGATTCGGTTTGCGGCGTCCACCCTACTATGCCGGAACCCACCACAATGCTGTTGCTGGGAACAGGACTCGTAGCCGTGGGCATAAAAATTAGACGGCGAAAATCCATTATTGACGTCTCGTCAAAAAAGAATTGAACGCTTTGAGGCGAAGTCTCGCAACTCAGAGTTGTTTTACTGTAACAATCGTGACGATGAATTTCGATCCAGCGCTCATTGTTTCCACTCCTCCCCAAATGATCGTGGCGTTAAAGAAAGCAACCGCGGCAAATTCATCGCCAGAGACGTTGAACTCCAGAGACCTTCTATTCCTCGTGCTGCAAGTATCAGCACGAGTGGCATTATCGGTAAGCTGTAGCGACTCTCGATCCACATGGGCAAGTGGATGAGGGAAAGGAATACCGGAAAGAGGATGATGTGACTCAGTGAGACAAGACGTCCGCGTTCGAGAAAAATGCCGTAGATCGCTAACACGAAGACGGCGATGTTACCAAGCATGAAACTGATCTTGATTATCAACACCAAAGCGTGACGCCCATGTAAGGCTTCATCGAAGGTGACGTTGCTACTGCCAAGCAAATAATCACCACTATCCAAAAACAAACGAGGATACTGCTTCAAGCGAGCTCGTAAATATTTCGGTGGATCAGTTTCAATCCGATTGACTGCTCGCACCATTAATTTACGATCATTGTCACTCTCGTCTTTTGAACCATCGTTGTTAGAACCCAACTGCTCCATAACTTTAGTCCAAACATCATCACCATACATTTGAGTTTCTATGGTTCCCGCAAAGAGATTCACGCCATAACCAGTTGATTGGACGAGAATGAATTGTCTGAACACAACAGCATTCCGCACGATCCACAGCGACACTACTAACATCGCGCTTACTGAAATAAGCAAATACAGACGCCGGTTGTGCCGCCACGGAGACAGGAATGCCAGTAATACCAGGCAGCCGAGAAATGGAATCATGATCGTGCGCGTCAAAGCAGCTAATCCAAATGCCAGACCGGCTGCCACACCATGATTTCGTCCCCACAAGAAAAATCCGAGCACGACCAGGAACGTGAACACAGGCTCCGTCAAAATCACCGCCGTAAAATGTGCAGTCATAGGCGCGAGAGCGGCGCCCAATGCCGCCAGTAAAGCCACTCGATGCGAGAAGCGATCTTTTGCGATTAGATATACAAGCACCACCGTCATCGCGCCGCATACGATCTGTAGAAGGACCACTTCAGTTATCGGTGCGCTGTCTGACCACCAAAAAGCAGCAATCAAGGAGGGATAAAGCGGCGGACGCGATGCTGTTGGGATACCAGTTGTCACGCTGAAGGAATGGTGAAACGCGATATTTTTCGCGATGGTGAGATACGCTGGTGAATCGCCGGCCCACCATAGGCCCAAACAGGCATAGAACGATCGGACTACAAATGCGAGGAGAAAGATCGCAAACAAGATCTTCGATGAGGATCGTTGCCGAAACATACACTACCCCTTGGCTCGTATGCTGGTGAGTTTGAGAGTTTAAAATTTCAATTACAATCCGGGAACTTTGTACTGAGTTGTCGCGGTATCGCTCAAGATGAGTTGAGCTTGGGCCAGCCTTTTATACTTCCAAACCAGGAATGTCAATCAGGGTTATCCTGAGACCTACCAGAAGTTTCTGTATTTCTATTTCATTTGACTTGTGCCGGCGTTTCGGCATAGAAATCATCCCAAGCAAATCCAACAACGGAATCGAGGAGTTATCCAAGTATGAACAAGCGAATCCAGGGGATGGTTTCGTGCGCAGCGCTGCTAAGTTTCGCACTCGCGTGTACAACCGCTCCAACCAATGTGAATACGAGCTCCGGGGCAACGACCAACAACTCAGTCTCGGCTGAGTTAAAGCCCGCGTTTGGCTCAATTACCACCAACGACATCCTGCAACACACGAAAGATTTATCAGCAGATGAATACGAAGGGCGTGGTCCGGGAACGAAGGGTGAAGAGCTCACCGTAAAGTATCTGACCGAACAGTATCAACGCCTGGGCTTGAAGCCCGGGAATCCGGATGGCACGTATGTTCAGAAGGTTCCCCTCGTTGGATTTACGGGTGCGCCAACGGCTTCATTCACTGTCGGAAGCAAGCAGATAGATCTGAAGTTTCCACAAGACTACGTTGCGGTTTCACGACGGTTCGTTCCCGAATCGAAGGTTGAGAATTCCGACATGGTCTTTGTTGGTTATGGCGTCGTGGCGCCGGAGTATGGATGGGACGACTACAAAGGCCTGGACGTGCGCGGCAAGACGATCGTGATGCTGATCAATGATCCACAGATTCCTGACTCGGCCGATCCCACGAAGTTGGATGACAAGATGTTCAAGGGCAAGGCAATGACTTACTACGGCCGTTGGACCTACAAGTATGAAATTGCAGCGCAGAAAGGCGCAGCCGCCGCAGTGATCATTCATGAAACCGGTCCGGCTGGTTATCCTTATGAAGTAGTTTCCGGAAGCTGGTCTCGTGAGAACTTCGATATTCAGACTCCCGACAAGAACATGGGACGTGCGGCTGTCGAATCGTGGATCACGACTGACCGCGCGAAGGAGTTGTTTACCGCCAGCGGCCAGGATTTCGACGCGCTGAAAAAGGCTGCTCTCTCGAAGGACTTCAAGCCTGTTGCGCTCAACGCAAAGGCAAACATGACGATCAAAAACACGTTGCGTGAAATCAATTCGAACAACGTCATCGCAAAGCTCGAAGGATCGGATCCGGCGCTGAAGAACGAGTATGTCATCTACACGGCCCACTGGGATCACCTCGGACGCGATCCAAATCTAAAAGGCGATCAGATTTACAACGGCGCGCTCGATAATGCTTCCGGCACTGCCGCCTTGCTCGAGATTGCTGAAGCATTCACGAAACTCGCCACGCCTCCGAAACGGTCCATCTTGTTTCTTTCAGTCACGGCTGAAGAGAAAGGGTTACTCGGGGCGAAGTATTACGCCGAGAACCCTCTTTATCCGCTGAACAAGACGCTCGCGAACATCAACATGGATGGTGTCAATCAGTGGGGCCGGACCAAAGACATTACGATGGTGGGCGACGACAACAGCACCTTGATCGATTTGCTGCGTGAAGCTGCCGGCACACAGCAACGAGTTGTGAATCCCGATCCGGAATCAGAGAAGGGGTTTTACTATCGCTCGGATCATTTCGAGTTTGCGAAACAGGGAGTTCCGGCGCTCTACACTGATTCCGGAATTGATTACATAGGGAAAGATCCGGCGTTCAGCAAACAGAAGCGCGACGAATACACGAATAACGACTATCACAAAGTTTCCGACGAGGTTAAACCTGACTGGGATCTCACGGGAGCGGTTGAGGACGCGCAGTTGTTGACGATGATCGGATACCGAGTGGCGCAAGGCGACAAGTTTCCCGAATGGAAAGCGGGATCAGAATTCAAAGCCAAGCGCGACGCGATGATAAAGGGCACCTAAATTCGAAGTTTTCTCTGCGCTCTCTGCGTATCTCTGCGTCCTCTGTGTTGAAATACTCCTTAACGCAGAGACCGCAGAGATACGCAGAGGATCGCGGAGAATTCTCAATTGCCTGGCACTCGCACGGGTGTGATGTTCCAGCCTTCAACCCACAACTCTGGCTCACTCGAGCCTGCATCAATTTTGGCGCAACGAATGGTTACTGACTTCTGTTCGCCACGCAACAGCGAGAAGTAGTTGTCTTCATAGAATGCCGGCAGGATTCGATTGTCCGTGCCTGGCGGAGTGGACGGACGCAGCAGCTTGAGCCTGATGAAAAACGCTATTGCACCACTCGAAGCAGGATTCCCAAACAAAGCACTCAACACATACTCATCCCCATCCACGCTGATGCGAACCGACGCCATGAGTGCTATCTGCGGAATAGTTTGCAGCGCCTTGTAATCAGGAGGCTCAATAGACGACTGCCAGTAAAAATTATCCGAGAGCACGTTGCCGGTAGCATCAAGCAAATACATTTTGACAAAATAGACCTGCGGAAGATTCGCCGGCCACTTAACAACGTTGCCTGTGTACACGGATGACGCCGCCACCTGAACATTCCCCAACTGGCTATAGATCTCTAATCCCGCGTGGTTGAAAAGCTGCACCAGCGCGGTGAGATTTGAAAGCAGCTTAGCAGAATGATTGACAACGCAAATCTGCGAAGTCTGAAGGTTCAGTTGAATATGGACCATCTCACAGGCGCTCTTCGCTCCATAGAAGCCGCCCGTCTGGTCCAGATACCAGTCATACAATTGCCCGCGCAGTCCCGTCCACGGGTTCTGTGATTTCCAAACGAAGACTCCCGCGTACCACTTCCACATGCTGGCGAGAAACCCTTCAAAGAGCGCCTTGTATTGCATGTAGTTCGTCAACTGTGCGCGAAAGCAAAACTGATCGATGCTCGAAAGATTACCGTAAGCGGCGATCTGGTCGTAGACAGGTCTTGGCTGTGAACTGGTGCACGGAACCAGTTGGCCCTGGTCACGGTTGGAATACGGAATATATTTATGCAGCGTCCAGGTAGCGTTGTCGGCTGTTTGAGGGAAGCGGTTATAGTCGTCCGGCAACATCATTCGCTTAATGCTTTCGACCGCCGGCGTCCCCACAGATCCAACCTCGGGATTTATAGGACAAGACTGTAGCGCGAAGAAGTCCCGCGGATCCTGTATTCCGTAAGGACCATCGCCCTCACCTCCGCCGCCTATCGCAAAAGAGAGTGGTATGTAAATGCGCGTTCCATCAAGCAACTCATATCCGGCACAACCAGAGCCGCCTTCGACGTAACATCGCAGCGCCTTGTTGATGTCAGACGGCGGCTCGGCTTCATTGCCACCACTCCACAAGCAAAGGCTGGGATGATTTCTCAACATCCTGATCGTGTCCTTGGCGCAGTTGAGAAAGATTTGCGTATAACCTTCCGGGAAAGGCCCCTGAAATTCTCCCGAAATCCAGAAATCCTGCATCACCAGGATTCCATACTCATCGCACGCGTCGTAGAACTCCGGCCTCTCCGCAATCCCGCCACCCCAGACGCGTATGAAGTTCAGATTCATCTCAGCGTGCAGACGCACTTCGTCTCGATACCTTTTATTCGAGAGACGAAGCATCGCGTCTGTGCCGATCCAGTTGCCGCCCTTGATGAAGATTCTTTGACCGTTGACGAAGAAAACTCGGTTTTGATCGTTGGTCGTGCTGATTTGCCGAATACCGACCCGCACGCTCTTCGTGTCTGAAACACCTTTAGACGTCTCAAAAGCAAGATCGAGGGTGTAGAGTTCCGGTGAACCGTAGCCGTTGGGCCACCAGAGACGAGGGTTAGTAACCGTCAACACAGAAAACGTGACGGTCTGTTTCTGTTTGGGAAGGAGCGTTACTGGTGGAGAGCTGCGAATAAGTCCTGCAAAGTTGTACTTCAGCGCGCCAGTCTGTTTCACTTCCGAGGCGTTGTAGACTTCGGCGGAGATTGTCACTTTCGCATCCGGTTGCAACTTACCGTTTGCGTCAAGGACGGTTGTCACCACGTGTGGGTTGAGCACGAGCACAGGACCAGTGGTGCAGATCATCACCTCATCCCAGATCCCTGTGTTGCGATCAGGTATGGACATTACCCAGTCCCACCCGACCGTATATCTCATCGTGACATTTTCTCCGATATTCGGATCGTTCGGGTTGCCGCCGTTGTCTTTGGGTGAGGGTGTGCCGGGAGGATTCGGAGGATTGACGAGAACAGCTAGAGCATTCTGCTGCCGAACCAGTGCGGTGATATCAAAAGCGTTTCGCAGGAACATTCCCCGCAGCTCTGTGCCGCTCGATTGAGGATCATCGAGGAAAATATTATCCGAGCCTTTGAGTTGCACTCCGTTGACATAAACCTGGGCTGAGTAGTTGATACCTCTCAGGTAAAGCCAAACGCGTCCGTCGTCAGCAGGCGGCGTTACTGCGAATGTGGTGCGAAACCAGTAGGTGTAAAGGTCTGCGTTGCCGGGTTCTGAAATGTCAGGGATTGAGTGACTGTTCTGGCCGAAGTAAGGATCAAGGCCGGGAGCGAAGTGACCGGGCACACCATTCTTCAACAGCGTAGTCAACACCGTTCCCGGAACGACAGCTTCGATCCAATTAACGGGATTGTAGTTCGGAGAAGAAATGGTCTGCCCCGTGTCGTGAACTGCCCCGGCTTTCTTAGCCAACCATGCGTTAAGTGGCCAACTCTTATTCATCATTGGTTTTTCGGTCCTACGCCGTTTGCCTCTCCCAGAATCTCAAGCGCTGCCATTAAGACCGAGAGGACGTTGAAATAAGCAAAGAGCTTGTTGTCATTCGAGTCCACTCGTGCGAACGCTTGCTCGGCAGACACGTAGACAGAGTTCTTCTCCTGCTCGGTGATTACATAGTCCAACACCTGTTTGTGGAGCGTTGAATTTTGGTTGTAGCCACGCAGCAGGTAGCGCCAATAGACGCCCGATCCACAACTATAGTCATCCGGATCGTTGTGGTAGTTGAACCCGTCTGAATAAGGCATGACTCCATTCTTATCCACCATGTGCGAGAGTACCCCACCGGCGATAGAGATGGCCTGCGACTCAACATCCGGATTCGAGGGATCGAACGACAGGTAGTCGAGCAAGGCTCCGAGCATCAATCCCTGATCCCCGCACCACGCGTCGGCTGCAGCATAACCTTCCACGGTCGGATAAACGCCATCCAGCTTGTCATACGTCGCGACTCGCTCGCGCACGAGCGCGCTGCCATCGCCTGAGAAACTCTGCAACAGGCTTTCGTCACCCTTGAGCGAGAACCATTTTTTCAGGAAGTCATACTCAGCGGTAACGGCGTCTGTGGTCCCTGTTCCCTGCTTTTTCAACGCGAGCCGTAGCGCCAGTACGAAGTACAGGCCGTTCATGACGGTGAGCTGAAACGGACCTAACGGACACCACTCCTTTAACTTCGGATCCGACACACAAAGGTCATCTTGATTTTTATTAGGCGTGCATTCCGGGGGATGCGGCCGCGGGGTCACCCACAGATCATATTGCCAGACACCTCCCGTAAAACGGGGCTGGGCCCAGCCAGCTTTCGTGAAGTAACCAGGATTTCCGGTCTCGTCCCGGTTGGCCCAAACGTTTGGTCCGCCTTTATATGTGTAATTGTAGGGAGCGGGGGCATTGGGTTTGCCGG
>Ga0207710_10000815_pt1 | contig 16857 bp, 14 predicted proteins | sample KBSS24metaG_FD_184400 | JGI IMG/M metagenome (GOLD analysis project Ga0207710, IMG submission 184400) | Switchgrass rhizosphere microbial communities from Kellogg Biological Station, Michigan, USA - KBS S2-4 metaG (SPAdes) (version 2) | ecosystem: Host-associated > Plants > Roots > Rhizosphere...
TGCACGCCTGCGGAAAGAATGTGTGCGCAACCGGGCGTGATGACGCGACCGGCGAAATAAACAAGACAGAGAAAGATTGCGGGCGCGGCCAGCTCACTCACGATCACGAGTGGACCAGAGGTATTCCCGGCTGAGACTGCGGCGATCGCGAGGAAGTTCAAAGGCACGAGCAAGGTCGCGATCGTTAAAATACCGCGACTGGTCGTCCGCAGTTTCCAGCGATACTGCGTGTACAAGCCGATGCCGAAGAGCACGGCCGTGACCGTCGTGAAGATTAGAAACTTGAGAACAGGAATCTGAGCGATCTGCGCCCAGAGACTGACGACTAGCGCCGTCGAGCAACCGATGATGAGCAAGCCACCGACAATCTCGCCCCAGCGAATGTTGCTCTCTTCCATGAAGGAGTTGAGCACGTTAGAGAATGATCTATGATGAGTGGTGTCCATAACATTTGTAGACAGGATTTCAAGATTTCAGAATTCACATGATTTAATCTTGCAAATCATGTAATCCTGTAAAAAGACTTATGAACCTCTTCAACGCCATTTTCCGGAATGAGTCTTCATCACCAGCGATCCGTTTTGACGGCCGCACGATCACGTATGGAGAATTGCGCGCCGAGACGTCGCGGATGGCCCAGGTCATCAACTCGCTCGGCGTCGCAAGCGGCGATCGAGTTGCGCTACTGCTTCACGACTCACCCGAGTTCGTCGAAGCCTTCATCGCCACGATTTCGCTAGGGGCAATCGCTGTTCCCATCAACATGGCGCTACGGGTCGGGGAGCAGTGTTCAATCCTTCACAATTCCGGAGCCAGTCTGGCCCTCATCGAGGCCGAGACCTGCCGCACGTTGCTGACACATGCGCCAGAAAAGTTGCAGGCACTGAAAAATGCGGTCGTTGTTGAGCGTCCAACCGGGCGGGCTTGTTACGAGCGAATGGGATCGACAACCCTTCATTCACTCGAGCTTTTGCGTGAGAAAGGTGGGGAAACAGCGCTTGAATTTCCCGTTCCTGGTCCAAACGATCCGGCTTTCATCCTTTACACATCGGGCAGCACGGGTGAGCCGAAAGGCGCTGTTCACACCCCCGGCCACATCTTCTACACAAACGAAACCTTCTGTCGCGAAGTATTGCGACTGACGACTGGCGATCGCTTGTTCTCGTCGTCGCGATTGCCGTTCGCTTACGGTTTAGGAAACAGCTTCACGTTTCCGCTACTGAACGGCGCGACGACGATTCTCTGCCGTGAGAAGCCGTCGCCCGACATCATCTCGCGGATCTTCACCGAGCATCGACCGACGATCTTTTTCGCAGTTCCCGTGATCTACAACCTGCTGCTCGAACATCATCGCGCTGGTAGCAAGCTCGACTGCTCGAGTCTGCGACTCTGCGTCTCGGCCGGTGAAGCGTTACCGGCCCAGCTCGGTGAAGAGTGGGAAAAAGAGTTTGGCGTGCAACTGCTCGATGGTATCGGCTCGACTGAGATGCTGCACATGTTCATGTCAAACTACGAAAACGAGGTGTGCTACGGCAGCAGCGGCCGTTTGATCAAAGGCTACGAAGCACGCTTGGTTGACGAGCATGGCGAACCGACGCCCGTGAATACGGAAGGACATCTTTGGATCAAAGGCGAGAGCGCGGCACTGTATTACTGGGACAATCCCGAGGCGACTGCGAAGACATTCGTCGATGGCTGGGTCCGCACCGGAGATCTGTATCGCTGCGACAGTGATGGCTACTGGTTTCACATGGGCCGCAGCGATGATTGTTTTAAATCGAGTGGGCGATGGGTTTCGCCGGTTGAAGTCGAGGGCGCCTTGTTGCGGCACGATGGTGTCGCGCGCGCCGCTGTCGTTGAAGATTTTGACACCAACCGGCTTGCTTGTGCGTGTGCGTTTGTTGTGAAGCAGGATGTAGAATCCGACTCGGGGCAACTGGAACACGAGCTGCGCAAGCTCGCAGCCCAGTCGCTGCCGCGATTCAAGCAGCCGCGCCGCTACGTGTTCGTCACGGCGCTGCCGTACACGGCGACGGGAAAGATTCAGCGGTTCAAGCTGCGGCAAAGCTTAAAACAATGAAGAGCATTCAGGAAACATATGCCCCGAATCTCGCGTGTTTCGGCTGTGGACCGGCGAATCCGAAGGGCCTGCACGTCCGCAGCTTTCCGGATGGCGAGGAGGTTGTGGCGGAGTGGCAGCCGAGTAAGGAGTACGAAGCGTTTGAGGGGATGTTGAGCGGCGGAATCATCGGCACGCTCCTCGATTGTCACTGCAACTGGTCGGCTGCGTGGCACCTGATGCAGAAGAGTGGCGCCGACAAACCGCCCTGCACCGTCACGGCTGAGTACTCGATCAAACTCTTGCGCCCGACGCCGAGCGATCGGCCAGTGAAACTCGTCGCGCGTGTGGTTGAGTCGACCGGCGACAAAGCGATCGTCGAAGGCGAGCTGATCGCGCACGACAAAGTCTGCGCCACTTGTCGCGGCACCTTCGTCGCCGTTAAACCCGGGCATCCCGCGTATCACCGTTGGTAAATAAAATGTCGTACATGATTCATCGTCCTCGTCGACTTCGCAAAACTGCCGCGATCCGTTCGCTCGTTCGCGAGACGCGACTCGCGCCGGAAAATTTCGTGTTGCCGTTGTTCGTCTGTCCCGGTACGGGCGTGCGCCGCGAGATCTCATCAATGCCCGGCGTCTTCAATCTCTCGATCGATGAGTTAACAACAGACGTCGCTGCCGCACAGGACATCGGCGTGCGCAGCATCATTCTTTTCGGCCTGCCCGAAACGAAAGACGAGATCGCATCCGGGGCTTACGCGGAGGACGGAATCGTCCAACGTGCGATTCGCGCGGTACGGCAATCGTCGCCGGAAATGATCATCATGGCTGACACGTGCCTGTGCGAGTACACGTCGCATGGTCACTGTGGAGTGGTGCGTGATGGTGAAGTTATCAACGACGACTCGCTCGAGCTACTCGCGCGGACGGCGTTGAGCCAGGCGGCGGCGGGCGCAGATCTCGTCGCGCCCTCGGCGATGATGGACGGCCAGGTTGAAGCCATTCGCACATTGCTCGACGCCGAAGGATTCGAGAACACGGCGATCATGTCGTATGCGGTGAAGTATGCGTCGGGGTTCTATGGTCCATTTCGCGAAGCGGCGCAGAGCGCGCCTGAGTTTGGTGATCGCCGCGCTTACCAGATGGATCCGCCGAACGCGCGTGAAGCAATGCGCGAAACCGAGCTCGACTACTCCGAAGGCGCAGACATCCTGATGGTGAAGCCCGCCACGGTTTATCTCGACGTGTTGAAGATGGTGCGCGAGCGATTTGATATTCCGTGTGCGGCGTATCACGTCTCCGGCGAGTACGCGCTGATCAAAGCGGCGGCGCAGAAAGGCTGGATCGACGAAGAGCGCGTCATGCTGGAAACGCTCACGAGCATCAAACGCGCCGGCGCCGACATCATCCTGACGTACTACGCGCGCGAGGCAATTCGAGCGCTGAAGAAATAGTTTCACGCAAAGGCGCAAAGAGGATGCAAAGACGCAAAGGCGCGCCCGATGCAGTTGAGTCGCCTTTGCGTCTTTGCATCCTCTTTGCGCCTTTGCGTGAACTGCTTTCTTATGATCCTGCATTCTTTCCTGCTCTGGCTTCTGCTCTTCCAAAGCCCGAACTGCGGCTGCGAGCAGAAACCCGAGATCAACGTTCTCGCCGTAGTCAACGGCGTCAAGGTCACCCGCAAAGATCTAAGTATCGACACGCTCACGCAGGTCAGCATCGCGCAGGACACAGTAATCGTCGCACGCAGCCGGCAACTGGAGGTGAAGATCAACGATCTCCTGCTCGAAATGGAAGCGAAGCGTCGCGGCATCACGACGGCCGAACTCCTCGAGACCGGAGTTATTTCGAAGATCACACCACCAACCGAAGCCGAAGCAAAAGCCATCTACGAACAAAGCAATAACCGCAATCAGAGTTTCAATAGCGTCAAAAACAAAATCATGGCGGAGTTGAAAACTGAGCGCGTAGCAGCACGTGTACGAGAGTTCGCAAACACTCTACGCGCGGGAGCGAAGATCACGGTCGCAAACCAACTGGTCACGCCGCCCACGAACGAAGCTGAGCTTGCCCGCGTGTTTGCAAACGTCAACGGCGTGAACATCACCTCCAGCGACATCGAAACAAGCCTGCTGCCGCTGATCTTCCAGGTCCAACAACAGGTCTACGCCCTGCGCAAGCGCGATCTCGATCTGCACATCAACGATATTCTTCTCGAACAGGAAGCCAAACGACTGGGCACCACACCGCAAGCCCTGATAGACCAAAACGTCAACACAAAGCTACAGATCGTCACCGAAGAGCAGGCGCGCGCCTACTACAAAGCGAACAAAGCGCAACTCAACGCCGACTTTTCAGACGTGAAGGTGATGCTCCTGCAGTATCTGTTGGAGAAGGAAAAGCAGAAGGTGCTCGCGGCGTATGCGGAGCAGTTGCGGAAGGACGCGGCGGTGCAAATCTATCTGACCGAGCCGAAGCCGCCGAAACTTCGACAGCTCTGTTGCAACCTTGTAGACTAAGCCCGCTTCTAAAGTCACATTCTGGTCAACGCTGGAGAATAGCGCATGAAAATGCTCCCCGGCTTTCAGCGAAACCGCCACAAAAAAGGCTTTTTTGCAGCATCGAGCCTGCTGCTGTTGCTCGCCACGCAGACAATGGCGCAGTCAGGCAGGCGCGCTCCGAAGCCCAGTCCAACGCCAACGCCACAAACCGACGCCGAAGTCGTACCGAAAAGCGATGCGCGCGAATTGAAACAACGGGTGTCGCTGCTGGTTGGCAGTGAGCCCTCGTCGAAGCATTTGCTCAGTGAAGACGCGATCTTCGCGGGCTTCGTTCAGCACCTCGGCGAGTTTAAGAACGTCAAGACAACTTCAATGGGCGACTTAAAACGCGATCGCGCCGTTAAGCGCGCGAAGAGCGAGACCGAGTCGATCGTTGTGTTGTTGCAGTTTGACGTGGATGAGTTTCAGAGCGGGACGGTGATACTAAACTCACCGGATCTCGATGTTAAGATTCTGGTGTTTGAGCCGAAGACGGGGCAGAAGAAGTTTGAAGGAAAGGTTTATTACAAGGCGGTTGGTGGTCCGATGTTAAAGAAGGACAACTGGCCGACAGGTACGCCGATCCGGATCACGACTGAAGCCGTTGGCATTGAGGCTGCCGAGCAGGTGCGCGATTGGCTCCTCGTCCAGGATATTAAGAAGAATTGAGCGCTTTTTCTAAACGCTCCAGACCGGCTTTCAACACGTCCGTATCTCCTGCGATCCCGATCCGGAAGTGCGCTGGCATCTCAAAGAAGATTCCCGGTACGACTGACGTTTCGTATTTCTCACGCAACAAGTCGCAAAGTCGCTCTGATGTTCCGTGACGCACGCGCGGGAACATCACAGTTCCGAACTCCGGCCTGACCACTTCGAGATCTTCACGCGTGTCGAGAAAGTCGTTCAGTATCTGACGGTTTCGATCGAGTAACTGCTTTGCACGCTCTCCGATCCCTTCAAGCTGTTGCATCGCAACCACACTCAGTCGCTCACCTGCATGCACTGGTGTCGCTGCGAAGAGATCGTTGAGGAGCCACATGCGTTTCGCAAGATCGCGTTGCGCGAGAATCCAACCACATCGCAGACCACTCAATCCGAATGCTTTGGTTAGACTACTCGTCACTACAAACTCTTCACCGAGATGGAAACTCGTGCGCGGCGACGGTTCAAACAGCGTTTCCATGTAGACCTCGTCAACCAGCACGCGCGCGCCCACGCGCCGTGCGATCTCGCCGATCTGTTTCATCCTCGAGTCGTCGATCAGCGCACCGCTCGGATTGTGTAGGTTCGTGATAATGATCAGTCGAGTCTTTGGAGTTACGAGGTCGTAGAGATCTTCCGGCTGAAAGTTGTCCTCAAAACGGCGCGAGAAACGTTTGACGTCTGCACCGAGGTAATGAGCGAGCGCGAGCATCGGCTCGTATGCCGGGTGTTCGAATAACACCTCATCACCGGGCTTGATCAACGCCGCCATCGCGAGGTGGTTCGCGAACGTTGTCCCAGCCGCAGTCACGACCTCTTCAGGTGCGACTCGATATCGTGTGGCGATCGACTGTACTAACGGCTGGTAACCGTAGCCGCCGTCAGTGATCTCGATATCGTCGAGCGACACCCGCAGCTCGCTCAGCTTCACGTTGCCGAGGCCGCTGGTCGCGAGGTTGTACTTTGCAACGGAGCGCGTCTTGGCCCAGTTCATGTACGCCGAGCCCATCACTTCGCGTGCGGCGGTCATCTGCTGCTCCTCTGTCGCCAAAACCAGTAAGCGGGAATGCCTGCGATCATGATTGCGATTCCTATCAATGTATTTTCCGGATAACGATAGACCGTATTGATTACCACGAGCCAGCAAACAGCGATGAAGACGAGTGTCGTGAACGGATGTCCCGGAACTCTCATCACCGCCGGCGCCTCGCGTTTACGAAAGATAAAAATACAGCACGCGGTGAGTCCAAAGAAAATCATGTCGATCGAGACGACGTAGTTCAGGATTCGCTCGTAAGTTCCGAGGAGGGCGATCACGATTGCCAGCAGTCCCTGGAGCGCGATGGCGACGATCGGCGCGCGTGTTGTCGGGTGCACCATGCCGACGCGCTCGAAGAACAATCCGTCTTTTGCCATCGCGAAGTAAACTCGCGGCGCAGTCAACATGCTTTGGCTGAGAAAGCCTGCGGTCGAGATCGCAATACCGGCGGCGATGAGACGAGCGCCGAAGTCTCCGAGGGCGCTGCGCATCACGTCAGAGGCTGGCGCTTTTGATGCTGCGAGCGCGGTGGTTCCAAGGACACTCGTGTAGACCACGTTCGCAGCAAGATAGAGCACGACGACGCCCGCGACGCCGAGTATCAACCCGCGCGGGAGGTTCTTGCGTGGCTCTTTGATCTCACCGGCGATGAATGTCGATGTTTGCCAGCCGCCGTAAGCAAAGATCACCGGGACGAGCGCGGCGCCGAATGCTGTTAGGAGATCTGCTGATACGGGCCGGTCGAGCATACCGGAAGGGTTGGTGCTTCGCTGTGCAAACAGAAACCCGCATACGACGAGCATCGCGATCGCCACGATCTTCAACACCATGAGAATACTTTGTACCGTGCTGCCCGCGCGCACGCCGAGACAGTTGATGACTGTCAGCGTTGCGAGCACGATCGCGGCGAGATACGCGGATGCGATCGGCACGTGCGTCAGCTCGACGAAGTAACGTGAGAACGTAACTGCGACCGCAGCCATCCCGCCAGTTTGAATCACGAGTAGCAACACCCAGCCGTAAAGAAACGCGACGCCGGGATGAAACGCTTCACGCAGGTACGCATACTGGCCGCCGACATCCGGCCGCAACGATGCCAGCTCGGCCCAGATGAACGCGGCTGCGAGGGCAAACAGCCCGCCGATTATCCACGCGCCGAGAATCAGAAACGGCGTGTGGACCTGGAGTGCGACCACCGACGGGTTCATGAAGATGCCCGAGCCGATGATGCCGCCCATCACGATCATGGTGGCGTCGAATAGGCCGAGTCTGCGCGCTAGTTGTGTTTGGTCCATGGGGACAGGATGACAAGATTAACAGGATTTTCAGGATTCATCTTGTAAATCTTGCAAATCCTGAAATCCTGTCTAAGCTGTTTTTGACAGCACACGGCGCTTCCGATACCCTTGTGCATTTTGTTGAGAGGAATAAATCTTGTCTGTACATGCTGAAGCCATCGTTACCGCCGGTCTGAGGCCAGAGCTCTTCGGCGGACGTGGTGTCTTAGCAAACAGCAAAACACTTGTCTTCGCCGCACTTATCGTTCTGGTCGTCGCCGGTTTTGGTTTTCGCGTCACCGGCCTCAGCGCCGAAGGTCTCAGCGAGGACGAGCTCAACAAACTCAACGCCGTCGCCGATTATCGCGCTCACGGTCTAACAGGCGCGAACGGCGAACATCCGATGCTGATGAAGGCGTGCCAGGCCGCGACCATCATCCTCGCCGAAAAGTGGAACAACTCATTTCCTGCTAATCAAATCGCGCCAGAGACGGCGTTGCGACTGCCCTGCACGATCGTCGGCGCGCTCAGTGCGATTATGATTTTTCTGATCGTTTCCGAGCTGTTCGGCACTGAAGCTGCACTGATCGCGGCCGCTTTGTGGGCCTTCGATCCCAGCGCAATCGGCCTCAATCGCATCGCTAAAGAAGACTCGTTCCTGGTGTTCTTTTTCCTTTTGGCGAACGTGTTTTGGTTGCGCGGGCAGCGCGCCGCCGAAAGCACGGACAGCAGCCCGAATAAATATTACTGGCTTACGGCCGCGTCGTACGGCGCGATGGTCGCGTCGAAGTATGTGCCGCACCTCTTCACGATCAGCATCTGCTACTACTGGATGTTTCAGAGCCTGCCGGAAACGCGCTGGCGTCTCGGCAAGAAACGCTTACTCATTTTCTTCACGATCATGGGCCTCGTGTTTCTGGTTCTGAGTCCGACAGTGCTGCTGCCGGAGACATGGCGGCAGATGGGATTGTTTGCGGGTGGCAAGCGCGTCAGTCACGACGGTTACGAGTTCATGGGCCAGCTCTACACGCAGCGTTTTAGTGACTGGCTGCACGGGATTCCGGTTTACTTCTACGTCGTCTTCACGGCAGTGAAGTTGCCCCTGTTGACGGTGCTTGGATTTGTGGCGGGCCTGCCGCTGCTCTTTCGACGCAAGCTCGGCGACGGGCGTTATTTCATTCTCTTCTGGTTCTTATTGTGGGTGGTCGCGTTCTGTTTTCCGGGCGGAAAGTTCACGCGTTACTACACGACCGTGTTGCCGGCCGTGTTGATTACGAGCGCGCTTGGAATTCAATTCGTCGGACGCTGGCTCGCTAATCGTGTGCCGGCAAATGTGAAGCACTACGTTCCGGCAAGTCTCGCGGTGATCGTGATCGCGAGCTCAGTGATCAATTCAGTGAACGCCTCGCCGCACTTTCGCCTGTTTTTAAACTCGATCGGTGGTGGGACGAATTGGGCCGGCTATTACTTTCCGCACGACGAGTTTTACGACGCGAGCATGCGCGACGTGATTGCTGAGATTGCAACGCGTGCTCGAACCGGCGCGCGTGTGGCGAGCGAGAGCCCATCGCTGGCGGCATATTACGCGGAGCGCGCGAAGCGACCGGATCTCGTCTGCATCTCGCTCTCAGACCCGGACGCAGTAAAACAACTCGCAGTCGGCGATTACGTGATCGTCGCGCGCGGCCGCCGCTACTTCAGCAACGACGCCCTCATTTCGACTCTTCGCGACCACGCCACACCCATCGCGGAACTAAAACTCGGCGTCGTTCCTTCAGCCAAGATCTACGAGCTCGATCAATCCGCGCTCTCACCTTTGTCGCGTTGATTCAAAATACCCTAACAGCGGGGGCAAGCCGCCCTTCCTGACTTGTTCTAATCTTAGGCGCTTCGAGAAAGAACAAGTCAGGAAGGGCGGCTTGCCCCCGCTGTTGATGTATTCCGATGCTTTTTGTGCTTTTTTGTGGCTAATCGTGTCTTAGTTCAACTTCGACGGGGCGGGCGTCTCGGGAGTCGTAGCCTTCGGGCCAGTTTGAGATGTTGACACCGTAGAGCCAGTCTGATTGGGGTGTTACTTCGAAGCGAATCTGCAAAGGAAGACCACGCATCGCGCGCAGGCGCAGCAGGAGACCGTTCAAACGCCACTCCTGAATGATCGGTTGTCCTTTTGGCTCGACGGGAATCAAACGTGAGCCGCCATCCCAACCCTCAACGAAGAGCGTCACGCGCGTCTTCACGAAATCAGTTGACGCATCGACCGGCAACACCGGTTGAAGATGCGCGCGCACGATGATCTCGCTGACCTTGCGCCGGTCCGCGCGAGTGGGCACCGTGTATTCGAGAAAACCCGAGCCGGATCCCCAGATATATCCTGAGCCCTCGCCAATCTTCTCGAAACGTTCAGCGCTCGCCATCTGTGGCTTGAATTGATAAAGGACTGACTTGTCTTCCCTGACAATCATCTGCGGCAACGTCGCCGGATTACCTGCGTCACGCGTCCACGCAAACTGCCTCGGGATCAGGTGTCGCTCACTCTTCTGCAAATACGACGGCGCTTCCGCTGACTGCAACGACTGAAACATCTGCGACGCGCGTGAAACTTCAGCAAGCAACTGCTGATCGCGAGGCGTCGAATAAGTCACACCGTAACCACGGCGCGCATCCGGTGTGAGTATCCAGAACATCGCGCCACCCGCACCTGCGCGCGCATTGCCTTCAAAGAACGCGCGCCACCAATCGAGTTGCGAAGCACCGTTGTAACCTTCGACGCCCATTCCAAACTCACCGAACACGAGCGGCTTTCCTATTGAGTACGCAGCGGCAGCACGATTTTCGATAAACTCCTGCAACGCTTTCGGGGAATCGACGAAACTGTCGTGATCGTCGCGCGGGTAACTGTGCACGTCGCAATAGTCGATCGTGGGAATCGCATGATCCGCGAGCCACTCGCGGCGCTCTGATGACGAGCGATAACCCCACGCGCCCGGCGCGATCAGGTGATTCGGATCCAACGACTTCAGATACGCGCTCATCTCCTCGAACCACGCGCGCCGTTCGGCCCAACGTCCCGTGATCACCTGTGCTTCATTCATCAACTCCCAACCAAAGATCGTTGGATCGTCGCGATAAAGCACGCCGGTGATCGTGTTTCTTCTTGTGGCGAGTTTCTCGAGATGTTCGCGATAGAGTCGACGCGTCTCAGGATTCGAGTAGAAGAGGATCGCTTTTTCGTTGTTGATGCCGAACTTGTAACTATCGTCGGCAGCATCGTTGATGCCGGCCCAGCGCAGGTATTGCGTGACGCCGCCCGTGTCGCGCCACCAGTTCGTCAGGCAAAGCTGCACGTAGATGTTGTTCTTTGCGGCTTCCGCGATGACTTTGTCGAGATACACGAACGCATCTTCGTTCCACTCGCCGGGAGCGCGCCGGAAGTAATGAGTTCGTGGCCAGTCTTCAAGATCGGCCATCGGCTTGACGTCGTTCGGACCGCCTTCACCAAAAGCCCAAACGCGCACGACTTTGATCCCGGCCTGCGCCGCCTGCCGCAACGTTTCGGGCATGCGCGCCCGATCTTCGTCGCGATACATCACCGCCACATTCGCGCCCACGAACCGAAACGGCTTTTGCCCGATCATGAAGCGTCCGCCGCGTTGCCGGACGAACCTGTCCCGCGGTGGTGTGTTGGGCGCAGAGTTTGGTGAGGCAACTAAAAACAGGACCGCCGCGCTTCCGACGATAACAAGCGCGGCGACCGCAAGCAGTTTCTTATTCATCAAGGCAGCAAACTATCTCGGATTGGTCATTCTGACAAAACCCATAATCGCACAAATCGCCCCAAATACCACAAACAGGTTGAAGAATGCGCCGACGCCCAGCGCCATGCTGAGGTCAATCGAGTTTTGCGAGACGCCGAGCACCGCAAACGCGCCGAACAGCAGGAAGTGAAGGTGATAAATAATCATGCAGACCGCCGCGTAAGAAAACCAGCGAGCTGACGGCCCAAACGCGGGTGAGCGAGCGAAGCCGAGGACGGCGGCGATCAACCAGCCAACGCCTCCTGCAATCAGCAACAACACGGCAACGGGAAAGAAGTAAGTTGGCTGTGTGGCACGAAGTTGCGGCTGTTGCAGAAGCATTATCAGCAGTGGAAACATTTGTATCGAGTCTCTCCTTTTCTTGACCCCCGATGTCGTCTAACAAAAAGGCGCCGTCTGCGCACGTAAGCCGCTTTGGTAGGTGCACAAACGGCGTCGATCAGGGTCGCGGGTCAGCAGGCGCAAGTTTATCGCAGCGGGGAAACATGTGTTCGACCCGCTGTCAGTAAATCGTTAGCGCCGCTATTGCGTAATGTGAATCTCTTCCTCTTTGTTTACGTGGCCCAGGAAGTATATCAAACCACAAACAAAGGCCACTGCGGCCAACCCGAGCGCGATCCAACCCTGCATGTGACCGCCGGCGGGGTTTGGGTCGGTCACAAATTTGTAGAAATAAAAGATCGCGCCAATGGCGGCGGCAATTCCCACTACAATCGCGAGAATATCTTTCAGGCTTTTCATTTTGAACCCTCCGGCCAGGAAATTAAATATGAAGGTTAAGGAAAAAGCCGATTAATTGTTTCAAATTATGGCTGCATGTTAACGCTGGGGGTGGGGGAATGCAAGCCGGATATTTAGCCGGGTGATGTCTGTCTCTGCGTATCTCTGCGTACCTCCGCGTTCTCTGCGTTAAACGGTAACTTAAACGCAGAGGGCGCAGAGATACGCCGAGGACCGCAGAGAAATCTATCGCGCTCCCGGGCGGCGCACGGGTTTCAATAAAACCTCGTGGTATACCTGATTGCCCTTGAGCACGATCTCGGCCCTGTGATCTTCGTAGCCGAGCACTTGCACATGCAAAATGTAATTCCCTGGCGGCGCTGTCAACGTAGTGCCTTTAACTATTTGAGGACGCCCCGCGTAAGGATTCCGTTCCAGCGTGACAACAGGATAGTTGACGGTCGTGGAATGCCCGTCCTCGCCACGGAAAGTAATTATCAGCTTGACCTCCGAGGACGTGGGGCTTGGACTGGGCGACGGATTGGACGCCTGTGTGCCGTCCTCCGCAAACCACAATTCAAAGTGGTTCGGACGGACAGCAGAGGAAGACGGAAGTGGTTTCAGCTCCCAGCCCTGCGGATCTGCCTCGCGAACCTTCGCGAGTGCCAGCTCACGCTTGGTCTTGTTGTCCTGATCCGCGTCGCCTGTAGTCTTGTAATAACGTAACTGGTTAGTTGAAGGGCTCGTATTAACTATTTCAAAAGCCGGAACCACAAATCCGTTGTTCCTCAAAGTGTCAGCGATCTTATTCGCACGCGCGCGCTGCCCATTGCTTGCAAGCTGAAAATAAACGCGTGGTTGCAGTGCTGCGGGCGATTGTGTCTCAGTCAGAGTCTTATTCTGTTCTTCGGCGATTTTGAGTATCGATTTTGTTATCTCCGAACTCGAGTCCTGCACTTCGTTGAGATCCTTCAACGTGTTGAAGAAATAGCTGGCGGCACGGGAAACATCCGTATTTTTTTCGTTGGCCATAACCACGACGAGCACCTTCACCAGATCGCGGGGCAGTTTCCCTTCCTTGTCGAGCTGAATTAGCTCCTTCACGGAGTTGAGCCGCACCTGTGCATCGTCGCTGGTCAGGAAATTCTCGAGCCTGACAAGATTCTCAGACTGCTCCTTTTCAGTTTTGAGCTGAGCTTGCGCTGCCTCAAGTTTGCCTTGCGTCTCCAGAGCGGTATTTTTCAGTCTATTGGCTTTGATTCCAAGGTATATAGCAACCAACAACAACGACCCCAACACGATCGCTCCGATCGATATATAGCGCCGCTCTCTTTCGACCTGTTTTAGTCGCTGCTTTGTCTCGGCCGCGAGCCGGTTCGCTTCAATCTGTGCGAGACGAGCGGCCTTCTTTTCGCGTATCCACGGCACCAGAAACTCACTGACGATTTCGTAGAAATAGATCTTGTGTCGTGGCTCACGCCGGACCAGCTTGCTGTCAACCAAAGCGTTCAAAGCCCTGGTGATCTGATCTTCCGAGAAGTTGTCCTTTTCGAAAAACTTCAGATCAGGCTCGGAAACGATGTTGCGCGTGTTGGTCGACGTGACCATGTGGCCCAGCAGAGCGATCGAAGGCTCGTAGAGATCGCCTAGTTTGCTGAGGGCGTCGACCCAGTAACCCTCGAGCACCTTCTGAATGTCAGAATCCTGGCTTTGAAAATACCTGGACGGCTCGCGCGACTCCCACAACTTACGACAGACGATTTGCAGCTCAGTGAGGTTGATGAAGCCGTTCTCACTGCGCTGCTGAATCTGTGTCGCGATCCTTTTCGCCAGCCCTTCGAGTTCCCTGACATGGTTTGGTTTAGTCGCAAACTTCTGCTTCAGCTCTGCATCGACAAACGGAGCGAGGATGATCTGCTCAGCTTCTTCAACACGCGGTGGAAGCAGCCGGACATACTGGTCCAACAACTCGGGCGCCGCCTTGAAGAGTATGTTCAACTTGGCCAGATACTCTTCTCTGAAAACGAAGAGGACCTTGACGGGCAGGTCTTCGTCCTGAAGGATGGACGTGAGCACATTCAGAATATTCTCCTGAAGCACTGTGGCGTCCTTCGACTTCCCACCTGCTTCTTCAAAGAGCGTGATGAACTCTTCAAACTGATCGAAGATCAGAAGCGGGCGAGCTTCATCAACCGATCTGCCGCGCAGCCGATCGAGTTGCTCGTAAAAGTCGTCGAGCGAGATTTCAAAACTCTGCGCTTTATCGTCAGCGGCGCCCGGGTCGACGAGGTCATAAGGCAGGTATGGTGGGCCATCGTCTGTTTCCAGTGAAATGCGTTCGACTTTGATCTCGCGTCCGCGTCGCGGTTGGACGCGCAGGCGGTGCGCATACAAATTCTCTTTGATCGCCGCCGGAATCAGACCGGCATTGATCAGTGACGACTTGCCTGACCCGGAATCACCATAAAGCAACACGCCGCGATTGATCAGAATGTGGCTCAACAAGTCCCACGTCTCTTCTTCACGCGCACAAAATACTCTCTGATCGACAAAGCGAAACGATTCGATCCCGCGGTACGGTATCTCCGGCAGGGGCGTCGTATTTGGCGCGATGGTGGTCACGTTTATTTTCCCTTACAGAGCTCGTCATGCAGCCGGGGAATGCAGTCCCAAAGGTTCAATACGATGAAAGAGACGTAGCGCTGCTGGTTTTCCCAGACGTCACGAATGAGAACATCAGGCTTCTTGTCGACCGAATAGGTTGGGGGAATGCGCGCGGCATCCAGTTTCCAGCGCAGCGTTTTGAAGAGTAAACGCAGGTTGTAATCCATTAGGCTATAACCGACGAACAGCGTGGGCCAGCGTGTTAGCTGGGCCAGCACGTTGTTGCCAAACGGATGATATGGCGGCTTGTCGCTCATCCGCAGGACAAACTGGATGTAGTCTTCGTCGGTCAGGACAATCGACTCTTCTGTATCAACGTCGCCGTGTATCTTCAGAATGTATGGTTGTTTTGGATCCGGAGTGCGAGCGCAATCGGCCGTCTTGACCTTCTTCTTGATATTCGGATTGTAGACGCTGACCTGGTACGGCTCGGTGGTGATGTTTTCTGCTTTTGCTTTGTCTTCTAATGCCCTCTCGTAAAGATGATCGTAGTTGGTGGTGATCACGATCGGAAACTCGAGATCGGCAAGCATGCGCAGGATCGGAGAAGGTTCGCGATTTTCGTGAACCGCATCCTTGATCTCCTCCACCAAACGGTAACGGCTCCTGGTCTTCGATTCGAAGTACTGAGACACCCTTTGCAGGTTCCACCAGTCTGCGCCGGGGTAATCACATTTCTCCGCCAGGATTCGCGACAACTGATTCCCGATTGGCGGTGCTTTCTCTTGCGAGTACTGGTACTGCGGCAGCTCGGGCGGAGGCGGCACGTGTATGGCGGAGCCGAGAAAGAGAATGCATTCGTGTTCGGCGATGCGCTTCTTGATGTACTCGAGATCGTCTTCGTACGAGGGTTGGTCCTCGCTCAATGGCCTTGCTTCTGCGGGTCGAGGCTCGCCTACGCGCGCGCGGTCGTACGTGTTGGAATGATAGGAGACTTCCGGAATCGGACGCTGGTCGGCGATAGCTGCTGCGATCCACTGCTCCTTTGCCTGCTGGACGGCGGCGAGGGCTTCCGCAGGAGTTTTGTAAGGTGTGGAGTAGATCTCGAGATCAGGTATGTCAGCCACATACCCTTCCTGTTTCTCACTGTAGTAAATGTTAACGTGATAGTCGTTCACGATTGGTCATTGAGGATCTATTGGAATGGGCAGCCCCTGTGGCCGTCCTCGGTCCTTCTTATAGATATGAGATTCTACGCCATTTTGTTTCGCATGGTATGAGCAATTGTAGGGCGGCCCTCCGCGGCCGCCTGGAAGACGATTTGCATCGTCAGGCTGTTAGAGCTTGAGTGTCCCCCAAATCCGAATGGTAAGGATTTCGAGCAGTCGGGGTTGACTGAACGGTGCCGCCTCAATGCCGGGCCTCGGAACGAATACAGCCCTATCTCCTCGTGAGGTTCTTTGGGTTAAGAGGGCATCACTCGAAAGACTTTACGAAAATGCCTAACTGATACTTCTGACGTGACGAGATAAAACGTCATAATGACTAGTAGTTAGTTTTGCGAGCGGCGATCTTTGCCTGCCTTACAATCTGAGTTGCACACGTCCTAAAGTCGTTTTCCCAGCACGCACCTCTCTTCTTACCCAGATTCTTACCACCGATTGATTTAAACTCTACAGTGTAAAAAACCTTCGTCTTTTTTCCGCGCTCTTTCCAATCAACATTGGTTGGAATACGTATTATCAGGGTTCCTGGCTTTTCGCCGCTACTAACGACGAAATCTGAAGACGACGCAACTTCCGTGTCAAGAGCGCGACATACACCTTGAGTTAAATTGTCATCACCTCCACACCATACCTCAACAAGCGTTTGACTCTGCTTAACTGGCCTGCTTGTCTGAAAGACACAAACAAGACAGGCTAACGTCATCACTAATAGATTTATTTGCACTTGGTAACCCCATTTTCTACGGTGCACTTTTTGGTGGAACCGTTGTTACGCGCTTCTTTGATCTGTTTAGAAGTTAACTTCGTTCCTGCGTTTGAACCCATGATGTTATCTTCATAGCCTTTTTGGGGAGTGGCACGTCGACCAAGTTT
>Ga0207710_10000816_pt1 | contig 16834 bp, 17 predicted proteins | sample KBSS24metaG_FD_184400 | JGI IMG/M metagenome (GOLD analysis project Ga0207710, IMG submission 184400) | Switchgrass rhizosphere microbial communities from Kellogg Biological Station, Michigan, USA - KBS S2-4 metaG (SPAdes) (version 2) | ecosystem: Host-associated > Plants > Roots > Rhizosphere...
GCGAGGCCTGCTTCGGTGAGCAGCTTGAGCGTGCGATAGACGGTCGTCTGTCCGACGGTCGGGTCTTCTTTTTTAACGAGCTGGTAAAGATCCTCGTTGGAGAGGTGATCTTCCGTACGTAAAAAAACATCCAGAATCAGGTCGCGCTGGGACGTGCGCTTCAGACCCTTCTTCTGGATGTGTTTAAGGAAGACTTCCTGCTCTTCAGTTAATGGCTCTTCTGCGGTCGTCATCTCTACCGGGTGATTTTAACACCTGGCGGAGTCATCGGAAAGCTGATCCTTACTGATTATCGACTCGTCCCTCGATTACGGCCTGTATGCCGGAGGATACGTTGGAGAAGAAATCGAAGCCCGTAATCGCCTCGACCTGGTCCACGCTCACCCGGTAGGTTCGCCAATCACTGTTAATTGTTCCCGAGTTCGGTATTACCACTGCGATTGTTCTCGTCGACGTAGTCACTCGTGAGACATCGTTACTTCCTGCAGGTAATACGATGATCACCTTCCACGTTTGCGCGGGCACTGCGACATGACCGTTCGCGATGAAGAACTGCAAGCCCTGGCCACCGGAAATGATGTAAAGCTCGTTGCCTTGCGAAACCAGTGAACGGCTGTAGCTTTCCAGATTGGCCCACACGCCCTGGTTGTTAGCCGGAAGCTGCGGAATCATGTTGGTCATCAGAAAAGTGGCGGAGTTAGCGGCGACGGTGATGGTACGATCTGCTGACGGGCACATGTGACCTCGATCAAAGCCTGAGCCGGAAAAATCCGTCGCTTGAACTTGATACCAGCCGGCCGGCAAGGTTGTATCCGCGCGAAAATCGTCCTGGCGTGGCGTGCTTCCCAACCACGAGGCGTCCAGATGCCAGCTCACCCAGTTTGGACCACCGTTATCACGACTGTAAGACATCGAGTACTGCGGCTTCTCCATCAGGTAGTTGTTCGGCTGCGTGATGGTGGTAACCGCGTTGCTCGGGTTTCCCATCGTGAGATGTTCGCTGGGGATTGGTGTGGGAGTCGGCGTCGGAGACGAGAAATCACCGATCTGAACATTGTCGATGTTGATGCGATTAGCGCCGCCGGAGACTTTCCTGATCTCAAAGCGAATTGCGTTGGAGTTGTTGACGGTGAATGATGCTGTCTGAAGTGTCGTCGAGCTGGTGGTCACGGTGGAGCCGACTTGAGTCCAGGTGCTCCCACTGTTTGTTGACGACCACAACTGCCATGTGCTCGAGCCATCGGTGCCGAACACTGCATGTTGAATAGAAACAGTGCCCGCGCCGGTCTTATTGAAGTTCATGTGGATCAGGCCCGTGTTCCGAATGCGAGCGGAAAAAGCGCCTGTCTTTCTGTCAGTCGAGAGATTGCCGGTCAGCGCATCGTCCATGAACCACGAGCCGGTGCCCAAAGCTACGTTACCCGCCGCGTAAGCAGTCTTGCCGCCTGCTTCGAACCCCTCGGTAATCGGCGTCATCGTTGCCGTTGTCAGCGAAATAGTCAGGACTACCAGCCCGGCAGAAAATGCAATCAGCGTTTTAGTAAGGATTCCGAACCTCGATTTTTTCATCGCTTTGCCCTTTCCTCAGTAGTGGTCCGTCAGCAGTCACACCTCGAGGTATGGGGCTGGCGAACAGGGTTTGAAAACGTAGTAAGCAGATCGACACGAGCTGCCATACATTTGTTGTTCTGGGACTGGAGTTCCCCAGTGGCGCTATGCCGATGGGGTGGGAGGGTGATTGGTAGTTACTATCTGGTTTAACCAGACGGGCGGTTTTATATCACGGCTGGGAAGGATACGAACAGCTAAATCTCTGTTAACTTCAAGTGAGAGTGGATGGTCCAGGAGTATCTGTTCTTCGATTTTTGGAACCGATTGATAATGGCGAGTTCTGGATTTCAGTTTGAAGATACGCCGAAGGCGTTGGCTAATTTCAGCCCAAGGTTCGAAGCGAAGCAAGAACCCTGGGTTAAGAATTGTAATTAGCATTTGGAAACCCTGAAAGGGTTTAACTACTGGCGAACCCTTTCAGGGTTACACGAAATTAAAATAGCGATCCCAGGGTTGTCGCTGACGCTCCAACCCTGGGCTCGAACTGGCCAACGCCTTCGGCGTACTTCAAACTAAACCAGTACCTAATGGCGGCAATTAATGATGGTGCGTATCGCTATGTTGTCACTGAACTATACAAAGCTATCTCTCGATGCGCAGTTGTTTTTTCCAGCGGCGTTTTCTGAGCCGGAAGAAACTGTTGCGTAAAGGTTACTACGAGAGTAGATAATTCTATATTGCCTGACACACATTCAAATCGATCAGCATTTCGCCTCGTTGATTGGTTGCTCGCCGTCTCGTTCGTGCTGTCACTTATCGCCTACGGTTATCTTGGTTCCTATTCGCGATACATGGCTGATGATTATAGTGCCGTACGGATGGTGCGGACTTATGGATTCGTTGGTGCTCAGATCTCTTCATATCAGAGATGGACCGGCCGGTTCTCTTTTACATTTGTGGCGGACCTACTCGCCATGATCGGACCCGTAACGCCACCATTTATTCCAGGTTTGCTTTTGGCGCTGTTGTTTGCGGGATCGGCTTGGGCTATTTATGAAATACAGGCGCTGTCAGGCAGAATTTCGTGGGTCAGGGTCGTACTCTTTGCCGGATTTCTCATCTTCGCGACGCTCGAAACCGCACCCAATGTGAGTCAGTCGTTATACTGGCAAACCGGCGCTCTGACTTATTTGGCGCCTTTCATCCCGCTGTCATTCTATGTAGGCGTGACAATCCGAGGCGTGCGCCGAAAGCATAACAATCTTTCGTACCGGTTAAATCTTTTCGCGGCAGGTATCCTGACGTTTGTAGCGGGAGGCTTTTCTGACGCCTTTGTCGTGTTGCAAAGCTGTGCCTTGATACTCTCCCTACTGGCGATAGAGAAACTCGCCGGCCCTGACTTCAAATCCAGGATTCGACCTTTTGTGATAGTTGGTCTGGCCGGTTCGCTGCTGGCATTCGTCATCGTCGCAATGGCGCCCGGTAACAGTGTCAGGCTGACATATTTTCCGCACCAGCTCGGTGTCTTTGATCTGGTGAGACTCTCGGCGCGGTATTCGCTTGGCTTCGTTGCCAGGCAGGTCTTGAACAATCCATTAATAACCGTAGCTTTGTTCACCTTACCACTGCTGATGATGCTGCGAAACCATGGGCCGAAGTGGGATCGCCGACAATGTACCGCGATACTATTGTTCGTTCCTCCGGCGGTCTTCCTGCTAATGATGTGTTGTGTAGCTCCGGGTGTTTATGCCATATCGACGATGCTCCCCGAACGAGCTCAAATTCTATTGAGCGTTATTTTCGTTTGCGGGACTGTCGTCTGGAGTCGCGCCGCGGGTGAATACATAACCGGATATTTACTCCCGATTCGGCATGTGCCGGTACTCACGACGGCGACACTGCTTTTGCTGATCCTTTGGCCGCAGATCTCGTTCTTCTCGGTTTTAGGATTACGCGATAAAGCTCGTAGTTATGCGAGCGATTGGGAAAGACAGGACTCAGAGCTGAAGACTGCTAGAAAGACTGGTGTTACTGACGTAGTGGTCCCGCAGATCGGAGACTTCCAATCGCGAATAGGAAAAGGTCCCAGCGATCTGCACTTGAGGCCAGACGCGGCCTTCTGGATCAACCGGACCACTGCCACGTACTATGGCCTCACATCAGTGCGCGCCAACGAGGACGCGAGCGGATCTGTAAAGAACCTTCTATTTGAACCATGCGTATTGCCAACCGATAACGATCGTGTTCAAGCTGCCTCCGATGCGCGTGGTCACTCCTTTGGCATAAGCTATTTTCAGTGATTGCCGTTCCGTCAGCGGCAGTGAATATGTCCCGCCGACGCGTGAATTTCTTTGCCGGTCGTCATTCGTCGTTCCGTTTAGGACGGTGCTGCCACCCGTGTAGAACGTTGCGTTGCCCGACACCCACATCCGGCGACGCAGCGTGTAAATCACTGCACCCTGGAATGACACCATCGGCTTTTGCTCGCGTCGCGACTCGCCAAGAAAACTATTATTGGCCATGAAAAACCACGCCCCGCCCATCACCTCAAACGTCCAGCGATTTAGAGGTTTTGAAATGCCGATCTCCGGCTTGAAAGCCCAGCGATTTGTGCCCGGGTTCACTAGTCGTTGCGGGTCGTATTGTCCGGTAGGTACGACGACCAGAACACTTGCGCCAATGAGTGCTTCAGGTTTTCGAGCAGCAAACTCTTTCGGAGCCAGGGCCTTTCCGCCTTTGAGAATCGTCGAGAACCTTAGTCGAACATCGCCTCCACCTGAGCGTCTGACTGCCACTTGGTTTTCGAAGACTGAACCCTTCGCGGTTCCCCAAATATAAGGAAATAAAACTGAGACGTTTGTTTGCCGCCCTGCCAGGCTGATGGTCCGTCCGTATCCAACACTCCCAGCATTAACACTTACGCTTACGTCCTCCAGTGGAACGGATGAATCTAACAGGACGTCGCCTGATTGATAACCATAGGTGAGTACGAGGAATTGCGTGCCAACTGGCGCCGGTGAATATGTACGGGGTTCCATCTCCTGGCCGGCAGCAACGTTTGCGGTGAACGCAGCCAGGACCAGTATCATACCTGTGTGTAAAAAGCGTCTTCCCGGATTCCGAGTTTGGAGAGTCGTTCGCGGACCTCTTTCAAGCACTCGCTTTCGCACCCGTAGTCTCCTGGTTTGTGATGAGCATTATGGAAAATCGCGGCGGTGACAACGATTTCGTTGCGACGGTGACGATGCGGCGGCGCCATATGAAGCGCATGATCAAACGCGGAGATTTCAAATCCTGATTGCGATTTCTTGAGGTCCAGTATCCACTCCGCTATTTCGCGCAGTTCGGAATACGTGTGAGCACAATGTGTGCAACAGGGTACTGCGTGGCAGCCGTTTCCTTCGTGAATCACGTGACCATTCACACCACACAGCAATAAATCGAAACCTTTTTGCGTCCTTCTTCCACCCAAAGACGACCACGTCGGCCAGATTTCATAACAGACCTGGTGTTGACGGGCGATGAGCCGCAAATGCTCCACCAGATCTGGTCCGCGTTTACGTTGCGCACGTAAGCGGCGCCGAACAGTTGCAGCCCCATGTAAAGTTGTTGACATAGCCTCACCTCGTGACTCAACAAGATATGGCGCAACATGCGTACCGGACGATTCATCTATCTGTTAAGCGACCCTGAGGTTTAGAACTGGGAAAATTCACCTTTAGGTCGCGGACTATTTCGCACCGGCTGCGGCCGCTGCACGCGACGAAACCGGCCGTCGGGGTCGCTGTCGAAGTAGTAAAGTTTGGCAACCTCAATTCGCCTTGCGAGTGAGTTGCAAACCCGAATGGCGAGCAAGCCGCCTATCAACGGACCGACCCAATAGATCCACCAGCCTTCCCAAACCCCCGATATAACTGACGGTCCAAAACTGCGAGCTGGATTCACACTAATACCTGACACACTCGCTTCCAGTGGAACCATGATCGCAAAGAGACACGGAATCATTGCCGGCGTGTAGAGGCGCAGTTGGCGAAATCCGAGAAACACGCAAAGAGCTGCAATCAAGCAGAATGTAGTCGCAACTTCTCCAAGTATCACGGTAGGAATACTGTATCCCTTACCGGGAACCGTTACGCCGTAATGAATGCTGCGACCCATCTGTCCCCAGAGCAGCAATGGCAAACAGCCGAGCACGGCGCCGCAGAATTGCGCGACGACATATCCGATCGCGGATCGACCGGTGAGTTTTCCGACCAGCCAAAATCCTATCGTCACGATCGGGTTTATATGTGCGCCGCTGATCCTTCCGATCGGAGAAAGTGCCAAAGTCGCACCCACGGAACCGAAGAAAAATCCGTTAATGATCCGCCGCAGCGTCAGGCTGGGCACAAGCGCAACAAACGGGCTGCTCTCCGCAAACATAAAAATGACGGACGACAAACCTATAAACAGCAACAAACCAGTGCCGCACATCTCGGCCATGAATAATTGTCTGCGAGTTGGTTTGTCCTCGTTCATGTTTGTCGCAACGCGAATACCATCGCCTTCCAGGACGGCTCATCGAGATATAAACCGCGCTCGTGCAGATCACTTCCCTCTCGTTCATAGACTGCGTCGCCCATCAAATCCTGCAACTGCCAACGAGCGTCAGCGAGGTTCGCGAAAGGCAGCTTGACGTAGCACTGCGCCTGATTCGATGAATAGTTGACCGCAACCAGTAATCGCTCGTCATCCAACTCCCACGCGAAAGATATGAAAGAATCTGAGCTCCAGTTCCCTTCCCATGCCGGCCGGCATTCGAGTAGTTGCCACTGACCTTTTCGTACTACCGCCTGACTCGTTACTGCCAGCAGCCGGTCATAAAACTGCTTCAACATTTGATCAACCGCCTCTACCGGAGCGCGCACCAGATGCGGTGAGATGTGCTTGCGCAGTCCTTCAAATTGACCCTGATGGAAGAATCTTAGTCCGGGAGATACAAACGTGAGCACGGCGGCGGCTTTATGACCGTCAGAACAGAACGTAGCAGCAGCGCGTGGCTCGTCGTGATTCTCAAGAAAGCGCGCTAATTTGTTTTGATAATCAAGACCAGCAAGAAAGTGTTCGCGCACCGGTCTGGCGGCGCCATCGCGAAGCCGATCGTAAAGCCGCTTGTCGTAGGTGTAAGTAAAACCCTGCTGCTGAAGCGTCCACTCAAGATCCCAATACACCTCAGCCATGAAACAGAACTCCGGATAAAGTTGACGCACCTGAGCGATTGCCGCCGGCCAAAAAGGTTCAGCGGCTATTCCCCAAGTTCGTTCGAATACTTCCGGCAACAAGAGCATGGCCATATCGCAACGAACACCGTCGCATTGTGCTGCGATCTGCATCAACACATCTCGCATCGCAGACTGGGTTTCAGGATTACCGTAGTTGAGCTGGAAAGTGTCGGACCAACCGGGAAATACGGATCGCGCCCGTAGGCGAGAACCAGGTCACCTCGTTTGCGCTTGGCCCAACCATAGTTTTGTGGCGTTCGCAACACGTCTTCTGCGGTTCCGGCGACGTAGTATTCGGGATGTTCTTCAACCCATGTATGATCCAGAGCGGTATGGTTCGGAACGAAGTCGAGCATTAACCGAAGACCGCGCTGGCGGAGTCGTTCACGCAAGCGATGCAGAGCGCGCTCGCCGCCGAGATTTGCATGCGCCGTGTAACTGGTGATGGCGAATCCCGAACCTTCGATGTCTTCTTCACGAAGATCCGGAAGCGTCTTTTCAAATTCCTTGCGCAATTCGGGAAGCGAGCGTGAGACTTTTTGCGATGCGCATCCGGTCTGCCAGACACTCAAGAACCAAATCCAGTCGAAGCCCTTCTCAGCAACTTCGTCCAGATCGCGATCGGGAATGTCGTCGAGTGTCGCCGGCTTGCCTAACTCTTGCGAAAGTCTAGTCAGCCAAACACGAGTGTTGATTTGATAGAGAGAAGGATACACGTAGTTTTGCAACCCTATCTCAATTCGGTAGTGCATCAATTTGAATTACGCCGAAGGCGTTCGCTAATTCCAGCCCAGGGTTGGAGCGCAGCGACAACCCTGGGAAAATAAATTTAAATTGCGACCAAACCCTGAAAGGGTTAGGCAGTTGGCGAACCCTTTCAGGGTTCAATGACCCTTTTTGTGATCTAATCCCAAGGTTGTCGCTGCGCTCCAACCTTGGGCTGAAATTAGCGAACGCCTTCGGCGTAATATCAAGCTGATGACTACCCTCAAGTCCATCTACCATTCACTATTGAGCGTCGCCTTTCGCCCCTGCCGTTTTACCGAGCGCTTTACCGTACGCTTGCTGCTGCGCCAACCTGTCAGCGAGGTGCCCATGCTCTGCTGTCAGGATGTCGTTCGCTGTAATACGACTAAAGAAGTCTTGCAGAGCCGCAATGCAGCCTGTCCATCCGGTCTGGTGGCTGGCGCCGAGTCCCGCGCCGTTGTCCCCATGAAAGTATTCATAGAAGAGAATGAGGTCGCGCCAGTGCGGATCGGTCTGAAACTTTCTCGTGCCACCGTAAACCGGGCGACGCCCACTCTGGTCCCTGGTGAAGAGGCTTGAGAGGCGGCGCGTGATCTCACGCGCTACCTCGTAAAGCGTCAATCGATTTCCTGAGCCGGCCGGACATTCAACTTTGAAATCATCTCCGTAGAAGGCGTAAAGGTTTAGCAACCCACGGACGATGAGTGTGTTCACCGGCATCCAGATTGGTCCTCTCCAGTTGGAGTTCCCACCAAACATCCCTGTATCAGACTCCGCCGGCAGATAAGAAACTTTGTACTCCTGACCGCTGCACGAGAAGACGAAGGGATGATCCTGGTGATAACGCGAGAGCGATCGTATGCCGTAAGGACTGAGGAACTCGTTCTCGTCGAGGAGATAGCCAAGCACGCGCTCCAGCCGCTCCTTCGAAAGTGGTGACAACAGCTTGCGTCCCGCATATCCAATAAATCCATCGCTTGTCGGTGCGACGTGCGCCACCACCTCCGGATGACGTTCACGAAACAGTTTGATTAGCTCAGCTAGCCTCGGATGCTTCTCGGTGTGGTCGGGTCCAAACACTGTCGAGGCGCAAAGTGGAAGCAGTCCTACCATCGAGCGGATCTTCAAACGCATTCCCGATCCGTCGGGCAGGCGCAGAACGTCGTAGAAAAATCCATCCTGCTCATCCCACATCTCATCGTCGTGATCGCCAATGCGGTTCATTGCATAACTGATCCAGACGAAGTGCTGGAGAAAGTTAAAGGCATGGTCTTCGTACTCGTCCGGATCGTGCTCCGCAAGAATGAGCGCCATCTCCAGCATGGTCTGACAATAAAAGGCCATCCAGGCAGTCCCGTCAGCCTGCTCGAGTGAGCCACCGGTTGGAAGAGTCGCGCTTCGGTCAAAGACGCCGATGTTATCGAGCCCGAGGAACCCGCCGGAAAAGACGTTTCGCCCGTCAGGATCTTTGCGATTCACCCACCAATTGAAATTAAGCTGCAGGCCTCTGAATGAACGTTCAAGGAATTTAATGTCTTCGCGTCCGAGTCCCCGCTCCACTTTGTAGAGGTAGAGTGTGGCCCAGGCGTGGACTGGCGGATTAACGTCGCTGAAGTTCCATTCATAGGCGGGTATTTGCCCGTTTGGATGACAATAGAGACTCCGCAACATCAGGAGGAGTTGTTCTTTTGCATAATCGAAGTCGACGAGCGAGAGGGCGATCGTGTGGAACGCCAAATCCCACGCTGCATACCACGGATACTCCCACTTGTCGGGCATTGAAATGACGTCGCCATTGAACATGTGGAACCACTCGGCGTTACGCACCTTGCGCTTCATTTCTCCGACGAGCGGATGTCCTTCGTGTTCTTTGAGCCACAAGTCGACGTCGAAGTAATAGAACTGTTTTGTCCAGAGCATGCCGGCAAGCGCCTGTCGATGGACCAGGCGCTCGTCTTCGCTGAGCGAGGCCGGCGTAATTCGGTCGTAAAACTCATCAGCATCCGCGAGGCGGCCAGCAAAGGTCACATCAAAGTTCTTGCCGAACGGGTTGGCTTTCGGATTTGCGGAAAGCCGCAGTCGCACAACCGACGCGCCGCCCGCGGGTACGTCCAAAATGTAACGAGCAGCGGCTTTCGTTCCGGTCTTCGCGGAATTGACTGCCTCAGGCTTGCCCGCGATGACGTATTGGTGGAAAGCGTCTTTAACCCAGGGCGATTGATTTGGCACACTCCAGAGCCGCTCCGAATTGGTTTCGTTTTCAGTGAAGAGGAGTTCAGGACTGCCGTCACATAATAGTGAGTAGTCACCCAACTCCGCATGTGTGGCGTGAATAACGCCATCGACTTCACGCAACACCGGCTTCGACTGAGGCTGGCCCCACGACCAGGTATTTCTGAACCACAGTGTCGGGAGCACATGAAGGCGTGCAGCTTCAGGACCGCGATTATGGACCGTGACACGGATCAAAAGGTCTTCAGAAGTTTCCTTCGCGTATTCTAGGAAGACATCGAAGTATCGATCGTCCTCGAAGACCCCTGTGTCAAGAAGTTCATATTCGAAGTCATTGCGAGAGAGCCGCCCGTTTGTTTCCACCAGATTCCGATACGGGTATTCTCGTTGCGGATACTTGTAGAGATACTTCATGTAGGAATGCGTGGGTGTGGAATCTAAATAGAAGTAGTACTCCTTTACGTCCTCGCCGTGGTTTCCTTCGCTGTTCGTGAGTCCGAAGAGTCGCTCTTTAAGAATAGCGTCACGTTCGTTCCACAACGCGAGCGCGAAGCACAGGAGTTGCTTGTTGTCTGAGATGCCGCCGAGTCCGTCCTCGCCCCAACGATATGCACGTGAGCGTGAGTGATCGTGGCTGAAGTAGTTCCAGGCATCGCCATCACCACTATAGTCTTCGCGAACAGTGCCCCATTGCCGCTCGCTAAGGTACGGTCCCCACTTCTTCCATGGAATTCCCGCCTCTCGTGCTTCATTCAAACGTCTTTGCGCGGCGACATCGAAGCTGGATCTGTCGTCATTCACTTTACTCTTAGCCATGTTCGTGTCCTATGTGGTGGCTACCATTGCCTTGCCCGGTTCTTTCCACGGATCGTCTCCCAACACCGGCGCATCCACTCTCGAGGCGCGCGCTACGGCACCATTCAAGAATTGCAGCGGTAGATAGAGACGCATGCCCCAGGCGGCTTCGTTGTGCTCGGCCTTCGGAAAGGCGAGGTGAAAAAGGTTATGACCATAGCGCCAGCCCCGTGAGACTAGAGCCATGGCCATACCGACCGTGACCTCGTAATTGTCGCCTGGCCAGCCGCTGTCGAGATAAAAACCGATATCGCGCGGCCGCTCGGTGAGGACCCGATCAATCAGGTTGTCCTTGTGTGAAAAAGTGCTCGACATACAAACGGCCGCGCCAAACACGTCCGGGTGTTCCCAGACGCTATAAAAAGAGACGACGCCACCGAGGGACGAGCCCCAAACCGAACGGTGGCGGCGATGAGTTCCTACTCGCATGCGCTTTTCGGCCTCGGGCACGATTTCCGTCGCGAGTGATTGCGCATAGGGTTCGTATCCCGGTGAGGTGTAATCGAGCATTCGGTCTTCGGAGTAGATGCCAACGAAGATGAAGTCTTCGATCGCACTCATGGCCGAGAGCGTGTCGCGCGTGGTGTCAACCTTCCAATCCTGGCCCATGAACGCTTCCTCCGGAAAGAACAGGTTCTGGCCGTCCTGCATGAATGCCACCGGATAATAGGCAAGTGTGTTCTCGTGATAACCCGGCGGAACGTAGGCTCTCACTCGATGAACGCGATTAAGAATCTTCGAGGGAATCTCGACTAGCTCCGAGAAGGTCCCTTTATCTGAACTGAAGAAGTGGGGATAAGAAATTCGCTTATCGCTCTCTTCCATCAGCAGGAGTTTGTTGGGACCGATGGCCCAGTGAAATTCGTCGTCACGGATCAGGCAGGGCTTGAAGTAGAGAAACGGCTGGTCGGCCTCCAGTTCAAATGTCCACGTGTTACCGTCGTCGCTCGTTTCGATGGGAGCAACATCTTTATCCCAGTCCTGCTCGGTGCGCAGAACCATTCGTCCATTGCCGCCCGGATACGCAATGCGCAAGCGCCGCTTCAGGACTGTTTGCGTCTGGTAAAGTTTTGATTTCGTGTCTTTGCTCATAATTGCCTCACAAAAAATGTAATTAGGTTGCGGTTAACATAGTCCGGTCGTCCCGCTGGTAAAACTGATTCGACTGAAGCGCCGAAGCTACTCGCTGCGGTTCACCCAGGTCGGTCCACCCGACGCCACTGACCTGCAAGACGGACAAGTCTCCGGGCCGTTGCGCGAGTACCTCTTTTGAAAAGTTTGCCGAAATGATTTCCGAATACAGACGCCTCAGAACCTGCTCTTCGGTGACGGATCCCAGGGCCTCCCTGGCTGAGGAGAGCGTGCGATACAAACCGGGGAGGGTGCGAAAGATGATGTCGAGGAATGCCTCGAGATGACCGACGGTACCATCACCACCCGCGAGGATTATCGCCCAGCGATGTTTGTGATTTTGTTCGCTCAAAGCCTCCCTCCCTGCGGTGCGGCATACCTCACCGATCGGAGAGCTACGAGCAGTTTAAGATGATTTCAAGGTAGGGAATGCTGGCAGTTTTGACAGGTCAAAAATTCGGGCAAACATTATCGCTGCGCCACTTCAGCGCTCTTACGAATCCTAAGTTTCACATTCGAGCCCGGTAACCGGCCGGGGGTTGGATCTCCTGAAACCAGGAGACGTGCTCAAGTTTTTCGACGCACGTGGCGCATCTCGCTCTATGAAAGTTATCCAGGCAGTTAACAAACATTCGTGGGCCGAGTCAAACCAAACTACCTACATCCAGGCCGCGCAACACTCCGGTGCTAGTGGCCCGATGTATTCTCCGGGATCTCTGGTAGCTTCGCGAAAGTCAGAATCGTCTTGCCACCGTCTTGATCTTCAAAGCCCAGCCCCCCTTCAAGACCTTCAGGCCCAATCAGAGGTGCGATCCGTTGAGGCTTGGGGATAAGATGCTCTATATGTCTCTCGTCTTTCGTTGATTCGCCACCTAAAACAATTCCGACACTCCCAGCAGCGCTCCCTTTGGGCTCAAAGCTCACTCCAACAAGCGGTAAGTATACCTCCTCTTCCTGTGCGCCAATCTCTCCGACCACTTCCAATCGTGTGGCGCGAAACTGGTTCCTTTTCGTGAACTCGTCAAGAAAACTCTTCCAACTCTCTCGCTCAATAAAACCCGCCATTTTCTCCTCCTCTCATGCTTAGCTGCGTGGCTGTTCAGCCTGGGGGGTGAATTCGTCGAGGGTCGCACGCACCTGTTGTTCTCTTCCGTCGCGCTTGACGGTGAGCGTTACCTCTGACCCTGGAGCGGTGCCGGCGATCATGTTTCGAAACGAGTTTTGATCGTTAACAGCCGTTCCATTGAGCGCAGTGATAATGTCCCCCCTGCGAAGCCCAGCCCGATCAGCGGCACTTCCAGGTTGAACCTGATAAACCACCACTCCAGGGCCCTGCTCGACACCCAACTTCGACGCTTCTTCCGAAGGGATCTTGAGCACGGTGATCCCAAGTTGCCCACGCCTTACTTTGCCTGTATTGATCAATTGCTCCATCACCCTGCGGGCCATGTTTGAGGGGATCGCAAATCCCAACCCGATGCTGCCTCCCGACGGTGAAAGGATTTGCGAGTTGATTCCGATCAGCTCGTTGTTGGTACTGACTAAGGCCCCGCCTGAATTACCTTGATTGATCGGTGCGTCGGTCTGTAGAAAATCTTCAAAGCTGCCATTGCTCAGCCCTGTCTGCCGACCCTTCGCGCTGATGATCCCCATGGTAACGGTCTGACCAACACCCAGAGGGTTTCCTATGGCAAGCACTACATCGCCGACCCGAGTGCGATCTGAATCGCCCAGCGCCAACACTGGCAGGCCACTAGCCTCGATTTTCAGTACTGCCAGATCGCTTGGGGGATCGGAGCCGACAACTTTAGCCTCGAGTGTGCGATTGTCATTCAAATCCACCTTGATTCGATCGGCCCCATCAATGACATGATGGTTTGTCAAAACATAACCGTCCTGACCGACGATCACGCCCGAACCTAATCCTTCTCGCTGCCGTTCAGGCGCTTGCTGTGGAATACGATCACCGAAGAACTCCCGAAAGAACGGATCGTTCCCAAATGGATATTGCTGCGGCTGCCGAACTCGCATTTGCGAATGAATCGTTACCACCGCCGGCGCCGCTTTGCTCACCACGTCGGCGTAGGACATGGCTGGCCCGGCAGAAGGGCTGGTTGAAGCCGGTGTCCCCGTGCCGGCGGGGTTGTTGACTGCCGGGTCCGAAGCTGAAGTTAGGCGAACGGCGCGAACATCCTGCCGATTGCACGCCCACAATAAGCAACTTAGGATTGGCACACTCAACAAAATCCCGACACGCGTTCCGTGGTTAGTTATGAACTTCATCGCTCTCATCATTTCCCCGTTTCCGATCATGAGTTGCTGATCACCGGCAACCTTACACCGCGTGCGGTGACATCCCATCAGCGGATCTCACCATGCTGTGCAATCTCACACCCAGGATTATCATCAGAACGCCAAACACGATCGCGTATGCTCCGATGAGCCAGACCAACGCGAGAGCCCCAGCGGCGGGATTGAAAAGCAAGGCGAGACCAAACAATATGGAAGCCACGCCGGCCAACGCCAGCAGCCACTCTCCCTTAATGTATTTGCGCAACTGGATCGCCGCTCCGATTTCGAAAGCGCCGGTTACGATTGCCCACGCGGCGATCACCATCAGGAGGACCAGCGCGGTAATCGCCGGTATGAAAAAGGCAACCAGTCCCGCGGCCACCCCGAGGATTCCTTCAAGTAACAGAACCCACCAACGTTTGTTCTCGCCGTGAGATTTAATGCCTGCAGCAATTGCTAACGCGCCGTCTACCAACGCGTACGCACCCCAAAGGAACACGAGGGCAGTCAGGGTGATCTGTGGCCAGGCAAATGCCAAAACCCCAAATGCGATCGCCGCGACGCCTCGCAATACCAAAGCCCACCAACTACTTGTGTACACGATTAACATGGCTTCCCTCCTTGATTCAGATTCAGAATTATGACCCGGCGCTACGCGCTCGGTTCTGTTATTGGCCAGGCTCACTACCGACCAGCGCCAGCTGCTTGCCTGTGTTGCTTAGGTTGTTCCTCCGTTTGAGAATCCTTAATTTCCAATTGACGCACCCGAGCTTCGCCCTCTGCCGCGGGCATCGTGATCTCAAGCACGCCATCGCGGAAAGTCGCCGTCGCTTTGCTCGTGTCGACGCCTTGAGGCAGTGGTATTTCTCGATAGAAGCTGCCGTAAGAGCGCTCAGTGCGATAGAACCCCTCATTTTCTTCCTTACGCTCTTCCTGCCGCTCTCCGCGAAGAACCACCGAATCGTCTCGGAGTTCGACTCTCACGTTGTCCTTATTAATGCCGGGCAAATCGGCACGGATAACTAATTCGTTATCGCGCTGGTGTACTTCCACCTGAGGTGCCCATGCTGCGATCTGACCAAAGCCTCTGGGCATTGCTCGACCGAAACCAAATTCGTCGAGGAGTTGCTCCATATCTTCGCCGAAGCGTCGCATCAGGCTAAAAGGATTAGTGAAGACTGCGGGTACGCTCGTACGCCGTGCCAGTCCAGTTTGCTGATCGTTTCGACTTTGCGTGATAGAGGTTCGTTGATCTGATTCAGTTCGCTTCCTCGGTTCTTCCTGCTGCTGCTGGATGTCCTTGTTCTTTGCCATAATTCCCTCCTTGGCTTCCAGAAATCTCACTTAGTGGTGCACGAGGACCGGTACAGGACTGTTGCGCACCAAATAATCCGTAGTTGTTCCAAGCGCCAGGCTGTCCGCCAGCCGATTGTCGTAGGCGCCCATCACCATCAGATCGCACCCGATCTCTTTCGCATGCTCGATAATCACGGCGTGGCTGTCGCTGGTCAGGTAATGAGTGCTCAAGCGAACCGGATAATTCTTGAAGTAAGAAACGACCTCTTTCAACGCCGTCGTCGACTCGCCTTCTTCGACCATTTGCACTGCATCCACCTCCATTTCCAGGGCGGCCGCCAAACGTGCCAGCATTTTCATTGCCTCGCGCGCGGCGGCGCTGCCGTCGTAAGCCAGCAAAGCCCGTCGAAATTCTCGAAACTGCAAACCCGTCAACAGCACCGGACGGTTGACCTTTCGCACTAGTTTCTCGGCTACTGATCCGAGAAACCCCGTTTCGAACTCTTCATCCTCGCCCCGCGCACCTATCACCAACAGATCCGCGTCGACCGATGCGTCGGCAACCATCTTCACGACATTTCCTGTTTGAAGATCGGTCTGGCAGGTCACGCGATAGCGTTCACAGATACTGGCTGCGCGCTTGAGAGCTTCATTCCCTTGCTTGCGGTAATAGTCGCGCACTCGGTCGGCGATTCCTTCGGAAGGAAAACTCTCGAGAATCTCCGAAATGTTTCTAATGAAATGGCCCGCGAGGCGGCGCGCATCGATCACGTAAAGCACGGTTATCCGAGCGCGCAACCGAGCTGCGAGCCAGGCGCCACACTCGGTTGCAACATCGGCATAGACGGAACCATCAGTCGCGATTAGCAGCGAAGAAATTCCGGAATGCTCGCCATTGCTATTCATCATTTACCTTTCAACCGACCCCAGATACTGATGAATGAACTGCACCGCCGTGGCGCCTTCGCCAACGCCGGCTGCCACACGTTTGACTGAACCGTGCCGGACGTCTCCGGCCGCGAAGATTCCTGGCTGGCTGGATTCAAGCCAGTAAGGGTCGCGATTGAGCTGCCATTCTTTGGGGAAATGACCATTACCATCGACTTGCGAAAGATCGGGACCCGTGAGAATGAATCCGTGATCATCGCGCCGGACGACGTTTTCAAGCCAGTCTGTGTGCGGAAGCGCGCCAATAAAAATGAATAGCGCGTTAGTCGGCAGCGTTTCTTTCTGATTCTTCTCTGCATCGAAAATCGTGATCGCTTCGAGCCGGTCTTCACCGCGCACTTCGACGACGGTGGTTCGCAGACGCACCTTGATTTTCGGCGTGTTTTTGATCTGATCGATCAGGTAGCGCGACATACTTTCGTCGAGCGTCTCGCCGCGCACAAGCATCGTCACGGTGCGCGCATAACGCGAGAAGTAAACTGCGGCCTGGCCCGCTGAGTTTGCGCCGCCAACGAGATAGA
>Ga0207710_10000817_pt1 | contig 16819 bp, 19 predicted proteins | sample KBSS24metaG_FD_184400 | JGI IMG/M metagenome (GOLD analysis project Ga0207710, IMG submission 184400) | Switchgrass rhizosphere microbial communities from Kellogg Biological Station, Michigan, USA - KBS S2-4 metaG (SPAdes) (version 2) | ecosystem: Host-associated > Plants > Roots > Rhizosphere...
TCACCGCGCACGGGGAGTTCACCTTCGTGGACGGGACCCGGGCGGCGGGGGACGTGGTGCGGCCCTGCGTGGGGGTGGGGTAAGGGGCGGCTCTGCTCCCCCTGCGCGAGAATGCGGCTCGATGACCGAGGCGCAGATCGCGATCGCCGACAACCCCGACGAGCAGCGTTACGAGATCAAGCTCGGTGACGAGCTCGCCGGTTTCACGCAGTACCGCCTCCGCCCGGGCCTGATCGCCTTCATCCACACCGAGATCGACGACCGTTTCGAAGGGCGGGGTCTGGGCAGCCAGTTGATCCGCTTCGCGCTCGAGGACGCCCGCGCCCGCGAATTCGCCGTGCTTCCCTTCTGCCCCTTCGTCAACGGCTACATCAAGCGACACCGCGAGTACGTGGACCTGGTGCCGGAGGCGAACCGGGCGCAGTTCGATCTCGCCTGAGCCTGGGGGCGCCGGTCACCTCAGCCGCACGGCAGCCACGGCCGTGCGAAGAGGTCGTATGACTTGCGGATCGCGCTGAAGCCGAGGGCATCGGCACGATCGCAGTAGGCACTCGGATCGAGCTCGTACTCGGCCTCGAGGACGGCCTTGCCGGCGGCGACGAAGGGCTCGTAGAGGTCGCATTCGTCGTACTGGAAGCACTGCTCGACGATCGCGAAGTCGAAGCTGGGGAGGAGGGGGCGGACCTGGCGAGGGTCGTTCTTGAGGGCGACGGCGAGGCCGAGGGCATGGACGCGGCGGGCGACCCAACGGTTGAAGCGGAGCTGATCGCTCGCGGTGAGCGGGAAGCCGGAGCGGTTTTCGAAGCCGGCGAGGTTGTCGGGCTCGACCGCGTCGAAGCCCTTGCGGGCGCAGAGCCGGAAGCGGGCCTCGAGGACCGTGGCGAAGCGGTGGAAGTGGGCGATGTCGAGCCAGCGCTCTTCCGGGAAGCCTTCGTAGCGGCGGCCGAGCACCGAGCGAGGGAAGCGGCCGGCATCCGGCCGGTATTCCTCCCAGCTGCCGACGTCGAGGTAGCAGACGACCCTGGCGCCGCGGCGATGCAGGGCGGCGACGGTGGCCGCCGGCGTTTCGAAGCCGTCGACGTCGAAGACGCAGGCGGGGACGCCGGTGTCGATGCGCCCCTGCAGCTGCCACTGCCAGGCGGCGGTCGACGCCGGGTGCCAGATGCCCTGAGAGCTCGAGGTCGGGCAGCTCTGCTGCGCGGCCTCAGCGGGGGAGGGGGCGAGGAGCCCAATGCTCAGCAGCGCCAGCGCAGCGAGAAGCGTCGCCCTCGACTTCAGGGCGCCGCCGCGCATGTCCTCAGCCGCTCGTCGCCGGTGCGACTGCCAGGCGCGCACACCAGACGGCGAAGAGCCCGACGGCGAGCGCGGCCCCCGCCCAGTGCAGGGCGAAGAGCACGGCGAGCAGGCTCGGCAGGCCGGCCAGGACGGCGCCGGTCAGGGCTGGGACCAGCGGCAGGCGCAGGACCCGTGCCGTCAGGGCGGCGCAGAGCATCCAGGCGGCTGGGCCGGCGATCCAGCCCCAGTCGACGAAGAAGTCGTGGGGGAGGGCCAGCGCGAGGGCGACCGAGAGCGCGGCCACGAAGACGAGCTGCAGCAGGGCAGCTTTCCAGAGCGTCGCGGTGTCCATGCGGACACGATATCCCGCCGCCGCAGCCGCCTTATTCGACGACGATCGTGCCGTGCATGAAGGGGTGGATCGTGCAGTGGTAGGCGAAGCTCCCCTTCTGCGCGAACCGCACCGAGACCGACCTGCCCGGCTGGATCCTGCCGGTTTCGAAGCTCCCCTTGCGGGTCGCCGTGTGGGCGGTGTTGCTGGAGTTGACGAAGCTGACGGTCGTGCCCTTGGCGACCCGCAGCGTCGGCGGGTGGAAGGCGAAGTGATCGATGTCGACGCTCCTGGAGGCGCTGGCGGTCGCCTCGCCCCGGGGGCTGGCGAGTGCGCCCTGGATCCCGGCCAGCGACAGGGCCAACGCGGCCGCCGCGATCGCGATCGCGTGCCAGCGGCGGATCCCCATCCGGTCAAGCGATAAGCCCCTGCTTCCTGCCATCGACCAGCTATACGGAGCCCCATCGACAGAGGTTCAAAGGTCGTTCATAATCGGCCGACCCGGGCGGTTAGCTCAGTTGGGAGAGCACTTCCCTTACAAGGAAGGGGTCACTGGTTCGAGCCCAGTACCGCCCATCCTCGGAGCTACTGCAGGGCGAAGACGACGCGGACGGTGGCGCTGACCGTCGAGGTGCCTGGCCTGCTCGGCGGCGGGGTTCCGGCGCAGGCGCTCGCGGCTGCCCGCTTGACCGGCGCCCCGACGGGCTCGGTCGCCACGCCGCAGGTCGGCGCGGCGCTCGCCTTTTCGTCGGCGTTGGGAACGAATTCGGCACCACCGCCTTCGTCGATCGAGAGCGTCTGGCCGAGCGTCGCTCCGGCGGCCCCTGCCAGCGCGATGGCGCGCAGCTTCGCTTTTTCGAATGCCGCGGTCAGCGCTTTGGTCGAGGCGGCTTCGGTATCGCCGACGAAGTAGTTCGGCCCGCTGACCCCGGTCGCGCCGGCGGCGATCGCGGCGCTGATCAGTTCGCCCGCTTTGTCGGGCTGGTGCAGGGTGACGCCGATCCCCTCGCTGGCCCGGTAGGCGGGCTTGCTGCCATTGAAGCTCTTTCGCACGGAGACGCGGCCGGTGCGGATGTCGCCGTCGCCCACCCCGGGGATCGTCTGCGCGGTTGCGATCACCCGGCCCAGCTTCGCCGAGACCGCCTGCAGCGCCGCTCCGCGCGTGCCGCGCTCGAGGCTGACCGAGAGCCCGACGCTGGCGCTGTCGTTCGGCACCTTCAGGGTCGCGCTCGCTTCGACGGCGACGGTGCGTTCGGCGCCCATCGCCGCCGGAGCGAGTAGCGCCGCCAGGCAGAGCGCCAGCACGGCGACCAGCCCGACCGCCCTGCCTCCCAGCCCCCTGGCCTCGCGACGTCTCATCGTCGACACCGTACCCGCCGGGCCAGAAGCCCAAGCGCCGGCGTCGGAATGCTCAGCCGAACGCCCGCCACGCCAGCACCGCCGCCACCGCCAGGCACCGGGATCGCCACCCGCAGGGTTTCGCCGTCGACCCGGCACGCGTAGCGGGCGTCCAGCCGGCCGCCGACTATCGCGAAGCGTCCCGCTCAGCGAGCCGGGCGTCGGCGCAGTCGCTGCCAAAGGGACGGGCCCTTCGGCTGCGAGCGCCGCCACTCTTCCTCAGTCGGCAGCTTCCCCGCCTTGCGCCCCTGCACGACGCACTCGGTGTGCGCATGCCGCCGCCGCGACTTGTCGCCCTCGGGCCAGATCAGCACGTGCTCGCTCAGGGCCGGCAGGTGCTGGCCGCAGAGGGGGCAGGTATAGGTGGCCGGCTTCAGGTTCGCCGCCGGGCGCAGTGACCACCAGCGGACCGGCGGCTTGCCCTGCCCGGCCACCGCCCGGCCTCAGCGGGCGGTCGACTGCAGGTCCGGCGTCCTAGTGCCGCCGCGGCGCCGCTCGCTCTGGGTGACGACGTCGAAGAAGGCGTCGTTGCGGCCGCGGCGCATGTTGCGGGGGAAGGCGTGGCGGGCGCGACGGTGGCTGGCGGCGACGGCACGGAAGGCGCGCTCGTGGCCGGCGCTCCAGGGGATCCCGAAGATCTCCCGCACCCGCGGCGGCAGGGTTCCCTTGATGACGAGGTTCTGGACGGCGATGTTGCCGCGCGCGGCCCGCGGCACCGGCTGCTCGAAGGCGACCAGCGGCGCGAACTCGAGCGCGTGCGGCGTCGCCACCAGGTCCGGGGACGAGAGCCGCCCGTCCCACCAGGCCCGGAACTCGCGATGGCTGCCCGGCACCTCCGAGCGCGGCAGCCCGAACAGCTCGCCGAAGCGCGCGTAGTCCTGCCAGAGCGCCTCCCGCTCGGCTTCGCTGAGCGGTCGCACCATCGTCTCGTACATGGCTCGGCCGGAGTCGGCGATCACCGCCAGCGTCCACAGCATCAGCTCCGGGTCGAAGGCCGAGTAGGCGGCGCCGGCGGCGTGGGCGCCCGCCGCCTCGGGCAGCTCGCCCTTGATCCGCTCGTGCAGGCGGTGCACCGCCGCGAGCGCTTTGTCGGCCTCGGCGCGGGTGCCGAGGAAGACCGTCTCTTGGATCTTCGCGGTGCGGGCGAGGCGGGTGAACGGCCACTCGCCGGACTTGGTGCTCAGCATCGTGCCGGTGTAGGTGAGCGGTTCCAGCGCCCCGATCAGCAGCGCCCGCTGCCCGTAGAGCAGGCCGACCGCGCGGTCGCCGTGGACGCGGCGCGCCATCGAGCGGCCGGGCGGGAAGTAGTAGTCGTCCGAGGCGAAACTGGCCACGCGGCCAACTTTACCGGCGCGGGCGAGCGCCAGCGTGCCTGCTCAGCAGAAGAGGCCGACTTCTTCGCACAGTTCGGAGCTGACCCCGCCCAGTTCCGAGACTTCGGATTCGAGCTCTTCGAGGCGGGCTTCGAGTTCGCCGCCGTCGACGCCTTCTTCGACCTGCCCGCGCAGTTCGTCGAGTTCGGCTTCGAGGCCTTCCACTTCGGCCGCCCCCGACGGTCCTTCCGGGCCCTGTTCGCCGCGCGGGCCCGCCGGCCCCTGGGCGCCGCGGGCGCCGGACGGCCCGGTCTGGGCAAGCAGCGCCAGGCCGGAGCCGATCGCCGCGCTGAGCACACAGACGCCAAGGACCAAGGCGATGAATTGGTTGCGGGGGAGGGAGACCATCGGCGCAGAGGATGATCGCACCGAGCGCCGCGAGTCCCCGCGGCGCCCGGTGCCTGGCGTTTGGCGCTACTCGACCCCTCGACGAGAGAGCGCCACCAGTGCCGCGCCGGATTCGCGCGCGGGTGCCAGACCGCGCAACTCATGCGCGGCGAAGATTTCATCGAGCTCTTCGCGGCCCAGCGTCTCCCGCTTCAGCGCCTCGCGGGCGAGGGCGTCGAGGCAGGGGCGATTGGCGGAGAGCAGCGCCCGGGCGCGGCGGAAGGCCTCGCGGGCGAGCGACATCGCCGCCAGGTCGACGTCGCGGCGGGTCTGGTCGGAGACCGCGTAGTCATCGGTTGGCAGGGCGATCGGCGGCGGCCCGTCGGCGTCGACGGCGACGCCCATCCCGAATTCGGCGGCCATCTGCTTGCAGACCGAGTGGACCCGGGAGAGGTCGTCGACGGCGCCCGAGTAGGACTCGCCCATCACCTCTTCCTCGGCGGCGCGCCCGCCCAGCAGCGTCACCACCTCGTCGAAGAGCTCGTCGCGGGACTTCAGGTAGCTGTCTTCCTGCGGCGAGTGGGCGACGAAGCCGAGCGCTGGCCCGCGCGGGACGATGCTGAGGATCTCCGGTGGGTCGAGCCCGAGCAGCTTGCGGCAGAGCGCGTGGCCGGCCTCGTGGTAGGCGACGATCCGCCGCTCGTGCTCGTTGAGGCGGCGCGCCTGCTGGGCGCCGACCGACTGCCGCAGCAGCGCCTCGTCGAGGTCCTCGCGTGCCACCGCGGTGCGCTCGGCGCGGCCAGCGATGATCGCCGCCTCGTTCAGCGAGTTGGCCAGCTGGGCGCCGGTCATCCCGGTCGTCTTGCGGGCGACGTCGGTGAGGTCGAGGTCGGGGGCGAGCGGCTTGCCCTCGGCGTGAGCACGCAGGATCGCCTCGCGACCGGTGGAGTCGGGCGGCGCCACCAGCACCTGGCGGTCGAATCGGCCCGGTCGCAGCAGCGCCTTGTCGAGCTTGTCGACGTAGTTGGAGGCGGCGATCACGATCACCGTCCCCGGGTCCTTCTCGAAGCCGTCGAGCTCGACCAGCAGCTGGTTGAGCGCCTGCTCGCGCTCGCTGGTGCCGCCGTCGCCGCCACCGCCGCTGCGGTGGCCACCGACGGCGTCGAGCTCGTCGATGAAGATCACCGCGCGGCCGGACTTGCGCGCCTCCTTGAAGAGGCGGCGGATCCGGGCGGCGCCGCGCCCGACGAACATCTCCACGAAGCTGGAGCCGGAGGCGGCGAAGAAGTCGACGCCCGCCTGGGCGGCGACCGCCCGCGCCAGCATCGTCTTGCCGGTCCCGGGCGGGCCGTAAAGCAGCACCCCGCGCGGCGGTTGGGCGCCGAGCGAGGCGAAGCGGTCCGGTTCGCGCAGCCACTCGGCGACGTCCATCAGCTCGTCCTTGGCGGCGTCGACGCCCTGGACCTCCTCCCAGAGGACCGGCCGCACCCTGCTCGACTTCACCGTCTCCGGCTTGGTCGAGCCCATCGTGCTGCGCATCAGCCGCAGGAAGATCAGCAGCAGCGCGAACATGAAGACGATCCCGAAGATCGGATACCAGTCAAAGATGAATTCTTGGACTTCGGTAGTCGTCAGGCCCAGGGGCAGGTCCATGCGAGTCCCTTTGGATAGAGATTGGAAAGCGGCCTGAGATTTTGGGTGCAGAAGTCCCCACTACCAATCGTACGTTCGTCCAGTTGTGCCTGGATCGCTAAAGCCGAGGCGCATAAATACGCCGCTTCCTCGCCGTGCCGGGATTCCCGGACGTTCGTCCGCCGCCTAGGATCCGGCCATGCAGAGGCACGTCGCCAGCGCCGCCGACCTGAAGGCGCAGATCGAGGCCGAACGCGTCGGGCTTCCCTTTCTGGTTCTCCGCGACGGCGACGGCGGGCAGCGGATCGTCGCGATCGAGACCGGCGCCGGCGAGCTCTGGGTCGGCCGCGGCGACGCCGCCGACGTGCGGCTCGAGTGGGACGAGGAGGTCTCGGCGCTGCACGCCCAGATCGAGGTGGTGCGCGGCGAGTGCACGCTGCTCGACGACGGCCTCTCCCGCAACGGCTCCTACGTCAACGAGGAGCGCGTGCACGGGCGACGGCACCTGCGCGACGGCGACACGATCCGCTTCGGCCGTACCGCGGTGCTCTATCGGCGACCGGGCGACGGCGTCCCGGACGCGACCGCGATCGCCGCCGAGGCGGCTCCGGCCGCGGCGATCTCACCGGCCCAGCGCAAGGTCCTCCTCGCTCTCTGCCGTCCTTATAAAGAGGGCGGCAGCTTTGCGACCCCGGCGACCAACCAGGAGATCGCCGCCGAGCTGCACCTCAGCATCGACGCCGTCAAGACCCACATGCGGGCGCTCTTCGAGAAGCTCGAGATCGGCGACGTGCCGCAGAACCAGAAACGGGTCGCGGTGGCGGAGCGGGCGCTGCAGTCCGGAGTGATCTCGAAGCGGGATCTGTAGCCGGGGCCGCCATCCCCGGCGCGGTGGGTGTTGGCGGGTTCACCCCTGGGGGTTCTGGGCGGGCAGCGGGATCTGGGCGAACCTGGCCGCATCGACCACTTCAGCCAGGAGGACCCCGATGAACAAGCTCACTCGAAACACCGCAATTGCCGCGATCTTCGCCGCTCTGGCGCTGATGATCGCGCCCGCCGCCGGCTCCGCCGCGCCGGTCAAGTTCGGCGCCAAGCTCGACTCCACCGTGCAGCCCTCGAACTCGCTGCCGGGCTTGCCCTGCGGGGATGAATCGAGCCCGCGCCGCTACTCCTGCACGATGGTGCAGAACGAAGCCTACGGTCGGCCCAACAGCGGTGAGCTTGCCCCGCGCAGCGGCATCGTCACCCAGATCCGGATGATCGCCGGCGGCCCCGGGACGACGCGGATCGAGACCGTCAAGGTCAAACGCTCGACCCTGTTCGGGACCAACGAAGGCAAGCTCGTCCACAAAGGCCCGAAGATCAGCTACCAAGGCCAGACCGAAGCGAACTGGGAAAGCGGCAGCTACCGGGTCGAGACGTTCAACGTCCACATGCGGATCGCGAAGGGCGAACAGCTGGCGGTCCACAGCAACAGCGCCTCGATGATCCGCTGCTCCTCGGGTGGCGACAACACCCTGATCTATCCCCTCACCTACTACCCCAAGCACCCCTACAACGCCGCCACCCGCACTGACGGCTGCTGGCTCCTGGTCGAAGCGACGATCCGTTAGCCGCGGGGCTCCCGGGTCGAGTCAGCCCCGCTCGACCTGGGAGCCGCCGACGATCGCCTCCTCGCCGGAGTCTCCGAAGACGATCCAGGCCTTGTTGCCGCCGTCGTAGTCGGGGGCCCAGAGCTTCAGGGTGGCGGGCCGGCCCCAGACGGTGACGCTCTCCTCGCCGGTGGCGTCGAGGCCGCGCCAGATCCGCACGAAGGGGTTCTGCTCCCACTCCTCGCCGATCGTGGTCGGCTCGCGGTGGCCGGGGTGGACGACGGTCTCCGGCGGCAGCTCGAGCAGCCGCATCACCGAGGCCTGGAGGTCGGCGAAGCCGCTGGCGCCCGGCGCCATCGTGCCGCCGACCGTGCCCTTGAAGAGGACGTCGGCGGTGAAGACGTCGCTGCCGTCGACCAGGTAGGCGAGGTGGCCGGCGGCGTGGCCGGGCGTGTAGAGCGCCTCGATCTCGAGCCCGCCGGCGTCGAGCTTGTCGCCGTCTCCGAGGATCACCGCGACCTCCTCGTCGAGCTCTGCCGCGGTCTCGGCGTGCGCGACCAGCGGCGGCCCGCCCAACTGCGCCCGCGCCTCGGCGAGGCCGGCGACGTGGTCGCCGTGCGGGTGGGTGACGAGGACGTGGGTGATCTCGATCCCGTCCTTCTCGGCCCGCTCCAGCAGCGCCCCCAGCTCGTCATTGCCGTCGATCAGCACGCCGCTGCCCCCCTTGGCGACCAGATAGGCGTTCGACAGCCACATCGGGTTCTCGGTCCTCTCGATGATCAAGGCTCCTCCTTCGTCGATGGCGGGACGTGCCGGCACTTAACCACCATATGTGCGCGCTAAGTGCCGGCACCCCCTGCCGGCTCGGCGACCGCGCTGCCCAGCAGGAGGGTTTGGGCGACCAGCTCCGGGTCGTCCCAGGTCGGGGTGTGGCCGACGCCGGGGAGGACGAGGAAGCGGGTGCCGGTCGGCCGGCGCTCCGGCCGTGGCGGGCGGACCAGGCGGTCGCGCTCGCACCAGGCGATCGTCACCGGCACGTCCCGCGGATAGCCGGCCGGGTCGAAGACGTGCTCGCGCATCGCCCGGTTGGCGGCGTCGTAGCCCTCGCCGTCGAGCCAGCCGAGGACCAGCTCGCGCGCTGCCGCCGGCGGGATCCGCTCCGGGTGGGCGGCGATCGACTGGAAGGCGAGCCGGCGCGCGGCCGGCAGGTGGGAGGCCGGCGCCAGCAGGGGTCGGACCAGCTTCACCCAGCGCGAGCCGCGCAGCAGCATCCGGCCGCTCCGCGCCGGCGAGCCGAGCGGTCGCGACCAGAGGCCGGCGGGGGAAATCGCCGTGACGCTAGTCGCCCAGCCGCGCCGCCCCATCTCCAGCGCCACCCAGCCGCCGAGCGAGTTGCCGGCGACGTGGGGGCGGGCGATCCCGAGCTCCTCGCAGCGCTCGCGCAGCGCCGCGGCGAGGTTGGCGGCGGTCGGCTCGATCCCCGCTGGCAGCGGCGGAGCCGATCCGAAGCCGGGCATGTCGAGCACCGTCACCTCGCGTTCGGGCGTGAGCAGCTCGACGACCGGCTCCCAGATCGCGGCCGAGCCGCCGAGCCCATGCACGAGCAGCAGCGGCTCACCGCTTCCTTCTCTCAGAACCACATACTCAACAGTACGCTATTCCCACCAGCCATCCGCCATCACGCCGCCGGGATCGGTTTCGGCTGTCGCGATCGTGTTTCCTGTCGTGTATTCGGCGGTAAGCGGTGTTTCGTTGACGTGTATTCCGCAGCCAAAGCCGGCGAAAGCGAGGAAGACTTTGACTTTGACTTTCGCTTCCGCTGTGACTTCCGGGTGAAGCACGCCGATGTTGTGGTAATAGAGCCCGAGTTCATCCTGACTGGTGACGCCGAAGGTACAGCCCGTTTCGGCGAGTTCGATTTCGATGTACTGGGCGCCGGGGCACGCGACTTCAATTCTCGCCCCGAAGTTGGTGCCGCCACTGACGAACTCCTGGGAGCCCACCCTGTAGTCGCAGCCGTTCATACGCACGTTAACCGTTTGGCCAAAAGCACTGCATTTGTCGTATGCAATCCCCGTGACTGTTAGTTCGCTACTTGTTTTGGTACTCGATGTGCCGGATCCTGTCAGTCGGCTGCATGTGAAAGAAATGGATTCGCCGACGGAGTTTTTGACGACGAAGACGTGATGCGCTGTTTTCCCTTCACCGTCACTGTTGAGAGTAAATTTGCAAGGTTCCACAGAGCAATGGAACTGCTGTGCGTGCGCGCCGGCAGCGTCGATCGCTCCCAGCGCAGTAATCGCGAGTGCAGCAAGCAGAGACAGCTTGAGTCTGCGAATCATGAGATCTCCCCTCGATCTGTTTGCTCGGCGGCCGCCGAGCCGAACTCAAGAGAACGGTACAGAATAATCAGGAGAAACTGAACAAAGTGCCGATCGCGTCAGTTCCATCGCGGCTTCGCGAAGAGCGCCTGCACGTCGCCGATCCGGCGCTCGCGGAAGCCCGCCTCGGAGGAGCAGAGGTAGAAGTCCCAGAGGCGGCGGAAGCGCTCGTCGTAGCCGTTGCCGCGCAGGCGGTCCCAGGCGGAGTGGAAGCGCTGGCGCCAGGCGGCGAGCGTCGGCGGGTAGTGGTCGGTGATGTCCTCGGCCCAGATCTGGCGCATGTCGGTGGAGCGGGCCAGGCATTCGGCGATCAGCTGGTTGGAGGGCAGGCAGCCACCGGGGAAGACGTGGGTGTTGGCGAAGCTGCGCATTGCCTTCTCGGCCTCGTAGAGGCGGTCGTCGATCGTGATCGCCTGCAGCAGCATCAACCCGTCCGGGGCCAGCAGCTCCGAGCAGCGGCTGAAGAAGAGGTCGAAGTCGCGCCAGCCGACCGCCTCGATCATCTCCACCGAGACGAGCCGGTCGTAGCTGCCCTCGAGGTCGCGGTAGTCCCGCAGCAGCACCGTCACCCGGTCCTCGAGCCCCGCCTCGCGGACGCGCCGCCGTGCCAGCTCGTGCTGCTCGTGGGAGATCGTCGTCGTCGTCACCCGGCAGCCGCGCGTCGTCGCGGCATGCATGGCCAGCCCGCCCCAACCGGTGCCGATCTCCAGCAGATGCGTCTCCGGCCCCAGCTGCAGCCGCTCGCAGATCCGCTCCAGCTTGGCCAGCTGCGCCTGCTCCAAGCTCGCCCCCGGCTCCGCGAAGTAAGCGCACGAGTACATCATCCGTTCGTCCAGGAACGAAGCGAAGAGATCGTTGCCGAGGTCGTAGTGAGCGGAGATGTTCTCCCTCGCCTTGCTTCGAGTGCTGGCCGGTACCGCATGGGCTACCCGGTGCAGCAGTCCTCGCGGGCGAGCCACGGCGCCACGGAGACCGTCGAGGTCGCGCAGTTCGCGAGCGGCAATGCGGATCAGCGCGACGAGGTCATCGGTGTCCCAGGCCCCGTCGACATAGGCCTCGCCCAGTCCGAGGCTGCCGTGAAGGGGACCGCGCCAGGCCGCCGGATCGTTGACGGTGACAGTCGCCTTGAGGTCGGCGACCGGGGGGCCGAAGGCGAGCCGGCGGCCGCGGTCGACGACCTCCAGCCGCCCCGCCTCGAGACGGCGCAGCGCCGCCCGTACCGTGGCGCCGGAGAGGCCGCCGCTCACGGGGAGACGAACCCCCGCGGCCGATCGCCACGCGGGTGCGGGAAGTAGCGGGCACCCTTCAGCCGCAGCCGCAGCGCCTGCCCATAGATCCGCGCCACCACCTGCAGCGAGGTGGCCGGCTGGCGCGCCAACATCCGCAGCAGCAGCGCCCGGCTCAGCTCGCGGCGGCGCAGCGAGAGGGTGGCCTCGAAGTCCTTGGCGGCCGGCGCTTCACCCTCCGCGGTCGCGTTGCCGCGCGGCCGCGACTCGATCTGGACCGTCAACCGCGGCCCCGGCTCGGTCGCCCGGAAGGCATAGGTCTGGTCCATCCCCATCAGCGGGGAGACATGGAGCCTCTTGTCGAGCTCGTCGCTCAGCACCGGTCCCTTCGCCTCGCCGCGGGCGAGGACGTAGGCGTGACGCTCTCCCCAAGGGATGTTATTCACGTCGGCGACCACCGCCTCGACTTTTCCACCGTCAGTGCCGAAGCAGTAGTAGAAGCTGACCGGGTTGAAGCTGTGGCCGAGCTGGCGCAGGCCGGCGAGCAGGCGCACGGGTCCGGCGGGGCGGCTGCCGGTCTCGACCTCGACCGCGTCGCGGGCGCACTCGGCCAGCGGCCGTCCCGGCTCGCCCATGAAGTCCTCGCGGCGGAAGCGGGCCGGCGCCGGCCGCTGCGCCGAGAAGAGCGGGTAGGTGTCGAACAGCCCCGGCAGCTCCTCGAGGTCGAGGTACATCAGCCAATGCCGGTAGCGGAACTCGTGCGCGACCGGAGCGAAGCGCCGGTGCCGCACCCAGCCCTCGTAGACGGCCGAGGCGCTCATGCCGCCAACGCCTCCAGCGGCGCCTCGGCTTCGAGCAGCGGCCGGCAGGCCCGCAGGGCGCTGACGACGCCGTCCTCGTGGAAGCCCCAGCCCCAGTAGGCGCCGCAGTAATGGGTGCGGCGGGCACCGCTGATCTCGGCGTGCTTGGCCTGAGCGGCGACGCCCTCGCGGGTGTAGACGGGGTGGTCGTAGCTGAAGGAGGCGAGCGCCTGCGCGGGGTCGACCGCGTCGGAGCGGTTCAGGGTCAGCAGGAACTCGCGCTTGGCGCGCAGGCGCTGCAGGTTGTTCATCCAGTAGGTGACGGTGGTCCGCCCCGGCGGCTCCTCGTTGAGGTGGAAGTTCCAGCTCGACCAGGTGGCGCGCCGCCGCGGCAGCAGCGAGACGTCGGTGTGCAGCAGGGCCTCGTTGCGCTGATAGGGGATCGCGCCGAGGATCTCCAGCTCCGGCTCGCTGGGGTCGGCCAGCATCGCCAGCGCCTGGTCGGAGTGGGCGGCGATCACCACCTCGTCGAAGTCCTCGGTCTCGCAGTCATCCGCCTCGATCCGAACCCCGTCGGGCAGCCGCTCGATCCGCCGCACCGGCGCCGCCAGGCGCACCCGTTCCAGCCAGGGAGCCGAGATCGCCGCGACGTAACTCCGCGAGCCGCCCTCGACGGTTCGCCAGCGCGGCCGGTCGCGGAGGCTGTACATGCCGTGGTTCTCGAAGAACTCGGCCATGAAGCTGGCCGGGAAGCTCCACATCTGATCGGGGTCCGCCGACCAGACCGCGCTCGCCTGCGGCACGATCAGCCGCTCGACGAAGTGGCGCGAGAAGCCGCGCTGCTCGAGCCAGTGGCCGAGCGAGGGGGCGGTGCCGTTCATCCCGATCAGCTCGCGCGCCTCGCGGTTGAAGCGGCGCCAGTCGCGCAGCATGCCGAGGAAGGAGGGGCTGACCAGGTGCGAGGGCCGGGCGAAGAGGCCCCAGGGCGTCCCGGAGTACTCGAAGCCGCCGCGCCCGTCGGAGACCGAGAAGCCCATGTGCGATGGCTGGCTGGCCACGCCCAGCTCGTCGAGCAGCCGTTCGAAGTTCGGGTAGTTGCGGTCGTTGAAGACGATGAAGCCGGTGTCGATCCAGTGCCGCTCCTCGCCGTCGTCGACCGCGACCGTGTGCGAGTGGCCGCCGAGCCGGTCGTTGGCCTCGTAGACGACGACGTCGTGCTCGCGGTGGAGCAGATGGGCGGCGGTGAGCCCGGAGATGCCAGTGCCGACGATCGCGATCCTCATCGGCAACTCACTACGGAGCGCGGCGCCGATCGGTTGCATCGGGATGTTGGTCCGGTTCCGGTACCCGAATGGGGGGTTGCGTTCCCCACCGCGGCCGCATGCAAGGTACGGTGTTCAAAGCAGACGTGAGGCCAGCAGCACCGCGTGGCGACCGGCGTCATCCGTGCTTCTGGCGGTCTTGGCCCTGATGGCGACGCACGCCACATCCCCAACCTCCGTTGCCGCCGAAACCGGCGGGGCGACCGGGGTGGAAGCGGATCCGACGCCGCTCGCGGCCTCGCTCGCTCCCATCGCCGACGAGATCCGAGCAGGAGGCCCTTGAGCCGGCGCCCGGCGGGGGCGCTTGCGGGCATAGCCATGATCTTCCTCCTCGCGGCTCCGGCCGCCGTGGGGGCGCGCGAGCCGGGCGCGGCACGAGCAAACAGGCACCTCGACCCGGCGGCGGCGAGGGAGCGCCTACCGCTGCCGGTCGAGGCGGGGTTGTTCCACGTGCCGCGCCCGGTGTCGCCGCTGCGCGACTCGGTGATCTCCGCGCCCAGCCGCGGCTCGGCGAGGATCGCCGCCGGCGGTGAAGAAGCGCGTTACCCGATCGACGACGGCAGCGGCGACACGATCGCCGTCAACGTCACCGCGTCCTGCCAGGAAAGCTGCACCGCCGCCGACCCGCAGCGGATCGCCAGCACGATCGGCAGCTTCATCCACGGCCCCGAGGTGACCCTGCTGACGGTGCAGCTGGACACGCCCTTCCAGCTCGGCTTCGATTGCGGCTTCGAGGCGCAGTCCTGTTACTACGGCGGCGAAGACAAAATCGTCATCAGCGGCGACGAGGAAGAAGCGCCGGACGCCGCCAGCCGCGAATTCGTCCTCGCCCACGAGTACGGCCACCACGTTGCTCAGCACCGCCAGCTGCCCTCACCCTTCCCGACCGCGATCGACTGGGGGACGGAGCGCTGGGCCAGCGCCGAGCGCGTCTGTCAGGGCCGCCGCCTCGGCCACTATTTCCCGGGCGATGAGGGGACCCACTACTACGAGGACCCTGGCGAGGCCTTCGCCGAGGCCTTCGCCTTCAACCGCTTCCCCGATGCGGCCGTGCGTTGGGCCTGGGCGCCCGCGCTCAGGCCCAACGCCGCCTCCCTGGCGGCGCTGCGAGAGGATGTGCTGCGGCCCTGGATGGGTCGCCACGTGCTCACGATCAGCGGCCGGGTGCCCGCGCACGGCGCCCTGATTGAGCGGATTCCGACCCCATTCGACGGCATGGTCAGCGTCAGCCCTGCCGGTGACCGCGCCCTCGGCTACGAGCTGGCGATCCGCAACGAATCGGGAAAGGTCCTGCGCAGTTCCCGCGAGGGCCTCTCCTTCAACCACCGCCTCGACTTCACCGTCTGCGGCCAACCGCGGCTGCGCGTCGCGGTGCGCCCGCTCGGTCACCCCGGGCGCAAGTTCAGGCTGACCGTGCAGCGGCCATGATGCGAGCCCTGCGGACTTTCCCCCCGCTATAGGGGGGTCAAACTGCGATGCGCGTCTTGAGCCGCCCCAGCGTCGGCGACTCGATGACGATCTCGTCGCCGTCGGCGAGCCAGACGCGCGGTTCGCGGACGCTGCCGACGCCCTCCGGCGTCCCGGTCGAGACGATGTCGCCGGCCTCCAGCGTCATCAGCTCCGAGAGGTGGGAGAGCAGCGCCGGGATGCTGAAGATCAGGTCGGCGGTGGAGGCGTTCTGCATCTCCTCGCCGTTGAGGGTGAGGCGGATCCCGATCGCGTCCGCCGGCCCCGTCTCCTCAGGCGTCACCAGCGCCGGCCCGCAGGGGGCGGAGCCGTCGAAGACCTTGCCGGACATCCACTGCGGGGTGGAGAACTGGAGGTCGCGGGCGGAGAGGTCGTTGAGCAGGGTGTAGCCGGCGATGTAGTCGAGCGCGTCGGCTTCGCTGACTTCCTTGGCACGGCGGCCGACCACGAAGGCGACCTCGGCCTCGTAGTCGACCTTGCGGCTGTTCGCCGGCAGCGTGACCGTGGCGCCGGGCGGGGCGAGTGCGTTGCGGTACTTGCCGAAGATCGTCGGCGCCGACGGCGGCTCCATGCCGCCCTCGGCGGCGTGCTTCCCGTAGTTGAGGCCGATGCAGACGATCTTCTCCGGGTCGGTGATCGGGGGGAGGAGGGAGACCGCGGCGAGCGGATGCGAGGGAGCGCCGCTGTCGCCGAGCCGCCCGAGCAGGTCGTCGACCCGGCCGGCGGCGATCAGCTCCCGCAGGCCGCCGCGGTGCGGCTCGCCGAGCAGCGCCCAGGCATCGACGACCCGGTCGCCCTCGAGCACCCCGGCCCGGCCGCCGTCCCCCGCGTCGAAAGTCACCAACCTCACGGCGCTGAGCCTACTTCGCCTCCGACCCCCGACGCTTCTGCATTTACACGTACATGGGACGCGTAAATGCAGAGGCGTGAGGTCAGGCCTGGACGGGCGCCGGCTCCGGCTCGACCTCGAACTCGGTGCCGACCAGGGTCTCCCGCTCGATGTCGCCCTCGCGGACCAGCCAGAGGGAGAAGACGGCGCCGGCGAATGAGAGCAGCGCCCCGATCAGCAGGATCGTGTTGAGGCCGTGGATGAAGCCCTGCTCGGCGGCGTTGCGGGTCGCCGCACGGGCGCCCGGCGCGATCGATGAGAGCGCTTGCGGCAGCGACCCGGAGGAGGTTGCTTCGACCAGTTCGCGGGCCTGGCCGTGGCTGACGTTGGGCGCTACCTCCTGCACCTTGGCGGCGCCGACGCCGAGGAAGATCGCTCCCCAGGCGGCGATCCCGACCGCGATCCCGACTTGGCGGAAGGTGTCGTTGATCCCCGCCGCCATGCCGCTCTGCTCCTTCGGGACGACGCTGAGGGCGACGTCGGCGATCACCGGGTTGAGCAGGCCGACGCCGATGCCGGCGACGATGAAGCCGAGCAGCAGCGCCGTCCACTCCGAGTTCACACCGAGGCCGCCCATCGCCAGCAGGCCGGCTCCGGTGAGGGCGAGGCCGGCGCTCATCAGGTAACGCGCCTGGACCTTGGCCAGCGCCATCCCGGCGATCGGCGCCACCACGAAGGCCCCGACCGTGATCGGCAGGTAGCGGACGCCCGCCGCGATCGGCGAGTAGCCGAGGTAGCTCTGCAGGTAGAGCGTCAGGTAGAGGAAGAGCGCGAACATCGAGCCGGAGACCGCGAAGGCGGCCAGC
>Ga0207710_10000819_pt1 | contig 16781 bp, 14 predicted proteins | sample KBSS24metaG_FD_184400 | JGI IMG/M metagenome (GOLD analysis project Ga0207710, IMG submission 184400) | Switchgrass rhizosphere microbial communities from Kellogg Biological Station, Michigan, USA - KBS S2-4 metaG (SPAdes) (version 2) | ecosystem: Host-associated > Plants > Roots > Rhizosphere...
CCGCAGTTCGTCCACACTCCCGGCATCGCTCGGGGATACCGTGGTCCGTGAGATTGGCTCGTACCGCATGGAGAACATGGTTCGTGTTCTCAACATGACGGCACAGGCTGAGTCCAACTGGAAGATCATCACCGACAACTTTAACGAGGCGTATCACGTGCAGGTGCTGCATCCTGAGCTCTTGCCGTATATCGAGAGCGACGGCCGGCAGTGTCAGTTCGACATGCTGATCAATGGGCACAACCGGGGCTGGTTTCCCTCGTTTCAGCCAGGGCGCGGGTATGCCAGGGATACACCGGCGGAGCCGCTCGTCAGCCTGATGGCTCAATGGGGTCTGGACGCATCCAGGTATAAGGGCCGCGAGGCGCTCGATCGGATCAGGAGCGACATTCTGGCGCAGAAGCGCAAGCTGGGGCCGAGTCGCGGTTACCAGCATTACGAGCATCTGGCCGACTATCAGCTGACCGACTACATCATCTACAACCTGTTCCCTAACTCGGTGATCACGGTCGGACCTGATGGGGTGCAGCTCCTGCGGCCGCGGCCGCACGCCACTGATCCCGCCAGGTGTGAGTTTGATCATTGGTGGCTGGTGCCGCGCATCGGCGGCCAGCAGTTCACGCCTTCGCCGGCGGGCGGACCGGACTTGCCTGTGGAGGATGCGCCGCTCGAAGTCATCGTGGTCGGCGAGAAGTCACTTGGCCGCACGGCCGATCAGGACCTGAGTGTGGCGGCCTCACAGCAGCGGGCGTTGCGCTCGGCCGGATTCCGGCCATTCTATCTTTCGCACCAGGAACGCCGCGTGCAGCGCTTCCACGAGGTGTTGGATGACTACCTCGGCGGAGGTTAACGGTTGACTCAACGGTCTACCAACCGCCAGATCGTGCTCAGGTCCCTGGTTCATGGTGAGCCGGTGCCGGCTCACTTCGGGCAGATCGAGGTACCGATCCCTGCGCCTGCGGCCGGCGAGGTGCTGGTCCGAAACCACTACTTCTCGCTCGAGCCGGCGATTCGCGGCTGGCTCGAGGGTAAAGCCAACTACTTCCCGCCGGTGCCGATCGGCGGTGTCATCCGGGGACCTACGTTAGGTCGTGTCGTCAAGTCTGACTTGGCCGGGTTTCAGGAAGGGGAGTGGGTGTATGGACTGAACCACTGGGAGGACTATTCGATTCTCACGGCTGACACTATTTTGTTGCAGAAGATCGTGCCTGAGCCGGGGGTGCCGGTCTCGTACTACCTCGGGGCTCTTGGGAGCTCGGGGCAGACCGCCTACGTTGGATTACACGAGGTGGGGCGCGTCAAGGCCGGACAGACGGTGGTGGTGAGCGCCGCGGCTGGGGGCACTGGCAGTGTCGCCGGTCAGATCGCGCGGCTGCGCGGCTGCAGAGTCATTGGTATCGTTGGATCGGCCGACAAGGCGCGCGTGGTCACTGAGCGACTTGGTTTCGATGCGGCGATCGATTACCGCGAAACAACTGATCTTGCCTCGGCTGTTACTGCGCTTGCGCCCGAGGGGGTCGATGTGTATTTCGACAACGTGGGCGGGCCGACTCTCAATGCCATGTTGTTGGCCATGAAGGTTCAGGGGCGGATTGTTGCCTGCGGGATGATCAGTGACTACAACAGATCCGACAATCCTCATCCGATCACGAACCTGTGGCAGGTTGTTGCGCGGGAGTTGACGCTTCAGGGGTTCATGCTGTTCTCTTATGATGCTGCGCGCCCGGCAGCGCGCGCGCAGTTGGAAAGTTGGGTTCGGGATGGGGATCTGATCGTGCTGGAGCATATCACTCGCGGGCTGGCGAGCACTCCTGCCGCGTATTGCGAGCTGATGTCGGGCAAGACCTGCGGTAAGGCGCTGGTCGAGCTGGATATTTGAGCTGCCGCGCCCGCGGCGCGGCCGAAGGGGCCGTCGCAGCCGCCTGGGCCGCGGTGGCTGCCTGGGCCGGCGTGGCCGCGATCAGCTGGCAAACTCCTCGGTGTCGATTTCCGCCTGGGTAGCTGCGGGATAGCGTGCACCGGCGATTCGGCCGACCTCGAAGAGCTGCTCCAGGCGTTGTACACAGCTTCCATCCAGGCGCAGCGTGATCGCACCCATGTTCTCGTCGAAATGAGCGGCGCTGCGGGTACCGGGGATGGGTATGACGTGGGGAGCGCGATTCAGTAGCCAAGCCAATGCAAGTTGGGCGGGAGTACAACCGGCGTCGGTTGCGACTTGGACGAATTCTTCCAGAATGAGTTGGTTCTGCGCGAAAGTGTTGGCCTGGAAGCGCGGCATTCCTCTGCGCAGGTCGGAGGCAGTGAATTCACTTGGCACGAGCGTGTTGGTGAGCCAGCCGCGGCCGAGTGGGCTGAAGGCGACAAATGCCGCGCCTATCGATCGGCATGCCTCCAGAACTGCGATTTCCGCGTTGCGAGTCCAGAGTGAGTACTCCGTTTGCACAGCCACGATCGGGTGCACGGCGTGTGCTTGTAGGATTCGCTCGGCGGATACTTCTGATAGCCCTAATGCGCGCGCTTTGCCTTCCCGCACCAGGTCACCCATTGCGCCGACGCTATCCTCAATGGGCACCTTTTTGTCCCAGCGATGCAGGTAGAGGAGATCCACGCAGTCCGTTCGCAGGCGAAGCAGACTTTGATCCATCTGTTCTTTGATTGTCTGTGGCCGCCCGTCGATGACGCGGCGGCCGTCTATGCCGTACATCCCGGCCTTGGTTGCAAGTGTGAAACTCGCGCGATGGCTGGCGAGAGCATCGCCAACGAGCTTTTCGTTCGTTCCGAATCCGTACAATGGTGCCGTGTCGAACAGCGTTACGCCGTGCTCCAGGGCGTGCAGCAGAAGCTTTGCGCCTTCTTCGGGGGTGGGCGGGGTGCCATAAGCATGACTCAAATTCATGCAGCCGAGCCCGATCCCGGCGACTTGAAATGGGCCGATGGTTCGCGAGGGGAGATTCATTGTGGGGTCCGGTGCGCGCTGCAGGGGGGCCTATTCTAAGGCGAGATTGCCGGCATGTGGCAATATGCGACATTTAGCGATATACTGCTACGCATGGCGAAATCCATTCGCGTTTCGGATCGGCTGTATTCGCTGGCGGAGGCGACTTCGCAGAAGTTGCATCGATCTCTTGCGCAGCAAGTCGAGCATTGGGCGGAGCTTGGGCGCGCCCTCGAGGCCGCTGGGGTCACGACGGCGCAGGTGCTCGATATCCTGAGCGGTGACTTGCGTGCGCGCGAGCGTCTCATGCTGAAGCTCGGTCTCGCAGAGCAGGAGAGCATGTATCTCTTTCCTGTCGCGCTGGCCCAAGAAACCAAGGTGCGGTTCCCCGAGCTGCACAAGAAAACTCCTTGACGAGGCAGACGGAAGTTCGCGTGCCTCCGGATCTGCTGGAACGGATCCTCAAGCTAGCCGGTACTGACATGATCCTGGTGGGCGGCCAGGCGCTGGCCTTCTGGGCAGCTTATTACCATACACCCGCGCCCACTATCGCCATCACCAAGGACGTGGATCTGCTCGGTACCAAAGCGGATGTTGAGCGCCTTGCGCGTGGACTGGATGCCAAAGCGGTGTTTCCTCGGAAAAAGGACATCACTATGCTGGTGGGGCAGGTGCTGAAGGACCTGCCCGATGGCAACTATGTCAACATCGATGTGATGTTCCGTGTATATGGGGACATTGCGGCCGAGGCTATCAGCAGCCGCGCCGTGTTGGCTGATAGTCCAGCAGGCCGTTTTCGAGTTATGCATCCACTCGATGTGCTGCAAGGCCGTCTCGAGAACGTGCACGGCTTGTCCGCTAAGCAGGATGAACACGGTGTCGCGCAACTGCGGCTTGCTATCGACATCGTTCAGAAATTCGTGGCGGACATCGCTTCCCAGGAGGCGGCCAGCGCGGGTGGCTCGCGTCGGCCGGTGGGGCTGCGCCACTTGGCGCGCATTGAGGCTATGGCCTTATCGGATGCCGGTCGAAAGGTAGCGCTGCGGTATGGGGTGTACGTCGCCGACGCGATTGATCCAGCGCCAGTGGCGCATATCGAGCCGTTCGTGAGCAAGAAGCTTCCGCAGATTCTGAAGTTGATGTCTGCCGCGCGGCGCTCCGAGTTGCAGGAACAGGGCTGATCGGAGGGCCGCGGCGGCTGATCCGCATCAATCGTCGTCGCACTCGTCCTCGTGGTCCGGAGCGGCGTTTGAATGTGGTCGGCTACAGCCGGTAAAGGGTGTGCCGTTGACATCGGCGTAGCCGATGTTGCGCAACGCCTGGCTTCCGAGCCGCTCCTTCAATTGCGCGAGATATAGGCTTCCGGGAGTCACGGCGGTTCCGAGGGACTCGTAGGTGCCATTCGCGAGAATAGTCCCGTCGCCTCCGGGTGCAGCTTCCGAGAGCACTGTGCCGATGCAGCCGATGCACCAATTGAGGGTGCCGGGGGGCGCCTGAATGAGGAAAAAAGTGCTGGTTGCATTCCAGGCGACGGACCAGCCTGCATCCCAGCCATGGCCGGAGCCAAAAAAGCCCCGGTTGGAATACGCCACGCCGGCCTTGTCGGCCATGTGGGAGTTCGGGAAATTGCACAGATCGCACAGCAGGCCGGTCGCCCAGCGCTGATGGGGGTCGAAGCCTCGATCATCCGCCGTGCTGTTGAGAACGACTATGGGGCCGGCGAGCCGCGACTGCGGTGCAAACGGCCACGTGTTGCCTTGTCCGGTCACGGAAGACCTGTTGACCAACACCTGGGTGCCCGACAGAGAGAAATCGAATGGTGCGGCGCTATTGCTTTGGGCGTACGAGTGGATGACGTCGACTGAATCGATGGTGATCTGTTTCACGCGGCTGCCGAGGACGATCGTGTTCTGCGTGTCGCGAATGCTCAAATCGCGCAACCAGGCATTTTGGGCGTTGTTCAAGTTGATCGCCTGGTACTGCGTGCCGCTGACTTCCTGACCCGGCGCCACGATGCTCAGGTGTTCGATGCCAACCTGAGTGATGCGGCCGGGGAAAGTGTAGGTGCCCAGCGAGCCGCCGGGCGGATTCAGGAGCTGCGAATCAAACGAGTCGGTGAGCGGGGCATCGAGCGTGATCCGGGTGCCCGCTACATGGGTGATCGTCCGGTCGGTCAGAATCTCGCTGCCGGCCGCGATCCAGGTCTGCGGTGCGCCGTTGCGGACCAGCTTGTCCATGTTCATGAAAGCGACCCAGGGTGCCGTCACCGGGCGGCTGATGAGTACGCTGTCGCCGGCCTTCAGTCCGGAAGCGTCGCTGACATTGACCCTGGTGGTGCCAACCGGCACAAAGCTGTCCGTAATCGACACTGCCGTGCCGCGCACGTAGGAACCCGATCCGCTCACATTCAACAGCGTGAAGGGGCTGCCGGTCATTGTAATGACGGAACCGTTGCTGCCTGATCCGCTGCCGGCGAGCACGACCCCGCCAACTGTGATGTTCAAAGTGGCCGAGACATTGAAGGCTCCAGGCGCAAGCAGCACGGCTCCGCGCAAACCTTTCCTGTTGGCCGGTAGCGCCGATACGGTGTCGATCGCCGCCTGGATGGCTGCAGTGTCGTCCCCACCGCTTGGGCTGACCCTTGCTTTAGGTGCGACTCGCGGCAGCTTTACGCCACCGCTCTCGTAGCCCGCGGAGGAGTAGTCGATGATGCGGTTGCCATTGGCATCGGTCGCGTACTGCAGCTTGCCTCTGTGATCGTAGTGGACCCAGGACGAAGTGGTCTGGCCAAAAGCTCCTCCCGGGAACGCGCCGGTCAGAAGGGCGACGGCCGCGGCTACGATTGCGATGGGTTCCAGCAGACCCCGTTTAAGGCGCTCCGTGCTCATAATCGCCTCCCCATGGCGTTGCGATGCTTTTCTGCGAGTCTTAGTGGCCTGACCACATTGCCACGGTGCGTCGGACAGATCAAGTCCAAGTGGACTGACCAAATGCGCGGGGGCTGGGGCTACAACCTTTGCAGTACGTTTGCGACGATTCGGTCGCAGTGTTCGCCGCCGAAGTCGAACAAATCCCGCTCGGCCAGATCGATTTCCCGCGCGAGCGCCTCGCGCAACAGGCTTTTGGCCCGGAAATGGCGGCTTCGAACCGTTTCCGCGGGAATCCCGAGGCACTCGGCCGTCTCTTCCACACTCAGCTCCTCTACGGAGCGGAGCACGAAGACGGTGCGGAAGCCTGCGGGAAGTTGGTCCAACTTGCTCTCGAGGAGGGCGCGGATCTGGGCCGCGGCGATGAGCTTGTCGGGTTGTTCCATATCGGGAGCGGCTGAATTGCCAATGGCTGCGGAAGGATCGTTGGGAATCATCGGAATAACGCTCTGGCGGCGGGAGCCGCGGCGCTTGCGGCCCAGACATTCGTTCAGGACGAGGCGGGTCAACCAGGTGGATAAAGCAGCATCAGCGCGATATCCCTTGATGGATCGAAATGCGCACAAATAGGCTTCCTGAAGGGCGTCCTCTGCTTCTGTGCGATCGCCGAGCACGGCTCGGGCCAACCGATAGAGGCGGCGGTTGTAGCGGCGCATCAAACATTCAAATGCAGGCTGGTCGCCCTCTGACACTCTGCGGACGAGCGAGCTGTCGTCTACTGCGTCGTCCGCCGAGCGGACTGATTGTAGGCCTGTCATAGGCTGTTGGCCGGTTGCGGACTCATTGCACGGTCAGCTTGCCGTTCATTGTGGGGTGAAACGCGCAGATGTATGGAAAGGTCCCGGATGCTCCAGCTGTCCAGGTCCATGTGGCGCCCGGTTGCAGCTCTTTCGAGTCGAATAGGCCGCCGGTCTGCGTCACCGTGTGCGCAAACAGGTCGCGATTCACCCATCTGACATGATCGCCGCGCCGCAGGGTCAATACCTGGGGTTTGAAAGCCATGGCTTCGATTACGATCGTGTAGGTGTTGGGGCCGCTTGTAGCCTCAGCTGCTTTTGGATAAGGACGACTGGAGTTGCTTCGCATGCTCGAGGTGAGCGACGAAGGCAGGACGTACTTTGACCAGTAGGGCCTTGAGCTCGGCATTACTTGCGCTGGGGATCAAGGTTTTGTCCACTGCATCCAGGACGGCCTGGTGATAAGTCACTTCGTGATTGATGTAGGCCCGGTCGAATGCCTTGCCACTCAAGCCTTTGAGCGTTGCGACATTCTGGTCGCCGCCCTGTTGCAGACTCTCACTGGTGGGGTTGCTCTGAGGGGTGACGTGTAGTTTCTGCACCAGCTCGGTGGCAGACTGATTGACGGCCGCGTGGTCTTTCATCATGAGCTCGGCGAATTCCTTCACCTCCTTGGAGCTCGACTTGGCCTTCGCGAGCTTGCCTGCATCGATATCCACCTGGTTGGCGGTGACAACGATTGCTGCAATCTGTGGATCGGTGGGTGCGGCTGCCTGTGCCCAGGCAAAAGATGCGCCCGCCAGGATTAGAGCGGACAGGGTGGTGAGGATCGGTTTCATGAGATGGCTCCGGATTCCTACAAGTGTGTGTGGCATTAGATGTCACGTCCACACGTGGCGTTCCGGCTCTCACGATACGGGCGGGGCCCCACCTTCGCTGCGTCGTCTGGCGACGAATTCCACCAGTGCCTCGCCGGCGCCCGAATCCAGTGGCGGAGGCTGGAACGAAGCCAGGGTATCGCGCCACACCTTGGTGGCGCGCTCTGTGGCGGTTTTGCCGCCATCGTCCGACCATGCACCGAAGTTGCGCCAATCCGATACGAGAGGCGTGTAGAAAGCATCCCGGTAACGTTGCATCGTGTGAGCCGTAGCGAAGAAGTGTCCGCCGACTCCCGCTTCCACGACTGCCTCGACAGCAATCTCCTCGGGTGATGTGGATACCGGTTGAAAAATTTCCGCGAACATCTGCAACATTTCGATGTCGAGGATGAACTTCTCGAGCGATGCTGTCAGTCCTCCTTCGAGCCAGCCTGCGGCATGCAGGATGAAGTTGCAGCCGCCGAGCAATGCACCCCACAAGCTCATCTGTGACTCGTATGCTGCTTGCGCGTCGGGAGCGTTACCCGCGGTCGCGCTCGAGCAGCGCCAAGGTACCCCGATGCGCCTGGCAAGCTGGCCGGCGCCAAACGCCGCCTTCGTATACTCCGGTGTGCCGAATGCGGGCGATCCTGACTTCATGTCGACGTTGGAAGTGAAACTGCCGTACATCACCGGCGTGCCGGGCCGCACAGCCTGTGTGAGCGTGATTCCCAGCAGTGCCTCCGCGTGCGCCAGTGTCAAGGCTCCCGCGATGGTAATCGGGGCCATCGCGCCGGCCAGCGTGAAGGGAGTGACGATCACCAGTTGTCCATTCGCCGCGAACTCGATGATACCGTCGGTCATTGGCACATCGAGCTGTAGTGGCGAATTGGTGTTGCAGATGGTGTAGCAAACCGGGCGGCTGCGGAAAGTCGCTTCGTCAATGCCATGAGCAATACGCGCCATGGCAAAGCAGTCAGCGAGCTGCGCGTCGCCCCGGCAATAGAAGTAAGGCACTTTATCGCCCAGCGTGAGCTGCGCGAGTGTGGTTTCGAGGTGACGTTCGGACAGCGGGATGTCTTGTGGCTCGACCATCTGTCCAAGGACGTGAATCACATCGAAGGCCTGGGAGAGCCTTACAAAGTCGCGAAAATCCTCAATCGAGCCGGTGCGCTTGCCGCGTTGCAGGTCGCTTACACTCGGTGGGCCGGCAACCGGGGCAAAGACAACATGACGCCCGCCGACTCGGCAGGAGCGCGACGGGTTGCGCGCGAGCAGTTCGACCTCGGCCGGCACGGTCGTCAGCGCGTTAGCGACTAACTCCGGCTCGAGGTAGACCATCTGGGTTGATTTATCTACACGGGCGCCGGCCGATGCCAGTATGGCGCGTCCACGAGGGGACAGGATGCGCATGCCTTGGCGTTGGAGCATCCCCAGTGCGGCGAGATGGATGCTCTCGACCTGGTCGTCCGAAAATATCCTGGTGGGCTCGAAAGGATTTACCAGATTTCGGTAGCGAGATGAGCGCTCCACGCGCTCGACCGTGGCCATCTTTTGCGAATCGCGTCTGCGAGGTCTCATTTTGCCGCCTGGGTGGCCGTCGGAGTCCGCCGGCAGTATGGCCCAGCGGCAGGGGGCTCACGATCTAATTTGCAGATGACCTCATCACCAATTGTGAGGCTGGTCACTAGGGCTCGCGGCGGGCGCCGCTCACGGTCGGAATGTCAGCAGCCTGGCCTCGTGCGGCGCGAGTGAGACACGCATTGCTCGTGCAGGACCGCCCGGGACTACGCGATCGGCGGCAGCGTCTCCCGTATTGAACAGGTTGATCAGCACCGATCCATCGGGCTGCGAGGGATAACGCGAGGGCGCACCGGTTGTCGGGACCGAGACGCCGGCCCCGGCAGTCACGGTTGTGGGCTGTTGCCCCGCGCCCAATGCAGCCACATTGCGGCTGTCCACGAGAAATCGTCCCCCCCAACTGCACGGCCGGTTACTGGACAGAAGTACTCATACATTCCTCCTTGCCCGATCAACTCGCGTGTGTCGGCTCGTATCCGCTCACCCCAATTATGATGGCCCGCGGTACTGAGCCCGCTGCCAACCAGGAAATTGATCACGGCCCACACGGGACCACGCCAGTAGCGCACGGAGTCGAAGCCGGGGTCATCCGGGTCGAGACTGGGCAGGAGATACTTCACGCTTCCTGCGATACGCTCGAGGTGCTGCAGCAGGCGTTGATCGCGAGCCTCGTCACGAATGCCCGCGTAAAAGGACAGGAACGATGCGCTCGTTATGATGGCGGAGGACTGGCCGGTTATTACATCGCGCGAGCAGTAGGCACCCACCTGCTCATTCCAGAGCCAGGCAATGCCTCTTTCCGCCCTGGCGATCCGCTGCCGCAGCTCATCCGCCGCGGTGGCCTCACCGAGAGCCTCAGCCAGCTCCAACAGATCACGATTGGCACGCTGCAGTATCATGGTCGTCCCGACATCGACCACGCGGAATGGGTTCTCCCGGCCGATGCGCCGCTGGTTCCAACCCAGGGACCGTCCGAACTGCACCAGCGCGTAGTAGCGGTCATAGTCCAGTTTCGTGGGCCGCATGCTGGCATCGAGATGATTCGTGTCGCGCCGCTCGTAGGGTCCAACAGCGGAAATGTCGATCTTCTGTGCCGGCGCGTCCCATTCCGGAGAGTTGTCCCGGCCGGATTCCCACGGATGGACGATGAGCGCCAGCCCGTCGCCGCTGGGGTCGCGGATTTGCGCGAACCAGCGATGCCAGGCGAGCAACTTGGGGAACAACTGCTCGAGGTGGGTCCGATAGCGCTGTGGGTCGCCGGCCTTCCAGAGTGTATGTACCGCGCTGGCGGCGAAGGGCGGCTGTGTGATTCCCGAAGTGGGCGGTTGTCGGCCGGTTGCCCAGACGGCAGGCCCCGGGAAATAACCGGCATCGTCGTGCCAGAAGATGATGTGCGGCAGGAAACCTTCTGCCCACTGTCCCGCGAACAGAGTCTCGATCTCACGCCAGGCGCGATCGAGATCCATGGCCGCAAAGCCCAGCGAGACAAACGCAGAATCCCAGTTCCATTGAAATGGATACACCCGCCCATTGGGCACCGTGTATCCGCCCCGGTCGTTCCGAATTAGAATCTCACGGGCCCGCTCGTCGAGCCTGACTTGTTTCATCCGTCCCCTCGCGCGGCCGAGCGCCGGTGGTGGCGAAGATTAGGGTCCCAAAAACGTTTTTGTCAATGAAGGAAGCGGCACGGCCGCGCAACAGCACCCATGTCCATAGTGAAACTGGCCCAGGACCTGGGTCTTTCGATCTCAACCGTGTCGCGGGCGCTCAACGACTATGACGACGTGGCACCAGCGACCAAAGCGCGTGTATTCAAGCGCGCGCGCGAGATCGGCTATCGGCCCAATCCTGGCGCGCGCCGCCTCAAGTCAGGCAAGACGTCGATGGTTGGCGTGATCCTGCCTGCGGCGACCGACGGAGTCAGATTCGTTGATTCTGTCGCGTCGAGCCTGCTCGGCGGCGTGGAAGTGGAGCTCGAGAGCGGTGGCTACTCGCTGATCGCCAGCATGCAGACGCGCAACGACCTGGTTCGCGAGACAGCGCTCTACGAGAATTTCATCAAGGGGGGGTGGGTCGACGCGCTGTTGCTGGTGCGTACCCGGGTGTCGGACTCGCGTGTCGAGCTCGCACGCGCAGCAAAACTGCCGTTTGTCACCTATGGCAGGACCGAGACCGCGGAACCGTATGCCTGGGTCGATACTGACAACGAGAAAGCCTTCTATCTGGCCACTTTGCGGCAGATAGAGTTCGGCCATCGCAGTATTGCGTTTCTCAACGGGCCGCTCGAATACACCTTCGCCCGGCTGCGTGAAAAGGGCTACATGCGCGCTCTGGCAAAACATCGTATCCAACTGGACCGCCTGCTGATGCTGAACGGCGATCTCAATGAGGTCAGCGGCTATGCCCTGTGCCGCTCGCTGCTCGTCTCGGCCCAGCCGCCAACGGCCATCGTCTGCGCCACGGACGCAATGGCCATTGGTGCCATTGCAGCCTGCCGCGAGCGCAATATCGAAGTTGGCAAGCAGATCTCCATCACGGGTTATGGCAACTCGAGCGCCTCGGCATTCACCAATCCCCCACTGACCACCATCGATCACGCGGTGTTCGAAAATGGCCGCCACATCGGCCAGAGCCTGTTGCGCCTGCTGAGCGGCGCTGCCAAACCGGCGGACATCCACTACCTCGAGCCGGTCGTGCTCGTGCCCCGCACATCCGACTGCCCGCGGCAATAGTGCCGGTCTGACCGCATCGTCCGGGTCGGAAAGTGGCTCCGGCCGGCGCGCGCAATTTCGGCTGCTGAATTGACAAAAACGTTTTTGTCGCCCTAGTATCGCGCCAAGTGAGCACCGCGGGCGCGGCAGCGAGCGCTGCGGATTCGCGCCGCACACGCTAAGGGGGAAAAAGACGTGGAACACTCAAAGGTCTATTCGGGTGGCTTGTCGATGGCTCTGATGGCCGCAAGTTGCCTCGCCGCAGGTCCCATTCGGGCCCAGGGCGCCGCCACGGATGCCAGCGAGCCAACCGAAAGCCAAGAAAGCCAGCTGGACACGGTCATCGTGACGGGCACCAGCAAGGCGCGCACCGAGTTGAAAACTCCGCTGGTTGCGACCAGCATCTCGGCGGATGAGCTGCAAACTCTCAGCGCCAACAGTACGGCCGATATTCTGACCACGGTGCCTGCGCTGAAGGCCGAGGGTGGCGGCGGCGAGGTCGCCTCCAATATCTTCGTCGCGGGACTGCCCAGCGGCGGCCAGTACCAGTTCACACCACTCGAATTCAACGGCATGCCGGTCATCGGCAGCATGGGCCTGAACTCCTCGGCGCCCGATGTGTATTACCGGACCGACCTCGGAATCGATCACCTGGAGTTCGTGCGCGGTGGCGTGTCGAATCTCTTCGGCGTCGGCGGTATCGGCGGCGTGATCAATTTCATCGACAAGACCGGAACTGACGTATCACACGGCATTGCGCAGCTGGAGCTCTCCGACCATAACCGCCTACGCACCGACTTTGCGGCGAACGGTCCGATTACCGAGGGCCTGTATTACGCCTTGTCAGGGTTTTACCGCTATGACAAGGGTCCGCTGGACTCCGGCTTCCCGACCCAGGGTTACCAGATCCGCGGCAACCTCAAGAAGGTGTTCGATACCGGGGAGGTGAAGCTTTACTTCCAGGGAATCGATGACCAGGACCAGTTCTACGGCGATATTCCCCTGACCAGCGACGGCTATCACCTGGCGCGCGGCAACAACGGGCACGTGGTCTCCACGACGGAAACGTCCGCCCTGGACAACTCGACATTCGCCACCCCGAACGGATTGTTCAACTCGAAGGTGGAAGAGGGAGCGGCGACTCATGGCTACTCCTTCGGCGTGGACTTCAAGAAGGATCTCGGCGACGGCTGGGGCTTCAATGGGCGGGCCAACATCGCCGACTATCATCACACATTTGCGCTGTTCTCAGGCGGTGACAACATCACGAACCTGCCTACGACGCAGACCGCATTCCTGCAGTCATACAAGTACGATCCGACGATTTACACCGGCAAGTTCACCTATGCTGCCAGTGGGCTGCCGGTCCCTGCCAACTATCTGTTGTGGGGAGACCGTGTGACGGATCGCGAGCGGCCGCTGACGTCACAGACAGGTGAGCTCAACATCACGAAGGACCTGGTCTTGAGCGACTGGACTCACCACTTCACTCTGGGCGGCTTCTTCAGCCATACCAAGGCGCGGGACTACGACATCACGTATGCGTACATTGGTGATTTCAACGACAAGCCGCAGCTCGTCAACGTAACGGTGACCAATACGGCGACCAACGCGACCACGGTAGTAGCGCGCAATGGCATCGTGGACGCGGGTCTCGGCTATACGAATAACTACTATGAAGCCCGCCGTAGCGCGGGCTACCTCGCAGACCAGATTGAGGTCGGCAACTGGGTGCTGGACTTCGGCGGGCGCTTCGAATCCATGACGGGCGATGTCAGGAAGGAGCAGTCGGCGAGCTTCCTTACCGACACGACTGCCGGCATTTCGCCGCTGCTGGCGAATGTTACCTGGGGAAATGGCAAGTACCTGGCGGGCACGGTGCAGCCGCACGCCTACGCGGTTGCCGGCGGAGCGCTCTACAAGCTCGACAATCACAGCAGTCTGTTCGTGAACGGCTCGCGTGGCTTCTTCATGCCGCAGCTGAACACCGTGCAGATCAACTCGAGCAATGAAACGCAGTCTTTCGAAGCGGAGATCATCAAACAGGCGGAAGCCGGGTATAAGTATGCGAGCAGCGTCGTCTCGGGCACGATCGCCGGCTTTTACTCGACCCTGGCGAATCGCCGTAATATCAACTTCATCAACGGCCCGACCCCTGGCAGCGCACCGATTGAAGTCGTCAACGTGATTTCCACGCGCTCGTACGGAACGGAAGCCACCCTCGATGTGCGGCTGTTCGGCCGTCTGTCGTTCAGGGGCAATGCCACCTACGAACACGACATTTACACGAAGTACACACCGGTTGCGGCCTGTACGGACTGCGTTGGAAACTTCATGCAACGGCAGCCGAATGTCCTGGGGAACCTCGGTCTGTACTACAAGGACGAGACGTTCGACGCGGCGGTGTTTGATTCATTCACCGGCCGCACCTTCACCTCGGACCTGAACAACATCGAGCTGCCGAGCTACCACATAGTGAGGCTGGACGCCGGCTATACCCGGACGTTTGCCGGCGGCGACCGGGCGCGCATCGGCATCAGCGTCTACAATCTGTTCGACAGCACGGCCGTTTCGGAAGGGTCGCCCCGCCAGGGCACGCTGCAGAACGCGGGTCAGGCCTATTTCATCGGCCGGCAGGTGCTGCCGCGGCGTATCATGGCTCGATTGTCATATGAATTCTGACAGTTGAACGCCCTCGACTATGGGATCGTAGCGCTGTATTTCGGCGCTATGATCTGGCTCGGCCTGCGCTTCAAGCGCAACGCCGCCGGCACCGATTACTTTCTCGGCAGCCGGGCGCTCGGCTGGTTCCCGTTGGGTATGTCTACCATGGCGACCCAGCTGTCCGCGGTCAGTTTCGTCTCGGCCCCGGCCTTCGTCGGCTTGCGAAGTGGGGGCGGGATGCAATGGCTCACCTACGAGTTCGGTGTTCCGCTGGCGATGATTCCGCTGATGGCGCTCATCGGACCCATGCTGCGCCGGTCGGGTGTCGTGAGCGTCTACTCATTCCTGGAGCGTCGGTTTGGCCGAGGCTCGCGGCTCCTGCTGAGTGCACTGTTTATTTTCAGCCGGGCGTTCGGTACCGGTGTGCAGATCTACGTCATTGCCCTCGTGCTCGCTTCCATCCTGATGCTGCCGTTCTGGGAGACGATCATGGCCCTGGGAGGCGTGACAATCGTGTACTCCCTAAAAGGCGGCCTGAAGGCGATCGTCTACAGCGAAGTGGCGCAGATGATCATCAAGGTGCTCGGCATCTTCGTGATCATGTTCACCGCGTTGCATTACATGGGCGGGTGGAGCTCGTTCATGGAGCATCTGGATCAGCGCCGCCTTCAGGTCCTCGACTTCCATAACGTTGGCTTCGACGGGCGCGAGTACGGGTTCTGGCCGATGCTGTTCGGCGGCTTCTTCCTGTATACCGCCTATTACGGGACCGATCAGACGCAGGCGCAACGCATTCTGGCGGCGCGCGATGAGCGTACTGTCAGGCAATTGCTGCTGTTCAACGGACTGCTGCGTTTTCCGATCACGTTGGCGTACTGTTTCGGCGGCCTGATCCTCGGTGCATTCGCCTTGGCCACCCCGGAATTTCGTGCGGCGATTCCGCTCGACAAGCCGGACCTGATGATCCCGGTATTCATTGCCAACTACCTGCCGCATGGCATCGTGGGAATCATTGTCGTAGCGCTGATTGCGGCTTGGATGTCTGCGTACAGCTCGACATTGAATTCGCTTACCGCGGTGACGATGGAGGATTTCGTCAGTCCCCTCGTAAGCATTCCCGCGGAACGCTACGTCGGTGTCAGCAAGTATGTACTGCTTGCGTGGGGAGCGGCCACCATGGTTTTTGGATTCTTCGCCGGCAAGCTCGCCGCCACGGCGATCGAGGCTATCAATAAGATCGGCTCGGTAACCTATGGACCCATCCTCGGCATCTTTCTGCTCACGACCCTGCCCAGGGTGACGCCGCTGGCCGCCAATGTGGCGGTGGCTGCGGGCGTGTGCGTGAACCTGGTTCTCTGGTTGTTTTTTCCCAATGTGTTCTGGTTCTGGTGGAACGCGATCGGGGCACTTGTCACGCTCAGCGTGGGTGTGGTGTTGGGTCTGTTGTTGTCTCGCTCGAGACAGACCCAGACTCAGGCCCCGGCCCCGGCCCCGGCCCCGGCCCCGGGCCTGGCGGCGGCACGCCGGTTCCCATTCCGCGAAAGTGTGGTGATGTTGATTGTCTTCATCTGCATCCTGGTGATCTGCGCGCTTCTGCCGAGGGTCGCGCGGGCTGCCGATGGCTCTAGTGAGAGCTTTCAGCTGTTCGGGCGATCACCCGAAGGTGAAGACAAAAACCTCTGCTTCCGGATCGAGGAACTCGATCTCGAACTGCCGGGCCTCGAATCTTTGCTGCATCGCTAGCGCAACGAGCGAAGTGTACCCAGTGTGGCTACTCGCAGAGCCTCTATGCCCGCCTCGATTCGATCGACCGCGGCGTCGTCATCGGCGCCCAGGCCTTCCCAATTGTCTTTCCAGATTGCGCGCAGCTGCGTTGCTTTCGGCTCGATTGCACCCGGAACAACCCCGGACAGGTCGTGAATGACAATGACATAGGTCCAGCCGATTCGGGGGTTGCCCATGACCTGATCCTTGTCATAGTGAGCGAGGTACACCACTCGTTCGAAATCGGCCAGCTTGGTGAGAATCTCGAAGGTGGCTGTGCGGATATTTCGATTGTGCTCGGTGCGCTCGTTGCGCCATGTGTTGTAGCCGAGGCTGCTCAGAGCTATGAAGAGACTGATGAGCGCCACGGAATTGTTGCGCAACTGGTCGCGAATGTTGCTCACTTGCAGGCTCCCATACGCCGGCTTACTGGACCAGACCGGAAACGCGTCCGCTTTATTGCAGCCTGTCGCCCGATCCGGCGCTAGTTGATGAGGACGTCAAATAGCCGGCCGAATGTTGCGCTACCGTTCGATATGGTGCAACTCGCCACGGTGAGGCCGTTGATCGCACACACATATAGATCGGAACTTCCGCCAAACATG
>Ga0207710_10000821_pt1 | contig 16775 bp, 20 predicted proteins | sample KBSS24metaG_FD_184400 | JGI IMG/M metagenome (GOLD analysis project Ga0207710, IMG submission 184400) | Switchgrass rhizosphere microbial communities from Kellogg Biological Station, Michigan, USA - KBS S2-4 metaG (SPAdes) (version 2) | ecosystem: Host-associated > Plants > Roots > Rhizosphere...
CGGCGCCAACCGGAAGCCTAGGTCGGACTCGTCCAACCTGCTCGGCTCGCATTTCGCCGCCGCGATCAGCGCCCGCAGCCCGGGCCGTCGCAACCGCCGCATCTCCGCCAGCCCCCGCATCACCAGCCCCCGGTTCTCACCCACGAGGGGAACGACGTCGGCGACGGTGGCCAGAGCCACTAGGTCTAGATCACGCTGCGACGAGGCGTGGAGAGCCGAGGCCAGCTTCCATGCCACCCCGGTGCCGCAGAGGTGCTCGAACGGATAGCCGTCGAGGGCCGGGTGCAGGATCGTGCAGTCGGGCAGCTCCGCACCCGCCTGGTGATGGTCGGTGACGATGACCTCGAGGCCGAGCTCCTTCGCCCGAGCCACCTCCGCCACCGCGGTGACGCCGCAATCGACGGTGATCAGCAGCGAGGTGCCGCGCTCGGCCAGCAGCTCGACGTTGGCGGCGCTGAGCCCGTAGCCGTCGCCGATCCGGTCGGGGATCAGCCAGTCGCACTCGCCGCCGAGCGCACGCAGGGTCGAGACCATCAGCGCGGTCGCGCAGACCCCGTCGACGTCGAAATCGCCGTGGACGGTGATCCGTCGTCGCTCCTGCAGCGCCACCCGAATCCGCTCCACCGCCGTCGCCATCGAGTTGAAGGCCCGCGGCGGGTGCGACTCCTCGGCGGCCAGGAAGGCGCGCGCCTGCTCGGGGGTCCGATAGCCGCGCCGCACCAGCGTCACCGCCACCGGCTCGCTCACCTCGAGGCCGCCCGCTACCGCCCGCACATCCGCGTAGGAATAGGGCTCAGCGGTGTAATCCTTGAGCGCGTCCGGCACAAAGCCAGGCTAGGCGCCCTCGCGGCGGCAACTCTGCGGCAGAAAGATCGCAGGATGCAGCGAAAAATCGCTGCTCCGGCGAATCGGGCGCTCAGCCCGCCCGCGACTCCTCGCGGAGGCCGAGCGCGTAGACGATCGCCAACCCGATCGCGGTGCCGGGGATCGCGGTCAGGGCCGTGCCGAGGTCGGTGTTCCCGAGCCCCTTGTCGGTGATCAGCTCGACGATGCCGCCGAAGACGACCGCGCCGAGGACCGCGCCCATGAAGGCGCCGACGATCCCCTGCCAGAAGTGGTCCGGCAGGAAGACGGTGAAGTGCCAGAGGGCGATGCCCATCGTGAACCAGACGACCAGCGCCATTTATTTGTTCCTCCCGTGCTTGCGTCGCTGCTGGCGGCGCGCGCGTCGCTCGGCGTTGCGGGCACGGCGCTCGGCCGAGGCTGCCTCGACGCCGCTCTTGCGCTCCGGATCGGCGCCGTTGCCGTCGGCCTCGCGCTCGACGGTCGCCACGGCGCCCGACTGCGGCTCCGCGGCGGCCTCCGCCCCGACGGCGGGGGCGGCTTCCCCTTCGGTTTCTTCGTCGGCGGCCAGCTTGGCGGTCTCGACCTCGTCGGCGTAGGCCGGCACGACGCCGCCCTCGATCTCGGCGATCCGCAGGCGCCGCCTGATGAAACCGGGCTCCCGTTCTTTCCAGGCGGTCAACACCGGCGAGGCGATGAAGATCGACGAGTAGGTACCGGAGGCGATCCCGACCATCATCGCGAAGGCGAAGTCCTGCAGGGTCGGGCCGCCGAAGACGAGCAGCGAGGCGACCGCGAGCAGGGTCGAGAAGCTGGTCGCCAACGAGCGGTTGAGCACCTCGCTCATCGAGCGGTTGACGATCTGGGAGAAGGCGGCACGCGGCATCCGCGGCACGTTCTCGCGTATTCGGTCGAACACGATGATCGTGTCGTAGATCGAGTAACCCAAGATGGTCAAGAAGGCGGCGACCGTCCCGCTGCTCACCTCTTTTCCGGTCAACGCGTAGACGCCGGCGGTGATGAGGATGTCGTGGAAGATCGCGATCAGGACCGGCACCGCGAACTTCGGCTCGAAGCGGAAGGCCACATAGGCGGCGATTACGAGCAGCGAGAAGATCAGGGCCTTGAGGGCGCTGTTGGCCACCTGCTGACCGAAGGTCGGGCCGACGCTGGTGCTGTCGAACCCATTGGCGACGACCCCGTACTCGGCGGCCAGCGCCTGCTCGGCACCGCGCACCTCACCGGGCCGCAGCTGGTGGGACTGGATCTGGAAGACGTTGCTGCCGAAGTTCGGATCGGTGACCTGCTGAACCTCCTCGCCGTTGATCCCGGCGCCGTCGAGAGTGCTGCGCACGCCTTCCTCGTCGGTCGGCTTTTCCAGCGCCACGGTGATCCTGGTGCCGGACTCGAAGTCGATCCCGAAGTTGAGTTGCTTGGTCGCCAGCGCGAAGGCGCCGACGAGGAGGATCACGCCGGAGATCGAGAAGAACCAGCGACTCGCTCCCATGAAGTCGAAGTGCCACTGTTTGCCCTTGCCGGAAGCGCCGAGCACGCTCGGCGAGCGCAGCAGCCGCGAGCGACTCATGCTGCCGAGCAGCGCCTGGGTGAAGACGACCGCGGTCAGCAGCGAGACGATCGTGCCGACGCCGAGGGTGAAGGCGAAGCCCTTGACGCCGGCGGTCGCCAGCACGAAGAGGATGAAGGCGGTGAGCAGGGTGACGACGTTGGCGTCGACGATCGTGGCGATGCCGCGTTTGTAGCCAGCGCTGATCGCGCTCGACATCGAGCGTCCCGCCCGCACCTCCTCCTTTATTCGCTCGAAGATGACGATGTTGGAGTCGGCGGCGACGCCGATCGTCAGCACCAGGCCGGCGATCCCCGGCAGGGTCAGGGTGATCGGGATCAGTTTGATCAGGGCGAAGAAGATCACCCCGTAGGCGCCGAGCGCGATCGAGGCGATCAGACCCAGGAAGCGGTAGTAGAAGAGCAGGAAGAGGACGACGAGGGCGAGGCCGATGACGCCGGCCTTGATGCCGTCGTGCAGGGCCTGGCTGCCGAGCGTCGCCGAGACCTGGGTCTCGCTGATCAGCTTCAGGCTGATCGGCAGGGCACCGATCTGCAGGGTCGTCGCCAGTTCCTGCGCCTCGCCGACGTTTTTAAAGCCGCCGGAGATCTGGGCGCCGTTGCGGCCGTCGATCCCGTCCGGGTTTTCGGAGAAGTTGATGATCGGCCGGGTGCGGACTTCGTTGTCGAGGACGACCGCGAAGTGGCCGGAGAGCTGGGCGGCCTGTTCGCCGCTGACCGGTCCGATCGCCTGCGCCTGGCCGCGCTGGGCGATCGTGCGGGTGACTTCCTGGAAGGCCCCCTGGCCCTTGTCGGTGAAGCCGAAGGTGACGATCGGTTCGTTGAATTGGCCGTAGCCCTGTTCGGGGCTGGTGATGTCGGTCCCCGAAAGCGCCGGGTCGTCCGTGAGCACGAACCAGCCGGGCTTGGCGGTCTCGTCGACCTTGCCGGTTTCGTCGCTGGGGTATTCGGAGACGAGCACGAAGCCCTGGGGAACTTCGACGACGATCCCGTTCTTGGGCCGCTTCTGGCCGGTCGGGCTGACGTAGAGATCCTTGCGGTTGAGCTCCGGCCCGGCGATCAGCTCGTGCGGCGCTTCCTTCGCGAACAGGTAGTAGCGCGGACGGGCAACCGAGCAGTTTTCGCACTTTTCATCCGGCTCCTGTTCGGAGGCGAGCAGAGCGGCTTCATAGGCCGTCGGAAAGGCGCCCGAAAAGATCAGCTGCTGGTTCTCGGTGCTTTTGACGTTGCGACCGGCGTTTTCCCAGCGTTTTTCGGAGGCTTTGAGCGGGCCCGCGGGCGGCTGCTGGCCCGGGTGGCCGCCAATCGCCGCCTCCGGCCCGACCAGATTCGGCTCCCAATCGTAGAAGTAGAGCTGGGCGGTGGTGCCGACCTGCTCGGCGGCCCGATTGGCATCGGTGATGCCCGGCAGGCTGACCGTGATCTCCTTTTCGCCGAGGCGCGCGACTTCGGGCTCGGAGACACCGAGCTTGTTGATCCGCTGTTCGATGATCGAGATCGACTCTTCGATGTCCTGGCCGCTGACCGAGGTTGCGGTCCCGGTCGGCTGACCCTGGTAGACGAGCTCGAGGCCGCCCTGCAGGTCGAGGCCGAGCTTCGTCTGCTTGTTGGCGATGACGATCGCGGAGACGACCACGAGCCCGAGCACGAAGAGCAGTACGAAGAGGTGTCGGCGCCTCGTCCCCATCGCCTAGCCCTCGGGGGTGAGGACGAGCAGGAGCCCGCCGTCGTCGTCGTAGGCGGGGAAGACGTCGGCTACGGCACGGGCGGGGAGATCGCCCTCGGCGTTGACCCGAACGCGTTTGCCGAGCGAGCGGACGCCCCACTCCAAAGAGGTCTCGATCGGGTCGGTGACGCCGTTGCGGTCGGTGTCGGCCGTCTCGCCGCCGTCGCCCTCGTCGATCCAGTCGAGGCCGAGAACCTCGCGCACTGGCCGGCCGATCACGTCCTCGTCGGTGAGGCCGGTCAACTCATAGCTGCCTTTGCCGGCGTCGATCACGCGTTCCTGCTGGTCGCAGACGAAGAAGGCAGCATTAGGAGCCGGATAATAATCATCGAGTAATTCAAAAACGAATCCGAAGCCACATTTCGAGCAGCCCTTCGGGCGCGAGCTGAACCCAGCGGTTCGCTCGCCGCTCACCTCCCGGTGCCCGCAATTCGGACAGATGAAGAACGGCATCACGGACAGGCTACAAAGGCGGGCTCAGAAGAGGCTCGCCGCGCCTTCGGGCGTCGGCAGGCCAAGGTGTTCGTAGGCGCGTTGGGTGAGGACGCGGCCACGCGGGGTGCGCTTGAGGAGGCCCTGCTGGAGCAGGTAGGGCTCGAGCACGTCCTCGATCGTGTCCTGCTCCTCGCCGACCGCGATCGCCAGGGTCGAGAGCCCGACGGGCCCGCCGGCGAACTTCACCGCGACCGTCTCCAGCAGAGCCCGGTCGGCGCGGTCGAGGCCGGCGGCATCGACCTCGAGCATCTCCAGGGCGGCGGCGGCGACGTCGCCGCCGATCGCGCCCGAGCCCTTCACCTGGGCAAAGTCACGGACCCGCTTCAGGAGCCGGTTCGCGACCCGCGGCGTGCCCCGCGACCGGCAGGCGATCGTGTAGGCGCCGTCGGCGTCGATCTGGACGTCGAGGATGCCGGCCGAGCGGCGGACGATCTCCGCCAGGTGGTCGGGGTTGTAGTGCTCGAGCCGGTGACTGACCCCGAAACGGTCACGCAGCGGCGTCGTCAGCAGGCCGGAGCGGGTGGTCGCGCCGACCAGCGTGAAGGGCGGCAGCGGCAGCGTCACCGTCCTCGCCCCCGCCCCCTGGCCGAGCACGACCGGCAGCTCGCCGTCCTCCATCGCCGGGTAGAGCGTCTCCTCGACGGCGCGGCCGAGGCGGTGGATCTCGTCGATGAAGAAGACGGTGCCGGGCTCCAGCGCGGTCAGGAACGAGGCGACGTCGGCCTTGCGCTCGAGCGCGGGCCCGGCGGTCTGGACCATCGGCACGCCGAGCTCGGCGGCGACGATGTGAGCCAGCGAGGTCTTGCCGAGGCCGGGCGGGCCGGCCAACAGCACGTGGTCGAGCGGCTCGCCCCGTCGCTTCGCCGCCTCGATGAAGATCGCCAGCTGGTCGGTGACCTGCGTCTGGTTGACGAAGTCGGAGAGGGTCGGTGGCCGCAGCGAGCGGTCGAGGTCCTCGTCGGGGACGTCGGCGCGGGCGTCGTGGACGCGCACCTCGGCGTCGACGGGAACCGGCTCGCTGTCGATCCCCGGCGTGCGAATGCGATTGGCGCCGAAGTCCGGGCCCTCGCTCACGCGCCGCTCCTCGCCGCTGCCGCCTTGCGCAGAGCGGCGGCGATCAGCTGCTCCGGGTCGGAGGCCTCGATGCCGTCAAGCAGTTCCTCCGCCTCCAGCGGCGCGTAGCCGAGGTTGACGAGGCCGTCGCGAGCCAGCGACCGGGCGTCGCCGCTCTCCGTAGCCGCAAGCGCAACCTCCTCCTCGAGCGCCCCGGTGACCTTCTCGCGCAACTCGACGATGATCCGCTCCGAGGTGCGTTTGCCGATCCCCGGCACCGCCTGGAAGCGTTTGGCGTCGCCGGCGGCGATCGCGCGCAGGAGGTCGCGGGCGCTGCCGCCGGAGAGCGCCGCGATCGCCACTTTGGGGCCGATGCCGCTGACCGAGATCAGCTGCCGGAAGAGGTCGCGCTCCTCCTCGGAGGAGAAGCCATAGAGAGCGAGGGAGTCCTCGCGGGAGATCAGCTCGGCGTGGAGGAAGGACTCGTTGCCGGCGGCCGGGACCGCCTTCAGCGTCTCGGCTGAGACGGTCAGCCGGTAGCCGACGCCGGCGGCGTCGATCACGACGTGATCGGGGCGCCGCACCATCACCTCACCGCGGACCGCTGCGATCATCCGGCCAGCCGCTCCGCGACCGGGCCCGCCGCGTCGACCGCCTCACGGTGACCGCTGCCACCGCCGTGGCAGATCGCCACCGCGAGCGCATCGGCCGCGTGGTCTGGCGTCGGCGGCTCGGGCAATCCGAGCAGGGTGCCGACCATCCGCTGCACCTGCCCCTTGCCGGCACCGCCGGAGCCGCACACTGCCATCTTGATCGCCTGGGGCGTATAGGCGAAGCAGCCGATGCCGCCCTGCGCCGCGGCCAGCATCGCCACCCCGCTGGCCTGCCCGACGGCCATCGCCGAGTGCACGTTCTTGCCGAAATACACCGACTCGATCGCCATCGCCTTCGGCTCGTGCCAGGAGATCAGCTCGCTGAGAGCCCCATGAATCCGCTGCAGCCGCCGCTCCATCGCCTCCTCGGCGCTGGTCTCGACCACGCCGCCGTCAAGCGCAACCATATGGTTGCCCTCAACCCGCACGATGCCGAATCCCAGGTTGGCTGCGCCTGGGTCTATGCCCATCACTACCTGCATGGGGATTGATTCTGGGGTGGGGGTCGGATGCCTTCCGCAGGGACGGATGTGGCGCAGACGGGTGTGTGGGGGTCCCCCGCGGGGATTCAGTCGCGTGGCCCCTATGGGGCCATCGCTCCGAATGTTGGAGCGCGGCCAAAAACGGCCGCGCAAAAACCGGATTGCATTTCCGCGGCCTTCGGCCACATCCCCGCGGGGGACCCCCACACACCCGCCCCCGACACGTCCGCCAGACGGTCCATCACCTGCCCGGTACCCGAGTCACTCACCCACTAAGTGGCCTCGACGCCTCGGTTTCCGCAACCTCGTTCGCTGTAGGTAGCTGACGAGGGACGGTGCGTGTGGGTGGACCGGAGGCGGGGTGCCCCTGCGGGAATGTGGCCGTAGGCCGCGATATGCAATCTGATTCCTGCACCCCATAGGGGTGCTGCAACATCCGGAGCCGCACCCGACAGGGTGCGCGACCCAATTCCCGCAGGGGCACCCCGCCTCCGGTCCCCGCACCCACAACGGTCCCTAGCCCTAAGCCGCCAACTTCTCCATCACGTCAGCCGGAATATCGAAGTTCGCGAACACCTCATCCACATCGTCCTGATCGTCGAGCGTGTCCAGCAGCTTCAGCATCCGCTCGGCATCGTGGCCTTTGAGCTCGACGGTGCTCTTGGGTTCGGTAGCGATCGTTGCCGATTCGATCTCGACGCCGGCGGCCTCGAGGGCTTCGCGGACGGCGGTCAGGTCGGAGGGCTCGCAGATCACGCGGAGGCGGTCGTCGTCCTCGCGGACGTCCTCGGCGCCAGCGTCGATCGCCGGCATCAGGTCGTCCTCGTCGTAGCGACCGCCGTCGACCGTTACGGCGCCCTTTTTCTCGAAGATCCAGGCGACCGAGCCGGGCTCGCCGAGGCTGCCGCCGTGGCTGGAGAAGGCGTGGCGGATCTCGGCGCTGGCGCGGTTGCGGTTGTCGGTCAGCGCTTCGACCAGGACGGCGACGCCAGCCGGGCCATAGCCCTCATAGAGGATCCGTTCGATCGCCGCGGAGTCGGCACCGGCACCGGTGCCGACGTCGATCGCTTTCTGGATTTTGTCCTTCGGCATCGAGGCTTCGCGGGCCTTCTGGACCGCGGTCGCCAGGGCCGGGTTGCCGGTGGTGTCGCCACCGCCGTCGCGGGCGGCGACGGTGATCGCGCGGGCCAGCTTGCTGAAGAGCTTGCCGCGTTTGGCGTCGGCAGCGCCCTTCTTGTGTTTTATGGAAGACCACTTGGAGTGACCGGACATGGGTGCCATTCTATGAACTAGGCAGATGACGACCAGCGCTCACACCCACGCTCTCGGTCGCAGCTTCGCGGCGAGCCTCGTCTTCCTCGCCATGCTCCTCGCCGCCTTCTCGCTCTGGACCGCGATCCCGCTGACCTGGATCTACATCGCCTCCAAGGTCTCGCACACGCAGTTCCCAAGCGGCGGTCCATACGCGGTCGTCGCCGTCGGCATCGTTGCCTCGGTACTGATCGTCGCCTGGCTGATCGGCCGCCTCAACAACCTCTACATCCGCCTCACCGGGACCAACCGGGTCGCCGCGGTGCGGCCAGCCTGGCTGCGGAGCATGCGCGACACCGGCTCATTGCAGAGTTCCGTAACCGTCGTCGAGGCGGTCCTGATGGGCTCGGTGATGCTGGCCGCCGTCGCCCTCACCATCTGGTTCTTCTTCATCGCGGGCTCGCCGATCCCGAACCAGTAACGCCGGCGTCAGCCTTCAGGCGCGAAACTTTTGCGCTGCGCAGACATTACGTTACATTCTTCTCGCTAAGCTGCAATCATGGCCGTAGCGATGATGCCGCGAGACAGGGAGAGCTGGAGCGACGATCGCCTCGATGTGCAAGCTTGGCGCGCTGAAATGGCCGCCAGTCGGCGGAAATCGAAACGACTAGCCGCAGGAATTTGCATCACCAACGTACTCGGCTCCCTCAGCGCAATCGTCCTCATCTTCACCAGGGTCTGAGGCGGCCGAACCAAGCAATTCAAGGACGCAGGGAGCGTGGCGTGCTTTGCACGCGAGCGACCGAGGACGCCGAAATGCGCCGGTGCGGGCGCCTCAGACGATGAACTTGCCGTCTTCCTGCATGACGATGCCGTCGACTTCGAGCTTGCCGCCGAGGCGGAGGTCGCAGACGAGGTCGGTGTGGACGGCGCTCTCATTGGTGCCGCCCGACTCGGGGTAGCTGGCGCCGACCGCCATGTGGACGGTGCCGCCGAGCTTCTCGTCGAGCAGGACCTCGCGGGTGCCGCGGTCGATCCCGTAGTTGGTGCCGATCCCGAGCTCGCCGAGGCGACGGGCGCCCTCGTCGGTGTCGAGCAGCTTCAGCAGGTACTCCTCGCCGCGCTCGGCGCTGGCGTCGACGACCTTGCCGGCCTCGAAGCGCAGCTTCACGCCGGAGACCTCGCGGCCGCCGATCACCGCCGGCAGGTGGAAGCTCACTTCGCCCTCGACCGAGTCCTCGACCGGGCCGGTGAAGAACTCGCCGTCGGGCATGTTGTGGTCGCCGACGCAGGGGATGAAGTGGCGGCCGGCGACGCCGAGCTTGATGTCGGTGCCGGGCGCGGTGATCCGCACCTCCTCGTGGCCCTCGATCCACTCCGCCAGCCGGGTCGTCTCCTCGGAGGCGCGCTTCCAGGCGGTCAGCGGCTCGGGGTCGTCGGCGAGGCAGGCGGCGTAGTAGAAGTCTTCGTAGTCGGCCAGGCTCATCTCCGCCTCAGAGGCGTAGGCGCTGGTCGGGAAGAGCGTGTAGCACCAGCGGAAATCGCCCTCGGCGCTGCGCTTCATCGCCCGCTGCATCAACTCGCCGGTGGCCGACTGCCGCAGCGTCTGTTTCTCCGGCGCCACGCCGGAGAGCTCGCGGGTGTTGGTGCTGGCGCCGACGGCGATCCGCACGTCGGCGTTGTCGACCATCCACTCGGCGAAGGGCGAGATCCACTCCAGCTGGGCGTCGGAGGCGTGCTTGAAGTAGGCGGCGATCTGCCCCTCGAGGGCGACGTTGAGGATCGCGTGGGCGCCGGCCTTCAGCACCTCCTCGTAGACCGCGAGCAGGAGCGGCGCCGCCGCGGTCTCGCCGTCGATCGCGACGACCTCTCCCTCCTTCACCTCGGTCGAGTAGCCGACCAGGATCTTTGCCAGTCCGTCGACCCGCGGGTCCCTCATCTCGTCGCCTCCTCGCGTTGGTGGGCAGTGGTGGTCATCGCCATGAAGATCGCATGGAAGCGGGGGTCGTCGGTCAGCTCCGGGTGGAAGGCGCAGGCGAGCACGCTGCCCTCGCGGATTGCGACCGGATGGCCCTCGTAGCTGGCGAGGACCTCCACCCCGGGCCCACATCGCTCCACCCAGGGCGCGCGGATGAAAACCGCGCGCAGCGGCTCGTCGCCGATGCCCTCGATCGCGAGATCGGCCTCGAAGCTCTGCAGCTGGCGACCGAAGGCGTTACGGCGAGAGTTGGCGTCGATCAGGCCGAGGTGGTCGGCGTCGCAGACGATCATCCCGGCGCAGGTGCCCAGCACGGGCCTCCCCGCTTCGTGATGAGCGCGGATCGCCGGCTCCAGCCCGGCCGACTCGATGCCCATCGTGATCGTCGTGCTCTCGCCGCCGGGGATCACCAGCCCGTCGAGGCCCTCCATGTCGACCGGCTTGCGAACCTCGCGAACCTCGGCGCCGAGCTGGCGCAGCGTCCGGGCGTGCGCTTCGAAGCCGCCCTGGATCGCGAGAATCCCGACCTTCAGGTCAGGCTCCGCGGTTCTGCAGCAGAGCGTCGGCGGCCGCCAGGTCGGCGATCTCCAGGCCCGGCATCGCCTCGCCGAGGCCGATCGAAGCGGCGGTGACCCGCTCGGGGTCGTCGTAGTGCGTGGTCGCCTCGACGATCGCTCGCGCCCGCCGCTCCGGGTCGCCGCTCTTGAAGATTCCCGAGCCGACGAAGTTGCCCTCGGCCCCTAGCTGCATCATCAACGCGGCGTCGGCCGGGGTGGCGATCCCGCCGGCGCAGAACAGCGGCACCGGCAGCCGGCCGGCACCGGCGACCTCGTGGACCACTTCGAGCGGCGCCTGATGTTCCTTGGCGGCCGCGGCCAGCTCCTCCGGGCGCAGCTGCGCGAGGCGCTTGATGCCGGCGGTGATCTCGCGCATGTGGCGGACCGCCTCGACGACGTTGCCGGTCCCGGCCTCGCCCTTGGAGCGGATCATCGCCGCGCCCTCGCCGATCCGCCGCAGCGCCTCGCCGAGGTTGGTGGCGCCGCAGACGAAGGGAACCTCGAAGGCGAGCTTGTCGATGTGGTGGGCCTCGTCGGCCGGGGTCAGGACCTCGGACTCGTCGATGTAGTCGACCTCGAGCGCTTCGAGGACCTGGGCCTCGGCGAAGTGGCCGATCCGAGCCTTGGCCATCACCGGGATCGTCACCGCCTCCTGAATCCCCTTGATCATCGCCGGGTCCGACATGCGGGCGACGCCGCCGTCCCGACGGATGTCGGCGGGGACGCGCTCCAGCGCCATCACGGCGCAGGCGCCGGCGGCCTCGGCGATCTTCGCCTCGTCGGGCGTGACCACGTCCATGATCACGCCGCCCTTCAACATCTCTGCCAGGCCGGTCTTGACCCGGAACGTCGCTCGCTCGCTCACCCGCCCCATATTACGGGGAGGCGTGGCCCGCCCGCCGGCAGGTGGTCCGGCGGGCGCTACTTCAGTTTGTAGGCGCGGATGCGGTCTTTGTGCGCCGCTTCGTCCCGCGCGTACAGGCCGTAGGCCAGCGCTTGCACGAGCGCCATCAGGGCCGTGTTGGAGCGCGCGAAGGAGGGGCTGTTGGAGGAGAAGTAGAGGGTCAGCTCGGCGTGCTCGCCCACCTCTGACATCGTCGCGTCGGAGATCGCCAGGGTGCGGGCACCGCGGTGCACCGCGAGCTTCATCGCCCGCAGCAGCAGCGGGTGGGCGCGCCCGGCGGAGAGCGTGATCACCAGCGTCTCCTCGTCGATGCGACCAAGGCGCTGCAGCGACTCGCCACCGGTGCTGGCGACGATTTCGGCGCGGATGTCGAGCAGGCTGAGGGTGTGGCGCAGGTAGCTGGCGAAGAAGGCCATCTGGTCGACGCCGACGATGACGATGCGCTGAGCGGTGGCGAGGGCGGCGACGGCGTCGTCGACCTGCTCCCGGGTCAGCTTGCGCGCGGTTTCCTCGAGGTTCGAGTAGTCGGCGCTGAGCGAGCCCTCCAGCTCGGAGTGGTCGAAGGAGAAGAGGGCACCCCCGTTCGATCCGGCGGCGGCGATCGTCGTCCGGTACTCCTCAATCGCCGATTGCTGGAGCTCGGGGTAGCCCTCGAAGCCGAGGGCCTGGGAGAAGCGCACCACCGTCGATGACGAGGTGCTCGCTCTCCTGGCCAGCTCCTCGGCGGTGAGGAAGGCTGCCTCGTCGAGGTGATCGACGATGTAGCGGGCGACATCCTTCTGGGAGCGCGAGAACTCGTCGAAGCGCTCCTGGATGTAGTCGGAAAGGCTCTTCAGTTGGGGAGACTTCGTTGCAGTCTTGGTCACGGCGGTCCATTTCGCCGGGCCTGACCCTTTCCCTTCTGGTTGGATTGAAGAGTCGATGACGCTGGCGAACGCCCTACAGATCACTAATCGCAACATGATCGCCTTCGATCTGCTGCTCGGAAGCGCCGCGATCGCGGCCCCGGAGGCGACCCTGAAGGTGCTCGGGCACGACGAGCCATCGCCGGACGCGAAGCACCTGTTCCGACGCTGTGGCCCGATCTGGCTGACCTTCGCCGCCGCCCACCTGGTCGCCGAGCGGCGCGGCGAGCCGCGCGACTGGTGGGCACTGGCCTGGCTGCGCGGCACCGAGATCGCCACCGACGCACTCTGGGCGCAGTCGCCGGCGGTCAGCAGGCCCGGCGCGAAGCTGGGCCTCTACGCGGCTGGTGCCGCCAACGTCGCGATGGCGGCGGGCTTCGCCTGGTTGTCGAGGCGCTGAGATGGGTCAATTCGACGGCCAGCCGAGCATGCGCTGGAGCCTTCGCGGCCTCAACGAAGAGGGCGACGAGGTCTGGCTGATCCGCGGCATCGCCCGCAAGCTCTATCGCTGCCCCGGCTGCCACGGCGACATCGAAGTCGGCGACGAGCACACGATCGTCCAGTACGTGAGAAGGCTGACAGGGACCGATCACCACCACTGGCACCGCCAGTGCGCCGAAGAGATCCTCATCCCCGAGCTCGGCAACCTGCGGCGGGTGCCGGCCTCGGAGTCGAGTCAGGACAAGCTCGAGGCGCGCGGGCGCGTCAAGCCCGGGCGGAGACGGAACACGCGATGAGCCTGCTGCGCCGCCTCCTCTCCATCTACGCCCGGATCGGCCGCACCTACTGGGCCTGGATGCCGACGATCCTGCTGCTCGCCGCGATCGTCTTCGTACCGCTGGGGGCGCTCGACGCGCTGGTCGTCAACCTCGACGTCAGCTCGCTCGACCTCGGCAGCGGCCTCAAAGTCGCCGCCCTGGCGCTGGCGGTCGGCGCGATCACCACCACCGGCCTGCTCGGCGAGGTCTTCTTCAGCGGCGCCGTCGCCGTCTCGCTCACCCATCCGCGGGGAAAGGAGCTGCCCTCGCCGATCGAAATCGCGCGGCGGCTGCGGTACGGGCGCCTGATCGGGGTCGACCTCGTCTACGTGGTGATCGTCGCCGTCGGGCTGCTGCTGTTCATCGTCCCCGGCGCGATCCTCTTCGTCTTCCTCGGCCTCGCCGGCCCCGTCGTGGAGTTGGAGGAGCGGACCGTGCGGGGAGCCCTGGCACGGAGCTGGCGACTGGTGCGCGGCAAATTCTGGTTCGTCTTCTGGGTCCTGGTCCCGATCGAGATCGTCGGCGACGCGCTCGGCGAAGGCGTCGCTGGGCTCGTCCATGACCTGCTCGGCCATGGCTACTTCGCCTCCTGGCTGGCCGAGTCCGCCTCCAACATCGTCCTCTCCCCCGTCTTCGCGATCGCCGCGGTGCTGCTGACGATCGAGCTGATCGCGGCCCGTGACGGCGAGGGCCCGACGGTCAACCACGCCCCGCCCCTGGTGACCGCGTGACCCTCGTCACCGCCTCGATCTTCAGCGACTTCTGGCAGCGGCTGGTCGACCACGAAGAGCAGGGACTGTTCCTCGTCCTCGTCGGCTTCATCCTCTCCTTTGCCTTCATTCGGATGAGCACGCGGCTGATGCGGAGCCCGAAGGTGCCGTGGTGGCCGGGCAGCGTGGTCAGCGACAGCGGCGTCCACATCCACCACCTCGTCTTCGGGATCGTGACGATGATGGCCGCCGGGGCGCTCGGCTTCCTCGCCTTCGGGAGGAGCCCGGTGGCGGAGATTTGCGCCTTCGCCTTCGGGATCGGCGCCGGTCTGACGATCGACGAGTTCGCCCTCTGGGTCCACCTCGAAGACGTCTACTGGGCCGAGGAGGGGCGCAGCTCGATCGACGCGACCGTGATCGCCGGCGCCGGGATGCTGTTGGTGCTGCTCGGCTTCAGCCCCCTCTCCTTCGATACGGGGTCGGTCAGCGCTGTGATCGGCAGCATCCTTTCCGCCGCCTTCATCTTCGGCCTGGTGGCGATCTGCTTCGCCAAGGGCCGGGTGCTGCACGGCACGGTCGGCTTCTTCGTATTCCCGATCGCGATCTACGGCGCCTGCCGGCTCGCCAAGCCGAAGTCGACCTGGGCTCGCCGCCGCTACGGGACCCGCAAGCCGGCCAAGCAGGAGCGCTCGGAAGCGCGCTTCCCGCCCGACCGCCGCACCGAGCGCTTCAAGAACGCCTTCCGCGACATGGTCGGCGGCAAGCCCAGCGAGGGCGTCGCCGCGGCGCGCGAGGAGGCCTACGCGGCGACCCGCGAGGCGACCGAGGAAGTGAAACAGCGGGCCGAACGGGTCGCCCAGGCCGCCGAAGACCTCACCCACCCTCGCGACCGCGACTGAGCCGGCCTTCGAGGCTGACGCGGACGGCGGGCCACTCGTCGTCGATGACGCTGAAGTAGGCGGAGTCGCGGACGCCGACCTCGGGGACGATCATGTGCTTGCGGAGGATCCCCTCGAACCGCGCCGGCAGCGCCTCCATCGCCGCCCGCGAGCGCTCGTTGCGGGCGTCGGTCTTGAGCTCGACGCGGACGCAGCCGAGCCGCTCGAAGGCGTGCTCGAACATCAGCAGCTTCGCCTCGATGTTGACGCCGCTGCGCCAGGCGCTCGGGTTGAGCCAGGTCCAGCCGATCTCGACGACGCGGTCGGCCGGTCGCACGTTCAGGTAGCGGCTGCTGCCGACCAGCTCGCCGTCGGCGCGGCGCCGGGTGGCGAAGACGCCCTCGCGGCCCTCTCGCGCCGCCGCCAGGGAGATCTCCATCCAGCGATCGAAGTAGTCGCGGCTGCTGCCGACGCGGGCCAGCCACTGCCAGATCTCCGGAGCCTGGGCGGCCTGCCAGAGACCCTCGGCGTGCCGCTCTTCAAGTGGCTCGAGGACGACCAACTCGCCCTCGAGCCTCGTCGCCAGGTTCTCCACCCGGCCATCTTGACGACCGCTCAGGCGGTCCCGTTCATGTGCATCAGGCCGACCACGTGGCCCTCCGGGTCAGCGAAGAGGGCGATCTCGCCTTTGGGGATCTGCATCGGCTCCATGACGCGGTTGCCGCCCATCGACTCGGCCTTGGTCAGCGCCGCGGCGACGTCGTCGACTTCGACGTAGAAGGTGACGTGGCCGTCCTGCCCCTCCGGTGCGGCGCCGATGCCGCCGGGGATGCCGGCCTCGTTCGACTGCACCGTCGCGTACGGCATCTCCTCCATGTCGACCAGCTCCCAGTCGAAGAGGCCGGCGTAGAAGCCCTTCATCGCCTGCTGGTCCCGCGCCGCCACTTCGAACCACATCGTCGGGTTGCCCATCTCGGTTCCTTTCCTACGTTTTCGGTTTGGTCAGCTCTCCGGCGGCGGCGAGAACACGTCCGCGCCGGGGTCCTCGCCAGTGGCGGCCTTCGCCAGCCGGTCCAGGTAGTGACGCCAGCCGTGCCCGTGTTTGCGGGCCGACTCGGCGCTCGGAAGGTCGTGATGGATCAGGCGGACGCGGGTGCCGTCGTCCTCGGCGTCGAGCAGCACTTCGACCGTGCTCTCGCCAGGGTCGACGGTTGGGCCGCCGCCCTCCCAGCCCCAGGTGAAGACCACGCGAGTGGGAGGTTCGACCGCGACGTACTCGCCGCTGGCGACCGTCTCGTCGCGGATGTCGCAGCGGAACTGGCCGCCGGGCCGCGGGTCGACGTCGACCGCCCGGCCCATCCACTGGGTCATCAGGTGCGGGTCGACGAAGAAGTCGAAGACCGTCTCAGGGCTTGCCGCGATCCTTACCTCGACCTCTACCGCTTCCACCGTCTCTGCGCTTGCCACGTTTGCTCCTCCTCTGTTGCTCGAGCTCGGCGGCCAGTCGCAGCCGCTCGAGGCGATCGGTCCAGAACTCGTTCATGAAGTCACGCAGGCTCGCCATGCCCTCCGGGCGAACCCGGTAGAGGCGGCTCGTCCCCTGCCGCCGCTCGCTCAGCAGGCCGGCCTCGCGCAGCACCGCCAGGTGCTGGGAGACGGCCGGCCGCGAGATCTCGAACCCGGCGGCGATCTCACCGGCGCTGAGCTCCTCGTCGCGAACCATCGCCAGGATCTGCCGCCGCCGCGGCTCGGCGATCGCCCGCGCCGCCAGGTCCATCTGCTCGATCTCGGTCATGGTCGATGCCATGCCGGTTAGTTAAGCAGAGACTTACGTAAGTGTCAACTTACGGATCTGCCTGCCATCCCGCCCCCTCAGCTCGGGCTGGCGCTGCAGCTTTCGAAGCCGATCGCGCGGGCGAGGTTGTAGCGCTGGCCGGCCTCGTTATCGCGCTTTTCGCGGGCGGCGAGGTAGGCGGAGAGGTCGCCCTGGCGAGCCGC
>Ga0207710_10000832_pt1 | contig 16664 bp, 11 predicted proteins | sample KBSS24metaG_FD_184400 | JGI IMG/M metagenome (GOLD analysis project Ga0207710, IMG submission 184400) | Switchgrass rhizosphere microbial communities from Kellogg Biological Station, Michigan, USA - KBS S2-4 metaG (SPAdes) (version 2) | ecosystem: Host-associated > Plants > Roots > Rhizosphere...
CGGATTTTCTGGTGGTCTTCAGGCGCGTCCGGGTAGTACATGCGACGCAGACGATCGTTGCCGTCGATCTCGCTATCGATTCCGGCCGGCGCTTCGCCCATCCACGTCGCTGTAAATTGCCATGTGTGACCCGTGTTGAGGGTGGCAGCGTTGAGCACCATGATTGGCACTTTCGCATCGCGCCGCCAGTTTTGATACTTCGGAGCAAACGATGTGTCGTTGAAGGTTTCTCCGTTTACGTTTGTTCGTGGCGCGATCGTCAGGTCATTCAGCCAGCGTGCGCCGGTGTGGCCATCATTCACTCTTGAATAAAGGTGCTGCTCGTACAATTCTCCTGCCCTGGTCGTGCGCGAGTAGTCGTTGCTCCAAAATATCCGGAAGTTCTTCAGTGGATTGACTGCCACGCGAGTGCGGATGTTCTTTTGCACGCCGGCGACGAACTCGTCAATCATCTCGCGGACCAGTTGCATGTAGTCTTCACGAGTGATCTCCGCGTCGGTCTTTGTTTGGAGCAGGTGACGGACTTTCAGGTAGTAGTGAGCGCCGAGGATCGATCCTCCCGAGACGCACGACATGACTTCGACTTTACGCAGCAGGTCCAGCTCGGCGAGTTGCGCAAGTACGCCTATGTGATACAGCGAAGCGCGAAAACCTCCACCGGATAATGCCAGACCGACCTTTCCCGTGAAAGCTGAACGCGGTATCGCATCAACGCCGAACGCACGCTTGATGGCATCCCAGGCGTGGTCCAGATCTCGAACTGGTTGTAGATAAGCGATAGAAGCGAGTTGACGCGCGCAGGTCTCGAGCTCCCATTCATAAACTTTTCCGGCGGCCGCCTGCCCGTCATGTATCCACTTAACTGCTTCATCGTAGCGTTGCAGTCCGAAATAGGCTTCGGCGAGAGAGGCGTAGTACCACCACTTGTCATTGAGCCATTTATGGTCGGGATCATCGATTAAAGGCGCGACGTCTTTGACGATTGTTTCTCGAATCGAGCGCGCTTTGTCGCGGTACTCCTTATCAACGTACTCGCGACCGGACTTTCTCGCTTGCGTTTCTTCCAGCTTGGCCAGTCGATCGAGAATATACGCGGCATTAATGCCGGTATAGCCCTGGTCATTAACCGGTCCCTGTTCGTAACCGCGCAGGTAGTAAACAAGAGACCGCTCGAGGTTCTCACGCTGATTGTCAACTTCCCATTTGCGTTTGTATATCGCGCCGATCAAACCGAGAGTTTCCTGGACGATGGTCGTTTTGAAGTCGGCGATCTCGCGTAGTATCTCGAGTGCGCGATCGAGCCGTTCGTCCGCGGGCAGGTCCTCATCTTTGTAAGTGCAGAGTGCGAGTTGCTGAATGATCTTCTCGCGCAACTCAGGATCGAGGGAGGTGTCTTTGTGGTTACTGGCGCGTAACAGCAGTCGACGTGCGTAAGAGAAGCGCAGCTCACCCTTCAGTTTTGTAGCTAGCTCCAGCATCCTTTGCGGCGTTTCCTGTCCGCCCCGCAAGATCACTAATGCTTCCTTTATGATCTTGCTGTCGCGCGAGGGGATCAGCGCATGCTGAGCGGAGCTGGGCGCGGGTTTGTCCCCGTTCCCGGAAGCTATTTTGTTTACTTTGGTTGGTGAATCGACTGCGACAGTTTCCTTGTCGGCCATGGGGGCTCCTTTGCGGGATGGGCTGACTAATCAGATGGGTTAATGAGCGAACAGTCGCGACGTTAATAATAGAATGTGAGGCGGTAGTCAAGGTTTGTAGGACGAGGGTAGTGCCTCAGTTTGAAATCTTGAACAATTACGCCGAAGGCGTTCACTAATTCGAGCCCAGGGTTCGAGCTTGCGAGAACCCTGGGAAATCATTATCTAAAAAGGCGTTCTTACCCTGAAAGGGTTCGCCAATCGCCGAACCCTTTCAGGGTTCAATGCTATTTAATGACCGACTCCCAGGGTTGTCGCTGGCGCTCCAACCCTGGGCTCGAATTAGCGAACGCCTTCGGCGTAATTTGATCAAGATTTCAAACTGAGGCAGTACCAGGACGAGAGTACCGGGTCAGTTAAAAATACGCCGAAGGCGTTGGCTAATTCCAGCCCAGGGTTCGAGTCTTCGAGAACCCTGGGGGAGAAGACAAAATTTTTATTAACCCTGAAAGGGTTCGCCAACAGCCAAACCCTTTCAGGGTTGGAAATGACTCTTAAAAGCTAACCCAAGGTTGTCGCTAGCGCTCCAACCTTGGGCTGCAATTAGCCAACGCCTTCGGCGTATTTTCAACTGAACCAGTACTAGGGATCCGAAGCATTACAGAGAACTCCTACAGCAGCCGAGTTTCCTGTGCTTACGTGCGACGAAGTGAGGATAGATGACGCGAGTCTACAACGGTCGAGCTCCTAGCGCGTTGGTCAGCCGCCCGCCACGCCGTTTCAATGGCATCGATAACCGAATCCGGGCACGTTTGAGGTAATTGGTGGCCGGTCTCGGGCAACACGATCAATTCAGAACCATTAATCGCCCGATGGAGTGGGTATGCATGCTTCTCAGGTTCGAGCACCAGATCGCCGGAGCCGGTAACAATCACCACGGGCAGTTGCAGGTCTGAATATCTTGAACTCAAGATTTTCAAACTTGAACGGAGAGTTCTTTCATCATCCGCATAAGCTCTGATCTGTTCCGGCCTGGTCCACATCTCGGCAGACTGCTGCGCGTAGTTCTCCTGCACGGCTTGAGGATGGTAAGCCTCTTTCAAGTTCACCTTCACGACTGCTCGTCCAAGCAAGGGCGTGAGGGTATGAACGATGAACTTTCCGAGCACTGGGATGCCAGGGACCAGTGACCACCATTCTCGGCTTACGTTTGGATACGCCGCCGGCGCCAATAAAACGATGCCTGAGAGCTCGTCTTCATAAGCAACCGCCGCTGCCAAAGCGAGAGAGCCGCCCCAGGAATGTCCCACCAGGATCGGCTTCCGGATAGAGAGCTTGGTTAACGCAGCGCGGATCATCGTAGCCTGCATTTCGACAGTCGTCGCATAAGAATCATCGCGTTCACTACAACCGTGCCCGGGACGATCAAACGCGATGACACGAAAAGATCGGGATAATTTATCGAGCAACGCCATCGTGTAATCCTGGTGCGAACCCGGGTTACCATGAATCAGCACTACAGGCCGGCCTGATCCGGCACTGATATAGTGAAGGTTTAGTCCATCCACTGAAACGAAGTCTGAACGCACGTCTACTTGATCGATGTTCGTTTCGTTTGACCTGGGGGTTAAAGACTGCGGAGAGTTGCTAACGCGAGCCCGTTGTTTTGCGAAGGTCACTTGCCGCCAAACACGCACACAGTAGCGAGTGACCAGATCAGAAGCGCCCGCCGGTACGACTGCCTGAACGAAAGCGTAAATGACTCGCGGCGGTGCGGTGGTGTTTTCCGATATGAGGACATACTCACTCTCCCACCAGCTCGGTGCAAACTTGGCTTTAAAGCGTCTTACCCCATCGAAGTTGTAAAAGATGGTGAAGACTGCGGCTACAAATCGCGTCACTTGCGAAAGCTTCGGGCTACACTGGACCAACGAATCAATAGTACCTTCCAGGGCCATCGGTGCGGTGCCCAGCGTCGCGAGTTTTGCCCCGTCACGTTTAAGCGATTTCAGTGCTTCGACAACCAGTAGATCAGCGGTGCCGGTCGGCGCGTCCGGCAGCCGCAATACATCTTCAAGGTACCAGCCCTGGCGCGCGGGAATCGGACTGGCAGCAAGAAAGCCTACAAGCCTTCCAGTTGCATCATGCGCTGTGAAGTATTTTTTCCTTTCGCTGTGCTGGAAGAGATCGATTGTAAACAACCATCCTAATTTGGTTGGACTCCGGCGCGTGGTAAGCCAGCTCTTGCAAAGACGTTCCGTTTCCCTGATTAACTTTTCGTCTATGCTGTTGACCTTCGTCACTCGCACACCAGCGCGAAAGGCATGGTTGATGCCAGCTCGGGCCTTTTTGGCACGGTCGCCTCGCGGAGACCAGGTAGCGAGATCAAAGTAGGGCGCTGATCCGATTTTTACTGCGCGTAGTCCTAATTGCTTGCTGTGTTTTGCAAACCGCTCGCTGACCGGTAAGAACCCGACGGTACGACCCTTTGCTCTTGCCGCTCGGAGAAAACGGTCGGTTAGAGCAACTTGGCTGTCGGGGCTTGCCAGTGGCTCTCCCGGCACCAGCCATACCTTGCCAAACTCGTTGAAGCTGATCGCTCCGTCCGTTTCCGGAGACGACCAGAGACGTACTCCTGAGGCAATAGCCACCAGCGAGTGCGCGTTGTAGCCATGCAACTCGTGCAACCGAAGAAGCTCTGTAGTTGGATCTGGCTGAATGAGACTGTGGGCCAGACGGATACGCAGTTGTAGGTACCGCCCTATAACGCCGGCGCCACCGCTTGCAGGAAGCAGCCAAAGGTGGTGGCTTAAGAAATGAAAGAACATCGGGAGTTCTTGTTCCGCGGTAACAGGGAGACTTTAAACTAATATCGGAACCACACTACGAAGTCAAACGTTACTGCGACGAAGTATCCTGAATCAAACTTAACGCATTGTAGATGCTTTCGGGATGAGTTTGCGGAATCTGGTGACCAGTGTTCTTCAGCTCCATCAACTGCGACTGGCCGATCGACGTCTTTAACCGAAATGCGTTGTGTTCAGCAGACACGACCTTATCATGATCGCCGGTCACGATTATGACGGGAATACTTATTTCCGAATAGTGCTTGCTTACTTTCCTGAGTTCCTGGTCCAAACCATACTCATCTTCGAGAATTGCTCGCACCTGTTTGTGGCCAAGCCATGAAGCAGAAGCGTGGCGCAGATATTCGTCCGGCACACTATCCGGATAGAACGCCTTCTGCAGTTCTTTCTTGAGAAGATGCTTTCCCATGATGACTCGGCCCATTGTCAGACTTACGTCACCAATCACCGGCGTTTTAAGTATCGCGCGCACAAACTGATCGGGACCGCCATCAGCGTAGGCAGCCGGCGCGAGCAGCACGATTGCCGAAAGCTCCTTCGGGTAAGAGACCGCATACGCGAGTGCGAGAGAGCCGCCCCAGGAATGGCCCACGAGCACCGGACGTGTAACACCTAAGCGAGAAAGTGTCTCATGCAACAATTGCATCTGATACTGTAACGTAGCATCTGAGTCCCTGGGTCGATCGCTTTTCCCATGACCGGGTCGGTCGATGGCCATCACTCTGTAATTGCGACATAACCGGCCCAAACTTTGGAAATCGAAGTCATCGACACTCCCGGCATTTCCATGTATCAACACGACGTCCTGCCCGGCCCCCGACTCGACATAACGCACTCGAGTGTTTTCAATGTTTATGTAATGTTCCTTCGGCTGTTCACACTGATCGGCATAGTCGACATCCGCGATCGCAACATGAATCGAGCCGCTCAGAAGAGTTAATAAAATGAGGGCATAAACTTTAGTCATTTTCCCACCCCGCTCGTTGCTATCGACGAGATTTTAGCGCGGCGGAAGCGAACGCGATACTGTCAGTTCTGTCAGGGGTGGCTGAATAGTGTTCATGCTGAAATTGTCTGGCTTTTGGAAGTAACCATCACCGCGACTACCAAGCTAAGAAAATACGATTTAGAACAGCGGGCGGCCACGGAGGGCCGCCCCTACAGTTGATTCCCAAGAGCCACATTCCACGAGGCTCTGGTGCATTTGTCGCAGTCAGTAATAAAATACCCGCAATGTACTCCGCCCAGATCACTCGCGCAAACCCCACGTGCATTATTCTTCTGATAGATCAGTCAGGGTCCATGGGCGACTCGTTTAGTGGCGACTCCGTCCGCAAGAAGGCGGAGTTCGTGGCCGAGGTCGTTAATCATACCCTGCACGATCTTGTTATCCGCTGCACCAAAACCGAGGAAGTCAGGAATTATTACCACGTTTCCGTCATTGGTTACGGACGCAACGTTTCCACCTGCTTTTCCGGTCCACTCGCGGGTCGTGACATGGTGCCGATCTCCGACGTTGCTGATTTCCCGTTGCAGGTGAAGAGTAGTTACAAGAGAGTCTCGGACGGCGCCGGGAGTTGGGTCGAGATACCGGTGCGTTATCCGGTTTGGATTCATCCGACCGCCGACGGAAAGACTCCGATGTGCGCAGCGCTGATAAGAGTGAAGGACATTCTCCAGCGCTGGCTGGCGGAACACCCGCGCGGATTTCCGCCAACCATTCTGCATCTCACCGACGGCGAGTCGAGTGACGGCGACCCGGACGAGGTCGGCCGCCAGATCATGACACTCGGAACAGACGACGGTCCCGTGCTTTTATTTAACTGCCACATTTCGACACGACGCTCAGCGAAGATCGAGTATCCGACTGAGGAGACTTCCCTTCCCGACGGATTCGCGCGCGCGTTGTTCGCAATCTCGAGCACATTGCCGACTAACTTTCTCGCCGCGGCGGCGCAGCTCGGTGTCCATGCAGTCGAAGGCTCGCGCGGGTTTGTGTTCAACGGTGATCCGTCGTCTATCGTTCAGTTTTACGAAATCGGCACCAGCCTGACCGGCATGACTCCTTACAAATGGATGGATCACACGGAGACATCTTGAGCTCAGCAAAACAGAGCGCAACCTGGGACTTACAACTCCGGCAGTTGCTGCTGCCGAAGTTGGACCACGATGCGTCTGAATGCGAAGACGCGATCGCCTTCGACATCCACACTGCTCGCTTCGCTGTTACCGATGGCGCGACTGAAGCATTCCACGCGCAACAGTGGGCCAGGAACCTCGCCGAGCACTGGGTCCGAAACGAAGCAACACTGACGCTCGAAGAATTTCGCCAGTGGGTCGCAACTGAAGGCCGGGAACTTCACGACTCCTGGCAGGGTCTAACCCTGTCGTGGTATTCCGAAGAAAAAGCACGCACCGGATCGTTCGCGGCGTTCGTCGGTGTCGAGATCGATCTCAAGACGCCGTCGTGGAAAGCGATCGCGCTCGGCGATACGTGCCTGCTGCATTGTCGCGGTGGTGCGCTCGTGAAGAGCTTCCCGCTCTCGCGCTCTGAGAGTTTCAATTCCACGCCGATACTGGTAGCGTCGAATGCAGCTTTACATGAAAGCACGATGTCGTCGGCAGTGGTCGATTCAGGCAGTTGTGAAAGCGGCGACGTGCTGTTGCTCGCGTCAGACGCGGCGGCTTCATGGTGTTTGCAGCGATTCGAACACGGCGATTTTGATGCAGACTTTTTGACGACGAAAGACGACGAGGAGCTGCGCCGTTTCTTTGACAGCGAGCGACAAGCTGGCAGAATACGGAACGACGATCTCGCCATCGTCCGAATCGAAATCAAGCGGAGAATTAACTAGTGGTTGTTTCCTCCTCACAAACCGGCGCAGTCCCGAGGAATTGGCCTTCGGCAAGGTATTTCACTGAAGCCATCCAGTGCCCGTCAATCTGTTTCGCCCACCCACACCTGCGCAACACGCTGCCGGCTGTCGATCGTCTCGGAATGCCGCTCGTAACGTCGGGCCAGTTTGCCTACGTCTACAAACTCAACTCGATGAACGGCGGCGGCGACTTCGCCGTGCGCTGCTTCCGCGGGTATCTCGGCGATCGCGATCAGCGATACAGGGCCATCCAGGCGCATCTCGGAAGCGCGCCCGTTTCGTACCTGTCAGATTTTACTTACGCGCCCGAGGGAATTCTCGTCGGCGGCATTCGCTTTCCGATCCTGTTTATGAAGTGGATCGAAGGCCCGACACTCGATCTCTACATCAGCGAAATGCTGAACCGGAGCGAGGTGTTGCTGCACCTGTCGGAAGAGTGGTTACGGCTCCTGAGCGCCCTGCGAGCGGCGGGTATTGCACACGGCGATCTGCAACACGGAAACATCATCGTCGAACACGGACAACTGCGTCTGGTCGATCACGACGGGATCTTTGTGCCCGCAATGGCTGGCTGGACCGCGAGCGAAGTTGGGCATCAACACTACCAGCACCCGCGCCGGACGGCGGCACACTTTGACAGTAATCTCGATAACTTCTCTTCACTCGTGATCTACCTGTCGTTGTTGTCGGTTGCGGAGCGGCCCGCTCTGTGGCAGGAGCATCACGATGAGAACCTGCTGTTCACGAAGACAGACTTCGCCGACCCGGCGTCGTCTGAGCTCTTCACGAAGATCCGCGAGCTTGGACCAGAGCACGCGCGACTTGCCGAGGTGCTCGCGAATGCGGCGACGGGTTCACCTGATGCGGTTCCGTCGCTGCTCGATCTGGTACAGGCCAAATCGAAATTACCGTCGTGGATGACAGCGCCCGTCGATATCGATGCGACCACCAAAACACGTGAGGTCGCGTTGGCAGAACGTCCTACTGAAAGACAACCGGTTCGCTGGGTTTCGTGGCAGGAGAAGCAGCGTGGCGCGTCGATGCCCACGACACCCGGCTCACCCTTTGTGCAGTCGCTTTTCAACTCACCAACGCCGGCGCCGGTCCCGCTGATCAAAGATCCGCACGACGTGATGCATAACTCGCTCGTATTTTCGAAAGAATTTTTGCGGAAATACTTTCTGCTGTGGTACTGGGCCAGTTACACTGCGTTGCGGGGTTTTGGATTCGACTTCGTGGTGGCTTTGTTTGTGGCGCTGGTCTGCATGGCGATTGGCTGTCTTACGTATGGCATCGTTAAAGCGCAAGACGAATCGCGCAAGGCGAAGAGGTTAGGTCCCGGTAGGTGGCAACCGCCCATGGTTTCGACGCCTCCGCCGGGGCAGAATTTTTCGATTTCGTTAACTCCGCAGGTCACTCCGCCGCCGGCGCCCGCGACACCGCCGCCGTCAGCAGTTACTCCGAACATTTCGGATCCGTTCGTCGGAAACATCGTGCTGGGGATTTATCACGTGGAGAACTGCGACTGGGTCGATCATATCTCGACCAAAAATCGGGTTGGTTTTTCAACGGCCTCGGAAGCCCTATCGCACGGCTTCAAACCCTGCCGCATCTGTTCGCCGGCAACTTAGAAATCTCCTCCGCGCACTCTGCGTATCTCTGCGTTCTCTGCGTTTAAGTTGCCTCTTAACGCAGAGGGCGCAGAGATACGCAAAGGACGCAGAGAAACTCTTCAATCTAAGACACCATTTGTTCGCGCTTTTTTGTGCGCTGTGGCTGGTTTCGTGTATGATTTCTCTCGACATCTCCGCCGGTTTGACTTCATCTTTTCCGCGTTTCCTGAGAACACGCAATGCCTTCTAAGTACGATATCTTTATCAGTTATGGACACCTCGACGACGAGGATCCGGCAGGCGACGTTAAAGGCTGGGTCGATCTCCTCGTCGAACGTCTGCCACGTCTCATCAGCAGCACTCTCGGCTACCAACCAAAGGTGTGGCGCGACCAACGTAGCCTCACCGGCGACGCTCTCCTGCGAGCCGCAATCGAAGAAGGCATCTCGAACTCGCTGTTGTTCGTTCCGATCGTTTCACCACGTTATGTGCAGTCAGACTGGTGCCTGCGCGAGCTGGAAGCATTCTCCAAAAATCCGCCACTCCCCAACGCGCCCGCGCATCGTTCGCGAATCTTCAAAGTGATCAAAACGCCGTTGCTTTTTAATCTCGCGAAGAAGGAGCCGGAACAATTACGCGAGTTGATCGGTCACGCTTTCTACGAAATGGAAGGCGACATGCCGGTGGAGTTCAGTCCTGACGTCGTACCATCCAAAGATCCAAGATACTGGACCGTGTTGCGACGTCTCGCCTGGGACATGTCAACGCTGCTCGCCGTAGTGAAGGAATCAGACAAACGTGCGACGAAGGAGCTACCAACTGAAGGTCCACAGAAGTTTATCTACCTCGCCGAAACAACTTCCGACCTCGCCCAGGAACGCGATACCGTGCGTGACGAGCTGCGACAACGCGGTTACGGTGTGCTGCCCGAAGAGAAACTGCCCACCGAGGAGCTGAAGGAAACTGAAGCCGCGGTACTCAAAGCGCTCGGCCGTTCGATTCTCTCAGTTCACCTGATCGGCAAACGTTATGGCGCCGCGCCGGAAGACGACCCACGCTCGATCGTATCGATTCAGGAAGATCTCTCGGCGCAACGCTGTTCACGCGATTCTTCGTTCACTCGACTGCTGTGGATGCCGCAGGGCCTGATGACGCCCGCACTCGAAGTCACTGACGAGCGTCAAAAGACTTTCATTACAAATCTTCAACAACGAATCGGCTGTGGTGCCGAGCTGCTGCAAACCAGCGTCGAAGACTTGAAAACGCGGATCATCGAAAAGCTCAACCCGCCCGCGAAAGCCACAGCAGCGCCTTCGAAACAAAACGGTCGCTCAAAACTGAAACAGGTTTATCTCATCTGCGAGAACCGCGACCGCAGTCTGGTGCGACCAATAAAAGAATATCTCTTCAAACAGAACATCGAGGTGATTACCTGGTTCGACGGCGACAGCGCTGCAACACTAATGGACTACCATCACAAGAACCTGCGCGAATGCGACGCAGCACTCGTCTACTTCGGCAACGGCGATGAGCCGTGGGTGCGAAAGAATCTCGAAGACCTCGAGAAAGCATACGGCTATGGCCGTGAGGACGATTGGACCGCGAGCGCAGTTTACGTCGGCGCGCCGCAGAGCGATCAGAAAGAGGATTTCCTTACACACCTCGTTCCTTACGTGATTCGCAATTACGAGTCGTTCAATCCCGAAGACCTGCGCGATTTCGTCACCGCCGTGCATTCCTCGGAAGGAGGGCAACAATAATGGGATCGAGGCCGATCAAAAATCCCTTCCCCGGTTTGCGTCCATTTGAAACAGACGAATACCGTTTGTTCTTCGGTCGTGAAGGACAGGCGGACGAGCTGATCTCGCGACTCTCACGCGCGCGATTTCTCGCGGTCGTCGGCACTTCTGGCAGTGGTAAGTCGTCATTGATTCGTGCCGGTTTGATGCCGGCGCTGCGCGGCGGAATGATGAAAGGGGCCGGTTCGGGTTGGCGCATCGCAGTGATGAGACCGGGCGGCGATCCGATTGGAAATCTCGCTGCTGAGCTTGCGAAGAAAGACGTGCTTTCAGAAGCAGGGATGGGCCTGTCTGACGAAGAATCAGAAGCAATAATCGAAGCGACGCTGAGAAGCGGTTCACTCGGGATCCTGAACGTCGCTCGCGAGGCTCGACTCGGCGAACACGAGAAACTGCTCGTCGTTGTGGACCAGTTTGAAGAACTGTTTCGCTTCCGCGCTACACAGGAAGGCGGCAGCGGCGACGAAGCTTCAGCTTTCGTAAAACTCCTCCTCGAAGCGGCGCAACAACGCGAGCTGTCGATCTATATCGTGCTCACGATGCGTTCCGACTTTCTCGGCGACTGCGCGCAGTTTCAGGGACTGCCCGAAGCGATAAACGACGGTCAATATCTCATACCGCGAATGACGCGCGACGAGCGTCGCTTCGCAGTCACCGGACCAGTCGGCGTCACGCGCGGAAAAATCACTGAGCCTCTGATCAATCGTCTGCTGAACGACGTCGGCGACAATCCCGATCAACTCCCGATTCTCCAGCATGCGTTGATGCGCACGTGGGAACACTGGCAGGCAAATCGACGCGACAGCGAGCCGATCGGACTCGAACATTACGAAGCGATCGGCACGATGACGGACGCACTCTCGCGTCACGCCGACGAAGCATTTAATGAGTTGCCGGATGAGCGCAGCCGCCACATTGCGGAAGTATTGTTCAAGGCGCTCAGTGAACGCGGCGCAGACAACCGCGAGATCCGCCGTCCCACTAGGCTCCGCACGATCTGCGAGATCACTGGCGCGAGCGTGCCGGAAGTGATCGCTGTGATTGATGTATTCCGTGGCGGTGGCCGGTCGTTCCTCATGCCGCCTGTCAGCACGGAGCTAAATGCCGACTCCGTGATCGACATCTCGCACGAGAGTTTGATTCGCAACTGGCAACGGCTCAAAGACTGGGTGAACCAGGAGGGACAGTCAGTCCGAATTTATCGTCGCGTCGCGGAGACTGCAGTGCTGCACCGCGAAGGCAGCGAAGGTCTGATGCAGGAACCCGCGCTCTCATTCGCACTCGACTGGCGCGATAAGTCGCATCCGACTAAGGCTTGGGGCGAGCGTTACCATCCGGACTTCGATACGGCGATGACGTATCTCGAGCAAAGCCGCATCGCTCGTGAAGAACAACTCGCCGCCGCAGAAAAGCGCCGCAATGAAGAGATCGAACGCGACAAACGCGAACTGGAAAAGACCAAACGATTCGTTGAGTTGCAAAAACGCGCCGCCCGTCGAATGCGTGTGTTGCTCGCCGCGTTGTGTGTGATCCTGCTGCTCGCGGTCGCGACCGCTGCGTTTGCGTGGACCCAACGTGCATCAGCATTACAGAGCCGCGAGTCAGCAGAGTTAGCGAGGAGAAACGCAGAGCTATCTGCTGAGGCCGCGCGGCACGCGGAAACTTATGCGCAGGACCAGGCAGTCGCCGCCACTAAAAGTAAAGAGGAGGCTATAGAAGCGCAGAAGCTGGCGGCCGACGAAAAGGAAAAAGCACAAGCCGCGGCTAAACTCGCCACCGAACAGAAAGCGCAGGCTGAAGAGAATCTTCAGGCTGCACAAGTCGCGACCGCCAAAGCCAATGCGGCCACCCTCGAAGCGCAAAGGAGTGCGCAACAAGTAGCGAGCGCACTGGAACGTGGCGAGCTAATACGCTCCGGTCTCGAAGCGTACCGGCGTGAAGACTATGAAAAGGCGCGTGACTCTTTTGAAAAACTCGAAGAAAAGTTGCGCGGGCTTCAGCCTGGCGCAAACGGCGGCCACAACTTTACGCCCGTGCAGGCGAAACAGGTTACCAGAGACTACGGTTGGACCATGTCGCGTCTCGGCGCTACTTATCACCAGCTCCGCGAATTTGAGAAAGCGATTGACGATTACGAAAAGAGTCGCGTGATCCTCGAGCCACTTCTGGTGGATGAGCCGGCTCCGATTCTTTTCGAGACGTATCACGGGCTCGCTCATGCCTATCATGACAACGCGACTGAGATTACGGCTGGTAGACGGTCCAGCACGGATCCTAATGCGTATAGTCCCGCGGAGCAGTTAACGAAAGCTGAAGAGTATTACAAGAAAGCGGCGGCGTATCAGCAGAAGATCAAGTCAGACAATCCGCTACTTACCGTTGCCAGTTTGAAGAACCTCGCGCAGCTATATCTCGATATCGGCAGGTACGACGACGCGGAGCAGAGTTTGAAGGCAGTCGTCGATGCTTACAAAACGGTCGAGTATTACCCGGGGTCAGGTATCGAAGGCGCGCTCAAGGAACTCGCGGAATTTTATCGCAACCGCAGCCGGTTTGAAGATGCTCTGCGTACGTACAACGAGCTGATCGAGCTTTATGAGAACGCGGTCAACTTTGATCATCTGGAGCCGCAGCGGATCCGTGAGCTGGCAGACAACTACAGCGAGTTGGGTCAGATTTACATCGCCATGAAGGATGAAGAGCGCGGCGACGCTGCATTTGAGCTGGTGAAGACGATCCAGTCACTGCAACTCAAACGAAAAAAGAGAGGGACGCCTTCGCCTAACGATCCGGCCGCCACTTTCGACGAAGACCTGGATCAGATGGGAGACCTCTACCTCAAGCTCGGACGTGTGGCGCAAGCCCGGCACTCGTATGAGAGCGCGCTCGAGGTAAGAGAACGCGTCGTGGCCGAGAACAGTTCGCGCGCTACTAGTTATTTGAAGCTGGCTAATCTCTACCGCGATGAGTACAAAGACTATCAGAAGGCTGAGATCTACTACAAAAAGCTCATCGAGAATCGCCGGAATGTTAAAGGTAATCTCTTTGGACCAGACGATCCTTTGTCGCAGTACGTTACCGGCTTACGACAACTCGCGGCGCTCTACACGAATGATCTAAATAAATTACCGGAAGCCGAAGGGCTTTTGAACCAGGCGCTCACAGCACTCAAGCCGGTTCAGGGTCGTCTCGCCTGGGATGATGAAGGGGCGATCTACGACGACCTGATCAATCTGTATCGCAAGCAACAGAAAGACGTGCAGCCTATGTACGTCCAGAAGCTGGCGGCGATGACGGCGCGACGTGATGCGTTTCGCTCGCTCTTGCGCTCGCCTGAGTATCAGCACTTTGCGTATCCATACGCTCAGACAGCGGGTGAAGTCGCCGACCTCTATTTGAAACAGAACAACAAAGCCGCCGCGCTCGCTGCCTACGCGCAGGTGTTCAACTTCATCAGCCTCTCGGTGGCCACTCCCGATCCAAAGAAACTCGACAACTTCCTGACCAACCTCGAGAAGTACCAGGCATTGCTTCGCGAGAACAAGAACGAGGCGGCAGCAGCGAAGTTTGATGAGACAGTGAAGCGCGGTCGGATCCGGCAGAAGGAGCTGGAGAGCATTCAGCAGGAGACCCAATCGCAATCCGAACCCCCGAAACCGTAATGGCGGCCCTTTGTTGGGTTTGGGTTAACACCGAAGGCGTTCGGTAGTGGCGACGCTCCATGGCCCACTGTTAACGCCGAAGGCGTTCGCTAATTTCAGCCCAGGGTTCGAGCTTGCGAGAACCCTGGGATCGCCAATTAATTTCGTATCAACCCTGAAAGGGTTCGGCGGTTGGCGAACCCTTTCAGGGTTTAGTGTGTATTCTGGAATATATACCCAAGGTTGTCGCTGGCGCTCCAACCTTGGGCTGAAATTAGCGAACGCCTTCGGCGTTACTACGTAAACGTTTAATTACCGAGAAACATGTGCCGGGACCAAGGCACTTCTGGCAACCATCGTCAGGAGGAGTCTCATGTGCCTCCTGTTAATGCTGTAATCCTGTCTTCAAGTTTGACAAGATTACAGGATTGTCAGGATTAGCTGGAAGAGGAATAATCTAATTCTTTGGCACTCAATTGATTGTGCATCGTGAAAACGGATTATGAGTCCTGTCACCATCCTCCTACGAGTCATCATCGGCGTCATTCTCGCTGGCGGTCTGGCACTATGGGCCGGAATAGGCTTCCCTGTTGACCTCGTATTTGTGATGAGTGTGGGCATCATGGCGGCGGTTTGGGGCAACAAGTTTATACTGGGATTTATGTCATTGATGCGCTACTTCAATCGCGGATTACGCGGATAAAAACACGGATCAATGCTGAGGGCGGGAGTGTTTGATGTGGCGCCAGACCCACCAGATGATGAAGAGGGCGCCGGCGATGCCGATAAGGAAGTCGAAGCGATGGAACCAGGTTTTTAGGGTGTCGTCTTTGTCCCACTGCTCGCCCAGCTTCTGGCCCACATAGGCCAGACCCAGACACCACGGCAGCGAACCGGCAAACGTGTAGATCACGAATCGAGTCAGATTCATGCGCGCTACACCGGCCGGAAACGCGATGAACGTGCGAATCGCCGGCAACAGACGACTCACGAACACGATGATCTCGCCGTGCTTCGCAAACCAACGATCAGCGATGTCCAGATCGTGTCGTGAGAGCAGAATATAGCGCCCGTACTTCTCGATGAAAGGTCGACCACCATACATCCCAACCCAGTAGGCCACGAGCGAGCCCAACACACAGCCAACCGCGCCCGCGATTGCAACGCCCCAGAGATTCATCTCGCCCGTCGAGACGAGATAGCCGGAGAACGGCATGATGATCTCCGACGGCAGCGGTATGCACGCCGACTCGATGGCCATCAGGAGAACAACGCCTGAGTAACCGAGTGTTGAAATTGTCGCGACGATGAAACCGGAAAGTATGGTGATGATTTTGGCAATCATATTCGAGTAAGTTTACCGATCAGACCAGCCGTGCTGTCCGATTAGCGGCACAAAAGCACATCCTCCATGATCTTCTTCTTTGCGACCCTGTTCGGTTTTTATTACTCGAATCAAACGCTGGCTCTCGCGTGATTCGCCGACCGGCACAACTAATCGACCACCGATCTTCAATTGCGCGATCAGCGGCTCAGGAATGGTTGGACCACCAGCAGCGACGAGTATCCCATCGTAAGGCGCGTTTGCAGCCCAGCCGAGCGTGCCATCAAAACATTTGACCGTCGCGTTATAAATTCCGAGCTCACGAATACGCGCCTGCGCCTCGCGTGCGAGATCGCCGATGCGCTCGATCGAATAGACCTGAGCTGCGACTTTCGATAACACCGCAGTTTGATACCCGGAACCCGCGCCGATTTCCAACACACGACTATTCGCACCGAGCTCGAGTAGCTCGGTCATCCTGGCAACGATGAAAGGTTGGGAGATCGTCTGGTTGGCACTGATCGGCAACGCGTGATCGCCATAGGCGCGACTCTGCAACGCCTCAGGCACGAAGAGATGACGCGGCACAATGCGCATCGCCTCAAGTACTCTCGGATCGCGAATGCCGTAGTGATCGTGCAGGCGGGCGACCATGCGCTCTCGTGGAATGGAGTATTCCTGGAACGGACCGGAGCGATGTCTGTTTGCTGGCTGCACCGGAAGCGAATTCTGCTGCTTTAATTCTTTTGGACTAGTTCGGAGTCTTTCAGATAGTTCCAGCCATCGAGCGCCGTTAACGCGTTGTGGTCTGTCATGTCGCTGCGGAGCGGCGTCACGGAAACGTAACCTTGTGCGACCGCGTGATAATCAGTCCCCTCAACCGAATTCATATTGAAATACTCTTCGC
>Ga0207710_10000833_pt1 | contig 16618 bp, 12 predicted proteins | sample KBSS24metaG_FD_184400 | JGI IMG/M metagenome (GOLD analysis project Ga0207710, IMG submission 184400) | Switchgrass rhizosphere microbial communities from Kellogg Biological Station, Michigan, USA - KBS S2-4 metaG (SPAdes) (version 2) | ecosystem: Host-associated > Plants > Roots > Rhizosphere...
AAGAAAAATAACAAGTCACATTCATTGATAAGATGGATATTGCCTATTGCTTGTTGCTTGTTGATTCTAATCTCTTCATGCAAAGTGGGTAAAGAATATCAACGGCCCGCATTAGAATTACCAAAACAATTCAACAATACAAGTTTTTCAGACACGAGCAGTATCGCCGATATTGAATGGAAAAAATTTTTTACAGACAAAACTTTACAGGAACTGATACAAAAAGGAATAACCTATAACCATGATCTTTTGATTGCAATGAAGAGAATAGATATCTCACAAGAGCAATTAAAACGTGCAAAGCTTCTTCAATTCCCGGAGTTGAATTCTCAAATAACCGCCCAATATTCTTACCCATCAAAAAATAGCTTAACCGGCATTAGTACAAATAGCTTTTTAGGGAAAAGTCATATAGAAAATTATTTAGCCACCATTAATCTTTCCTGGGAAGCTGATATCTGGGGAAAGCTACGAAGCCAAAAAGAAGCAACGCTTGCCGAATATGTTCAAACTTATGAAGCGGGCAAAGCAGTACAAACGCAGGCCGTAGCCAATATCGCTCAGGGCTACTTTAATTTATTAATGCTCGACAGGCAATTAGAAATAGCAAAAGGAAATCTTTCATTAAGTGATAGCTTTTTTATCGCAACTAAATTATTAAAAGATGCAGGGTTGGCGACCAGTGCTGCTGTAGAACAGGCTTCATCTCAAAAATTATCAATTGCATTATTAATTCCCCAATTGGAACAAAATATTGCTATACAGGAAAATGCTTTACAGGTATTAACTGGTCAATTACCCGGGCCGGTTAATCGCAATGCATTATTAAATGAAATTTCATTTACACAAGATCTCTCTGCCGGTGTTCCTGCTTCTATAGTTAGTCGCAGACCAGATGTTCGTTCAAATGAAATGGCCTTAGTAGCTGCTAATGCGCAGGTAGGAATTGCACAGGCAAATATGTATCCTGCATTAACTATCAGCGCTGGCACGGGATTGGAATCGTTCAAATCCAGCAATTGGTTTAATATTCCTAATTCAGTATTTGGATTAGTAGCTGGTTCTGTAGCTGAACCTATTTTCAAAAGAAGAGAATTAAGAACACAATATGAAATTGCAAAACTTCAGAGAGAACAAGCCGTTATTCAATTCAAGCAATCTGTATTGCAGGCAATAGGCGAAGTTTCGGATGCATTAGTCCAGGTAAATAAATTAAAAGAGCAGGAACAAATTGCCATTTCACAAGTTGATACTTTACATAAAGCTGTATTTAGCACAAGACTTTTATTTAGAAGTGATCTTGCTAACTATCTTGAAGTAATAACTGCACAGGAGAATGCATTACAAGCTGAATTAAATCTTGCATCTCTCAGGCGTCAGCAATTAAGCGCAGTGGTGGAACTGTATCGTTCTTTGGGAGGTGGATGGAAATAATAAAGTATGATGCGGAGACTGAGGGATTCGAACCCTCGATACCCTTTCGAGTATACACACTTTCCAGGCGTGCTCCTTCAACCACTCGGACAAGTCTCCTTTTTTAAGGATCGCAAAAATACAGGTTCAATTCTATAGCCTGAATAATTTTTCAGCATTTGCTGTTGTTATATTACCTACTTCATCAACACCCATCTCTTTTATTCCTGCAAGCTTTGCAGCTATATATTTTATATAACTGCATTCATTTCTTTTTCCCCGGAATGGCACAGGGGCTAAATAAGGAGCGTCGGTTTCCAATACAACATTTTTCAACTCTATTTCCTTCATTATTCTATCTAATCCTGAATTTTTAAAAGTAACCACTCCCCCGATTCCTAGATAAAAATTAAGATCGATAATTTGTTTAGCCTGTTCAAGATCTCCGGAAAAACAATGAAAAACTCCCTTCAATTTTCCTTGCTGATGCTCAGTAACTACTTTTATACATTCATCAATAGAATTTCGTGAATGAATAACAATGGGTATATCAAAATGCAGCGCCAATTCGATTTGTTCATGAAAAGCTTTGTATTGTTGTTCCGTAAAAGTCAGATCCCAATAAAAATCGAGGCCTATTTCTCCCACTGCAATAAAAGACCGGTTTTCGAAATGTGTTGTTACCATTTTTAATTCGTCAGTATAATTGGGTTTTACCGAACAAGGATGTAGTCCCATCATGCTAAAACATATCCCGGCGCTTTCCTCTTCTGATCGTATCATTACGTTATGAGTGGAGGAATCAACAGCCGGCATAAAAACCTTTACAATTCCTTCTTCACGAGCTATTTTAAGCATTTGATCCCTGCCTGTATCAAATTCAGGTAGATAAACATGGGCATGGGTATCAATAAAGCTCATTTTTTAGGCTATGTTTGGGGTTCAAAACTCAGCAAAAACTTTAAGAAAGCGTTAAACTTCAACCAATAAAACCCTTCCTAACTCTGTTAAATTTGTTCAGTTCAACAAAACTTTAGTTTATGAAACCAAAGTTCAGTCTTACCCAATTGATAACCACTGCTTTTCTCCTGATGATTTTTTCCTGTACAAAAGAAAATAGCCAGGATGGTACGGTAGCTCAGCAAGAAGAACAAGCCTCAATGGCTTCCAGCGAATCTGACGGTGAAGCCGAATTAGTATTCAATGGGATTTTTGATGATGCCATGGGTGTAAGTGATGAAGTGGGAATGGCCGGTACCGGTATTTTCGGTCGCACTTATAGTACAAATACGGGTGTTAGCATAGATGTACAACGCCTAACAGGATGTCAGACTGTAATGATAACTCATCCAAATAGCACTGTATTCCCGATAAGAGTTGTTATCGATTTTGGGACTTCCGGATGTGCCGGTACTGATGGACATGTAAGAAAAGGAAAGATCATTGCTGAATACACGAATCGTCTCATTGTTCCGGGTGCTGTTGCTACAACTACATTTGATGGCTTTTATATTGACAGTATTAAAGTGGAAGGAACACTTAAAATAACTAACAGTACTTCTTCTGTTACCACTCAGCTTTCCCGCCAGTTTACGGTGGAAGTAAGTGGCAAACTAACCAAAACAAATGGCAACTATACAGAGTGGGCAAGTAAAAAAATTATCACCCAAAAAGAAGGGTTATTAACTGTCGATTACCCTCGTGATGACGTTTTCACTATTGAAGGTTCTTCGCATGGCAAGGTCAAAAGAAGCAATTTATTGGTGGCCTGGGAATCTGCAATAGTAGAGCCTTTAATTAAAAAATTTACCTGCCGTTGGATAGTAAAAGGTAAGGTGAAAACCGCCAGGGTCAACAGTTCTACCAATAGTACCTGGGCAGCTCTACTCGATTTTGGCGGCGGCGATTGCGACAATAATGCCACGATTACGATCAACGGGGTATCCCACAATATTACTTTGTACTAATTAAAAAATTATTATACCTTTAAACCAGTTTTCATAGGGTACGGATTAAAAACGGGCCAGGGTTTCTACCCAGGCCCTAACTTTTTTATACCTCACCGAAGAATTCCGCCAATTGACCTTGCCAATTTCTGCTATAGCTTTTCAAATAAATACCGCTTTTCAGAAAAATAACTCATGACTTTAGGTAACACATATTGAAGAGTTGTAAAAGTTTTCTCATTATCATGGAAAACTATGATCGAACCGGGACCTGAATTTGTAAGAACATTTTTCAAAACTTCTTCCGGCTTAATTGTTGGATCAAAATCGCCACTCAATACATCCCACATGATCACTTTTGGTTGCCTTTTCATAACAATGTTTAAATTTTTAGCCTGGTATTTAGTAATTCTGCCATAACAGGGGCGAAAAAGATCGGTATCGATATACTTTGCAGCTTTCGCCACATTTTGCAGATATATTTCATTTTTGGTTTTCCAGCCATTGAGATGGTCATAAGTATGGTTGCCAACAGCATGACCTTCCTGCAATATCCTTTTGTAAATATCCGGATGAGAAACCACGTTTTCCCCTACGCAAAAAAAAGTCGCCTCTGCATTATATTTTTTTAACTCATCCAAAATAAAAGGAGTGGCGATGGGATGTGGTCCATCATCAAAACTGAGATAAAGAACTCTTTTATCAGTTTTGATCTTCCATATATAAGATGAATAAATTTTTCGTAACCACCAGGGTGTTTTAACAAAATAAGTTTTGCCCAATCCAATGACCTTTATAAACCACGGGTTTTTAGTTTGATTTTTTTCTTTTTCAATCTTCATTGTTTCAAAACTAAGGAAAATACAAAGCACTTATTAAGCTTGTATTATGCTCGTTATCTTTGTTGCCATGAATAAACGGGTAAGAGTTCGTTTTGCACCAAGCCCTACTGGTAGTTTGCATTTAGGAGGAGTAAGGACACTTCTTTATAATTATCTTTTTGCAAAAAAAAATAATGGTGATTTTATTCTTCGTATTGAGGATACCGATCAAAGCAGATACGTTACAGGTGCGGAACAATATATATTTGATTGTTTAAAATGGATCGGTCTTGACCCTGATGAAAGCCCTGTGCACGGTGGTAACTATGCACCATACAGGCAAAGTGAACGAAAAGAAATTTACCGGAAGTATGCGGAACAATTGGTCAATGATGGCTATGCCTACTATGCGTTTGATACGCCGTCTGAATTAGAGCATATGCGGTTAAATTATAAAACAGAACAAAATCCTTCACCGCAATATGATCATCGGATGAGAGAGAGAATGAAAAACTCTCTCACATTGAATGAGGAAGAAGTTCAAACCTTACTTGCCAACAATACACCTTATGTCATTCGTATAAAAATGGAACCCGGTGAAGAAGTGCTGCTGAATGACATGATCAGGGGTGAAATAAATTTTCATTCATCCATTGTAGATGATAAAGTATTGCTCAAAGCTGATGGAATGCCTACTTATCATTTGGCTGTTGTTGTTGATGATTATTTAATGAAGATAAGTCACGTCTTTCGGGGCGAGGAATGGTTGTCAAGTGCACCTGTACATTTACTTCTGTGGAAATATTTAGGTTGGGGAAAAGAAATGCCGCAATGGGCACATCTTCCGCTCATTCTCGGCCCAAATGGAAAACTTAGTAAACGGGATGCATTGAAATACGGGTTTCCTGTTTTTGCCATGAATTGGAAAGATGCAAAAACAGGAGAGTTAACTGAAGGATTCAAAGAAAAAGGTTTTTTACCCGAAGCCTTTATCAACTTTCTTGCATTACTTGGATGGAATGATGGTACAGAACAGGAAATTTTTACCAAAAAAGAATTAATAGAAAAATTCTCAATCGAAAAAGTGCATAGTGGCGGAGCTAAGTTTGATTATGAAAAAGCAAAATGGTTCAATCATGAATGGATAAAGCGGTTGGGAGTTATGAGTCTGGAGTTGGGAGTCAAAAACATTTTGAATGAAAAAGGTATTACAGGTATTGATGATGTTATTTTAAACAAAGTAATCAGCCTGGTAAAGGATCGTTGCTCATTATTGACGGATTTTTATGACCAATCTTATTTCTTTTTTAAGGTGCCCGAAGAATATGATCTTAATGCAGTAAAACCAAAATGGAATGAAGAGAAAAAAAAGTTTTTTGAAAATTTTATTGAAGAAATAAAAGCCATTGATAATTGGGAAAGTGCTTTTATTGAAGATGGATTTAAAAAATTAGCTGTTTTACAAAATATAAAACCCGGAGAATTGCAATTGCCTTTTAGGATCATGCTTGTCGGGGGGAAGTTTGGGCCGCCAGTGTTTGATATTGCAACAGTATTAGGGAAAAAAGAAACAGTTCAGCGAATTCAAAACGGATTGATTGCCTTCAATTAGCCTACTGCTTTAATAAGAATAAATGAAATTCAGGCCGAGCCAGCTTCTTATAATTCTTGCTATACTTAAGATTGCATTGCCGTATATTTTGCAATCTTTCTTTTATGAGCCACACCGTGATGAATTCTTATACCTTGAACAAGGACATCACATGGCATGGGGTTTTTTGGAGGTGCCTCCTGTACTTTCTGTTTTTGCATGGCTCACTCATGTCTTTGGAGATGGCATGTTCTGGATAAAACTTTGGCCATCATTGTTTGGAGCCGCCACTTTTATTGTTGCAGGAAGAATTGTGCTGTCATTAGGCGGCAAAGACTTTGCCCTGCTGCTTTTATTTCTTCCTTTTATTTTCGGTGTTTACCTGCGATTGTTTTTCTTATTTCAGCCAAACTCTCCCGAAGTTTTCTTCTGGACAATGATTGCTTTCAGTATTATTAGCTTTATTCAGACAGGAAAAAATAAATGGTTATACATCTTTGGCTTAAGCATCGGCATCGGCCTGATGAGTAAATATTCAATCGCTTTTTTCATTGTAAGTATATTAATTGGCTTATTGTTTACAAAATACAGAACTGTTTTTCTCAACAAACATTTCTGGTATTCAATCTTACTTGGTTTTGCCATTTTTCTACCCAATATTTTGTGGCAATATGAAAGAAATTTTCCTGTCATACATCATATGGAAGAACTACAGGAGACGCAGTTACAATTTATCAGCCCTTTTGTTTTTTTAAAAGATCAGTTATTAATGAATCTTCCTTGCTTTTTTATTTGGATTGCAGGGTTATTGTATATAAGTTTTTCAAATAAAGAAAAAAGATTTCGTTTTTTAGGTTGGACTTATGTTGTTGTGATTATTTTATTCCTGGTTAGTCATGGAAAAAATTATTATACCCTGGGTGTTTATCCTGTGTTGTTTGCATTCGGTGCTTACCGGCTAGAACAACTTACAATGCAAAAAAGAAAATTACTTCGTTATGCTTTTATATTATTTCCTGTTATTCTTGGAACATTGATGTTGCCTATTGCATTGCCAGTATTTCCGCCGAAACAACTTGCATTATTTTATGAAAAAATGGGAACTAAAAAGACCGGGGCGCTGAAATGGGAAGATTTAAAAGATCACCCATTACCGCAAGATTTTTCAGATATGCTTGGATGGAAAACAATAGCTGAAAAAACTGCAAGAGTTTATAATAGTTTACCGCCTGAAGAAAAAAATAAAATCATTATAAAATGTGACAATTATGGCTTATGCGGCGCACTGAATTTCTATGGGAAACATATGGGGTTGCCTGAAGCGTACAGCTACAACGGCTCTTTTTTATTATGGATGCCTGATACATTTAATATTACCAACGTAATAACCATAGGTGAAAATTTTCCCGATACTACAAGAGATATTGTAAAAAATTTTGAGAATGTTTCTTTGAAAGATGAATTAAAAGATCCCTTTGCAAGAGAAGATGGTGCAAAAATTATCTTGTGGTACCATTGTAATGCTTCCGTATTGAGCAAATTTTTAGAAGAAGAAGTCCGACAAAGGAAAAAGAGATTTATACGATAATTGCCTGATAAATGTTATCTACATTTGATAAAAATTGTTAGAAGATTATTTATTATGAAACGACCCATTCGTGTTTTAGTTGCAAAAGTTGGCCTCGACGGTCATGATCGGGGGGCCAAAGTTATTGCGACAGCTCTTCGGGATGCAGGTATGGAAGTAATCTATACAGGCTTGCGCCAAACACCAGAAATGGTTGTTAACACAGCTTTGCAGGAAGATGTAGATGCAATCGGTATCAGTAGCTTATCCGGTGCACACATGACGGTATTTCCAAAAGTTCTTCAATTAATGAAAGAAAAAGGAATGGATGACGTGCTGCTAACAGGCGGTGGTATAATTCCGGATGAAGACATGAAGCAACTACATGAATTAGGAGTAGGAAATTTATTTGTATCCGGCACTTCTACTGTAGAGATTGCTGATTATATAAAAAGCTGGGTAAAAGAAAGTCGAAGCTTCTAATTGGCTTTCTATCTATTGACTTCCAATTTCAAACCATTTACAGCCATTAAATTACTGGCATCTACCGTTTGCTAAGTTTAGTGATACCGCAATGTAATGTCATTATATACTTGCAAACTGAACAAAAATGATAAACAAGAATTAAAAACTGGTTATGAAAAAATATCTTCTTCTTTACAAAATACTTATCATCAGCTTACCCGCCATGTCGCAGGTAACTATTTCTTCCGGGACAAGATGGGTAAACAGCGGAAATGTTACGGTTAATTTACAGGACATGGATTTTGTGAATAACGGAACATTTTCACCAGGACAAGGGAAAGTAAAATTCATTGGTAATAATTCCAATGGCCTCACCGGCACTTCAGTGACGACTTTTAATGAGTTAGAAATGGCAAAGTCAGGCAGCAATACTTTGGTAATGTTTTCAAATGTGAATGTGAATGGCAGAGTAAATTTTGTTTCGGGAATGATTGACCTTAATCTCAAAACAATGACGCTTAGCAACAATGCTATTCTTAATAATGAAAGTGAAACCAGCCGCATTACCGGATTAAAAGGCGGTGAAGTGGTGATCAGCACTCCATTGAATAAGCCCAGTAATATTAATCCTGGTAACCTTGGTGTGGTGATATCAGCTGGTTCAAATCTCGGAACCGTTGTAGTGAGACGGGGCCATAAGGAACAAGCAGGTAGCGGATTAGCAGGTAGCATCAATCGCTATTTTAATATTACTGTAAACGGAAAGAAAGCTGCCAATGCCACGATTCGTTTCAAATATTTGGATGCAGAGCTTAATAGCCAGGATGAAAACACAATGACAGTTTTTCAAAGCCTGACCAATGGAGGAAGCTGGACTAATCAATCTTTCTCAAGCAGAGATGCAGCGGCTAATTGGGTAGAAAAAACTTCAATGACATCACTCGGTTTGCTAACATTAAGTAATAGCATAGCCCCTATTACAACCCGGGAAAATATTTTTACAGAAAATAACTCTATTGAAACATCCAAAAGAATTACTGTTGGCCCTAATCCAAATAATGGAAACTTCTGGTTCAATGTAACAGGAATTGAAAAAGAAACTGTAGCTACACTTTACACTATTGATGGAAAAATAATAAAACAATTGCGTATAGCTAATCTTCAAAGACAGCAAATGAGTGGATTAGCAAACGGAATATATATTTTGAAAGTGGAAGGACTGGAACCATTCAAAATAATAGTGCAAGGCAATAGGAATAACAACACAACAACTAATATCTCAAATAATATTCCTCCAATCAAAAACTAAGATACCGCTCCATTTAATTCCCTTCTCAATCAACTTCAAAAGCACTCAGCAATGAGTGCTTTACCATTTTATTTCAATGCTGTCATCACTTCCTCTTTTCTTCTCCGGCTTACTTCCACTTTTGTATTATCCTTTAATACTATAAAACCATCATGATCTATGAATGAAATGAATTTTCTGTTTACCAAATGACTTTTGTGTGTACGAATGAAATTATGAGGAGTCAGCAAGGCATCATATTCACCAAGTGTTTTTGAGATAAGATAATTGCGATTGCCCAATGCAAAAAATTTTGTGTAATTACCCGATGACTCGCAGCGTATGATCTCTTCAGGTATTAAAAAATGAACTCCTTCTTTGGTTGGAAGCGCCAAACGAAATTCATCTGTTGATTTCGTTCGAATATTATGCATAATATTTTTCAATAACTCATATTGCTGACGATAATCCCCATTGCCTTCAAGGAAGCGATGAACAGCAGATTGCAACTCTTCTATGTCTATTGGTTTTAATAAATAATCAAATGCGCTAAACCGAATAGCCTGGATAGCGTATTCGTTATAGGCAGTCGTAAAAATGATCTTGAAATTTTTATTAGGCATTTTTTCCAGCAGCTCAAAGCCATTCAGGTGTGGCATTTGAATGTCGAGAAAAATAAGCCCCGGCTGAAAATGATGTATGATGTCCGCAGCCTTTCTGGAATCATTGCAAGCCATTACCTGGCTAATCTCGGGAACAGCTTTTTGAATCATCAGTCGCAAAGAGTCTGTCGCCCTTTCTTCATCATCAATTAATAAAACTTTCAGCATAAAAAAAATTTAAATAGGAAAATTAATTTCAACACGGGTGCCCCTGGCCTCCCCATTTTCGTTATACAGATCAACTATGTGCAATGAACCATTGTCTCCATTCTCATTTCTCATTGTTTTTATTCTTTCCAATGATACTTGTATTCCCTTGCTGGTGTGGTCTTGTTTATGACCATTGGCCGACTTTGCCTCATTAGACTTTTTTCTTCCAATACCATTATCTTCAATAACGCATTGAAGAAATCTTTCCGCTTCGGAAAATCTTACGGATAATTTTCGTTCTCCTTCTTTGTGCATCAATCCATGCCATATTGCATTTTCAACAAATGGCTGAATCAATAAAGTGGGTATCATAATCTCGTCAGTATCTATTTCATCATCGCAACTGACCTTATAATGAAAAGAATCTTTAAATCGGACTGCTTCGAGTTCTATATATAAATTCAGTATCTCCAATTCCTCCTTCAATGTCACATTTTCTTTATCGCTATGAACTAAAATAGTGCGCAGCAGTTTTGAAAACCGCGACAGGTATCTCGTTGCCACCATCTCTTCATTGGCAAGGATCATTTGTTGAATTGAATTTAGAGCATTGAAAAGAAAATGAGGATTCATTTGCAGTCGCAGACTTTGCAATCTTGATTCAGTAACCTTTTGTTTGTTCTCCAGAACCTCAATCTTTGCTTTCTGTTTTTCTTCCTCAGCTTTTGCCCGATGAATTTGATTGGTGCACAACACTGCAATGGTCGAAAGGATGCGCAGATGTTTTTCTGTAAAGAAATTTTTTCTTGTGTGTTCGCTATCTATTACCCCGATTACTTTATCATCCACAATTAAAGGCACTGCTACTTCAGAGTATCTTCTCGCATCATCAACAATATATCGCTCATCAGTCTCTGTATTCATTATTAATTCAGGCTTTCCCGTTTTTGCCACTGCTCCAACTATTCCTTTCCCTACAGGAATTTCAATTGGATGATAAATAGTAAAGCCTGCCTGGCCGGCAGACAGGTCTTTCGCCAGCTTGGGTCCATACGCGGCTTTTTGCACAAGCATATTTCGTTCTTCGTCTACCAAGTAGATTACACAATGTTCAAACTTTAACTGGCTGATACAGTTTTTTGCAATATCCCAAAGCATTTCATCTATTTTCAAATGTTTGTTGATCTGTGAAGCAAAATAATTAATGACAATTTCTGTTTCCAGGTCTTCACGTTGTTTTAATTGCCGGTTCCGGAAATATTTTAAAACATACCAGATGATGATAAGCCCAACAATAAGACTTATCGTTTTGAACCACCAAGTTTGATAAAATGGCGCAGCAATAATTGCCGTTACTTCATTGCCGGCCTCTTGCCAATTTTTTTTATCGTTACTGATGCGAACTTTAAAAACATATTTGCCGGGAGGCAAAAAATTATAACGAACAGAATTTTGATCAGCTACTTGTATCCAATCCTTATCAATATCTACAAGCTTATATTCATAATATGTTCTTACATGTGGCGTATAATCAACAGAGCCAAAATAAAAAGTAACCTGGTTATCTTTTGCTGCCAGCTTAAAAGTTGCGTTATCGGATACAATAGAGCTGATATTTTTTGTTTCTATTCTTGAAACAAAAACATTGAGGGTGATCCTCTTATTATATAAGGAGTCAGGATAAAAATATTGCAGTCCTTTAGGAGTACCCATGATAAATTCTCCATTGGATAATTGAAAATAGGAGCCTACACGAAAACCATAAATACTAAGGCCGTATTGTTCATCAAAAGTTTTTAGGCTTGAATCAGATGGATCGTAGCAGGCAAAACCAATATCATTGCCAATCCACATGCGATTATGTTTATCGGGCAAGAGACCTTCTGCCCGATCAATCAGCAATCCATCTTTTTGTGTTAGTGTCTTAATGCGTCCATTTGGTGAGATAATATTTAAACCAGCAATCGTTGCTACATAAACATTATTGAAATTGTCACGGTTGATATCAAAGATGGTATTGCTGACCAAGCCATTCTCAAGTTTAATACTGTCGAGGTGATTGGTTGAAAGATTGTAATGGTATAGCCCATTTGCAAAAGAGGCAAACCAAAGATTATTTTTGTCTGTAAAAAGTAGTGGGGCGCAGTGCCGGTTACGAAATTGTGCAAGTGGAGTATTACCCATTGTATCAATGACAAATGTTTCAGGGTTGATTTTATTTATTCCAAAATTTCCGGAAGCCCATACATCGCCTGAAGGAGATAGAGCGATACGCCGTATGTTTTTTATTTTTAAAACATAAGGATCATCGTTGCCTGAATTTTTTATATGCCTGATTAATTTGAGATTTTTGTCTGTAACCACAATTCCATTATCAACCGTTGTTGCCCATACATGATCATTGTTATCCACTAAAACAGATGTCACTTCTTTGCCTCTGAAGATAGATCGCCTTGTTTCGTCTTTAATATCACAGAATGTCGTTGTATTTGTACTCCGGTTCCATTTGATCAGGTTTTCATCCGTGCCGATATAGAAGATATTATTGTCTTTCGTAGCAATACCGGAGACATAACCGTCATATCCATTGCCTTTGTTATCCAAAAAAACATATTGATTACCGATACTTGCTTTGCTGTTAAAATAACTGATGCCTGCCGGATTGCAGATCATAAATATCCATCCTTGTTGCCCAACGGCAATAAAAGATTGCGAGTTGTTGCTGACAGAGGTTGGGTCAGCAACAGCATGTCGATAATTAAAAATTTTTTTTGCAGCAGTATCCCAAATGTAAATTCCCTCATTCTGCGTGGTAAGAAGATACTGGTGATTGTTGATAGGTTTGGCTTCATTGATCACTGCCGTTACTTCTTTACTAAATTGATCCTTCAGCCCGTGGAGAGGATACGAAGTTTCCATAGTGACGATATTGATAGCTTTAAGTTGCCACTCGCCAACATCGTAATAAAGTAGTTCGTCTTTTTTCCAAAAGGATAGTGCATGAGCATTGGGAATGTTCAAACGGGCCTCAATAATATTTGTTTTATAGTTTACTTTTAACATCCCATCCCTGAATACAAGCAGGTAATAATTTTTATCAAAAGCAAAAGCTGAATTCGCACCCATTGATCGATATTGCTCGTAATTAACCAGCGGCAAAAAATTAAATTGGGAGCTATCTATTAAATCAAGTTTTGTCAGATCATTGTTTCCTTTATATTGATAAAGACCCTTATTTGCGTACAAATAAATTTGACCTGCCGGTGTTTGAAGAATACTAAACGTTCTTCTATGATCACTTTCCTTCCACAATGATACCTTGTGCAGTCGTCGTCTTTCATCCAGCATCGTTACCCGACCGCCTGCAGTTAATATCCAAATCCAATTATTGTTGTCGCAGGTAACAGCCAAAATATTATTGTTATTCAGTTGCGGGTGTTCAGAGGAATAATATTTTTCCGTCGTTTTTCCATTAAATACATTGAGACCATTGCCGGTGCCGATCCAGAGATTCCCTTTTTTATCAACGCAGATATCATTTACTCCTATATATGAAAGACCATTTGAGGTACTCAGCGTATAAAAAACGGGATTGGGTTGAGACAAGAGCTTGCCCCAAACCATAATTGAAAGCAGTATGATTGCCGCCTTTTTCAATCCTAAATTTTCAGGTAAGATACTCTAATCTATAACCAGTTTTAATTCGATGTAAAGTGAATCAGGTAAAATATTGAAAGGCAATAACAGTAATAGTATATTATTATTCTGTGGTAGCTTCCACCGATTGAACGGCAAGGCCATCCGCCTTAGGCGGATGGCCAAAATGATAATTTGAATCAGGCAAATTTTTATAAAATGAGTAAACACATCGCAAAATTGCCAGTGGCTTATTCATGAAATACTAATTTAGGTTCTCCAAAACAATTAAAGATGATATAGAGCCTGGACATCAGAGGCACTTAGAGTGCGGGTATAGAAGCGAAGATCATCCATGCTGCCTTGCCAGCCATCACCTATCCAGGACATATAATCTTGTGATCCTCCTGAAAAAGATCCCTGGTTAAGTTTTTCATCGATAAAATTTCCATCTATATAAAGTTTGATGTATGATCCATCATAAGTAGCTACAAGGTGATGCCAATCTCCATTTAAAGTATTTGATTGAACACCCTGGGTAGTAGAGGTTGTAGTGATCGCTGCTGAGAATTTATCATTTGATTGAAAGAGGTAAAGCGGAGATTGATAAATACCGCCAGAGCCAGTAACGGATTCATAACGTACCCAAACCGAAATTGACATGTTTGTTGATAATCTCAGGCTACTTAAAGCAATCCTGTAAACCCCATCGAACTTTATAGCGCTATTCGCAGTACCAAACCTGTCCTCTGTGTAAGCAGCAGCATTACCGTTCTCGATAGCTGCACTGACTTGTCCATTTTTATCATTGATATCTCCATTAAAAGGGAAAGAGAATTCAAGCTTCCTGGTTTCGCTAAATGAAGAGCCGCCACCTTTATTTGAAGCGATCTCTTCTTCTGATTTATTCAATTGTTCAAGATCAGTTTTTTCTTTACTGCATGAGATCAATACGACTGTTGTAATTGCTGCGGCAAGAAACATAAATTGTTTTTTCATTGTTTGAAAGTTTAGGAGTTTTTAATTTTTTTTCATTCTAAAATTATCATGGTAATAAAAAGAAACGTTTTAAATATTATTCTTAGGTAATACATAATGATTGATCGGAAATAAAAAAGCTGTCTTCAAAGACAGCTTTAATACTACTTGTAATGTACTTTTCTAATTGTTTGCCAAGGTGCTTACTTCAGCTGGAGTAAGTACTCTGGAATAAAAACGCAGATCATCGAGACTGCCTTTCCAATAAAGGCCATATGCGTGGGCAAGAATATACTTATCGAGGGCAGGATAAGGACCAGCACCTGCTGGCGTTGCAGCACTCCCAATTAAAACGCCGTCAATATAAAATTTCAATTCGTTATTGTCACGGGTTGCTGCCATATGATGCCAGGTTTTATCGGTGGCCGAAGATGAAAAGACTGTCGGAGGAACACCTAACAAACCTGTAAAGTAGCTGGTTGCAAAGAAGGGACCATTCTGCTGAATGATAAACCCGTAATTGCTAAACACAGGAGATAGCCAACCGGGGTTTGGAAGTGTATCATGTTTAATCCAAACCGATACAGAAGCAGCATTTGGTGTACATGGAACATCTTTTATATCCACACCGTATGCGCCATTAAAGAGAATAGCTTTACTGAACTGTCCTTTTCTATCGGTTGTGTAAGTCACACGACGAACGGTGGAAACTGCATCTGCCAGGTTACCAGTAGCATCTTTCAGATCACCATTAAATTCGAAACGACCCAGCAAACCTTTACCCGAAACACGTGGTTCAGCTTGAATTCTTGGTGCTGCAATCTCTTCAAGGGTATCTGGTTGCTCTGTTTCAATTTTTTCCTTTCTGCAGGAAACAAATGCAATGGCTATAAAAGCAGTTGCAAAAATTAAGTTCTGTTTTTTCATTTGATTAAATATTTAGTAGTTAAAAAATTTATGGCGCAAAAGTATCTGTGACACTACAGTTATTGTCTGTATTATTATTCACTGGTGATGATTAATGATTTATCGGAAAACAAAAAGCTGTCAACAATGACAGCTTTTAAAATTTAATGTGGATGTTCCTGAAAAACTATTTTACACTCACCAGTACTTCGATCTTTCCTGTTGATGATGAATTAAAATTTTCCAAAGCTTTACCGATCACTTGTCCCGGTTTCACTTTATCAAGATCAGCTTTCATTGCAACACCAGGCGTTGACGATGTAACTAACATATCTCCTCTTTTAATTTCGCCACCTTCTAAACAAACTTTTGTAGGAATTACACCGACAACACCCATTGGTACTTTATCAGAAATATCTGTTTCAATATTTTCTTCGGTAAGTAACACACCGGGCTTTGTTGCATATACACCGGCTACCAAAGTAGAATAAGCACCAGAAGATTTTTCAACACTGCGATCTTTATCTGTTGATATTACCAATACATCACCAGTTTCATATTGCTGAATATTTCCTGTTACATCAAATGCTTCAGCCACATCGGCGCCACTATTTTGTGTACCGCCATTGAAAAAACCTTTACCTGTTCCGTCAATGCGGGCTTTGTTTGCTCCGCTTTTCTTGAATGTTGCAAGACTGTTCACCACATTGGGATTTTCGTTGTCAATTAATAGACCCGCACCCGTACCACTTGTATATGCCGACAAAACGGGACTGCTATTGTTTGCATTGAAAAGTGAAAAATCTCCGGCCTTGCCAGTCCCTGTGCTCGAGCTTTTCAAAACCGTAGAGGCGTTTGTTGCAATGTTTGTATAGAATGACGCAGCAATTCCAAGATCTGCGCTAACATTGATACCATAACCTGTGCCCCTATTGTCAATCTGTAATCCGACACCATTACCTGATGTGTTCATCTGGTGCAAAATAATTCCGTTACCAAGGCCATAATTAAAGCTCTCCATCACATTACCAACAGCCGTTGTATTTGGCGCATTAACATATATGGAAGTTCCTTTTGTCTGGTTGAGAATATGAAACAGATGATCAGTTCCATTAGCATTCGTACCTTGTAATGTCATTGTTCTGCCCGAACCGTCTGAATTTACCAATACAGCTTCTTCGGTAGATGTCGAATT
>Ga0207710_10000838_pt1 | contig 16570 bp, 15 predicted proteins | sample KBSS24metaG_FD_184400 | JGI IMG/M metagenome (GOLD analysis project Ga0207710, IMG submission 184400) | Switchgrass rhizosphere microbial communities from Kellogg Biological Station, Michigan, USA - KBS S2-4 metaG (SPAdes) (version 2) | ecosystem: Host-associated > Plants > Roots > Rhizosphere...
GTGACGGCGTCGATCATTAACACTACGACAGGCGAAACCACTTCCCACATCATCATGGCGAATACTGAGGGCGACTTCCACTAGGCGGAACACGACGGATGAAAAAAATAATCTTCGCGGCTTGCATCGTCATCGCGGCGAGCTTCGCCGCAGCAGCGCAACCTGGTACCAACAAAGCGGCGATTGAGTACGACTCGCTTATGAACATGCGGTTCTACGAAGAGACCGGAGGTTTTCTAGTAGAAGGTCTCGAGGTAGTCTTCCCGTCCGCGGGCGCTTCGCCGGCGACGTTTGTGATCGCGAAGCCGAATGGAGAAGTCATCGCTAGTGTTCCGCTCCGTCTCGAACCGCTCGAGAAGTTTCCGGCGTTTGGTGTTTTTCGACCGGCGCCTGGCAATCCTGGAAATGTACGAGTTGCTCAGTCCGGAGACTTTGTAATGGCTGTTAGACTCGGCAACGAGACGATCACGACTCTACCGTTCAGCCTGAAGCAGGAAGTCAGCAGTGACCCGTTCAATCCCTCAAAAAAATTTGTGCGCGATGGGTCATGGCGCGATCTTGCCTTTTTCTCGGTCATAACCGACGACGCGAGCGCCATGCTGCATTTCAACTTCTGGTTGAGTACACGGGAATTGCCGCCCGGTCTGAATCGTCCGAAGGTCACTCTTCACTTGCTCGCGAACGGGAAGGAAATCGCGGCGAGTCGAGCGCCCGTAGTACCGGACACGCTTGATTGGTATTTCTACGAGCGGAAAGAGTTGATAGTGGAGACGACTCCAAAGCAGCGTTGGCTGGCGCTGTCCGACCTGACGAAACAAGACGGCGAGATAGTTATGATCGTGAAGGCGAACGGCCAGCCAATCAAATCCTACAAAGCGCGAGTCGTCGGAGGCCGGCTGCAAACGCTTGAGCGAAACCGTCTGGACACTGAACCCCGCAGCGCTTTTATTTCCCCACGCTACGTCGATCTAACCGACAGGTCACGCTCAGACTTTACGATGCGGGACATGTTTTGGATTAAGAAATCCCCATAACCCGCAAGGCAAAAAGAAAGGCTTATTCACCACAGGTCGTCAGCCTGGAGACGTATTCGTCCTGGCGGTTTGCCCCGGAAACAAAAACGGACAGTTAGTGATCGTTCACTCACTGCCCGTAACTGTTTTGATCATCTTATGGTGCCGAGGGCGGGAGTCGAACCCGCACGTCCTTTCGGACAACGGATTTTAAGTCCCGTGATCGGGCCATTACCTAGTCTTACGAAACGATACGAGCCAGTATTTACGCGCCTAGCGGTTGTCAAGGTATCGCTTCGTCTGGCTTAGTATCAATACGTCCCGCCACCATCTTAGCCCCATCTTTTGTCGCGTGTTGAATTGATCTCAGCGACCAAATTTTCGTTCCTCATTAATTTTGGTCGCACGGTCTACTAACTCCGTCAATTGCGGCCAACACCATCGTCACTGCAGTAGGGATCGCTACTTGATCTAATCGACAAATTTGCTGATCTAAATTCTCAGCTCGCCGGATCCCAAGGTACTGATGTTCTATTAATAAAGGGCTTCTGTCCCAAAACGGGCAGTATCTGATTTAACTTATTCATTTCACGGGACTCGTCATGTGTTAAGGCATTGTTTTACTGGACCTGTTTTACTGGACCTTGCAGGAATGCGCGCAAGTGTGTATAAGTCTGCTATCTTGCTCAAGAATCGTTCCGAGAGTTCTCACGCCACCAAGACGGCCTGTACCTCATACTAGTGTTAGGATAGGCCGCAACCTGTATATGAGAACCCGTCGGCCATCTTTCAAAGGCAAACTAGATTAGCGTAGGGCTAAGGCCCTTTCAGATGTTCCATAGGCGAAGGCGCTTGGCCAGTTGCTTAATATGCTCGTCATAGGTCTTCAAAATAATGTTTTCAATGTAGTCAGTGGATGTCTAGGATTAGTTTTGTATTCTGTAATCAAAGTTCTTAATGAGTGAGACTTATACAGTGGCAAACCCTCAGCATCTTGAGATTTTGAATCATGGAGTCGAGGCTTGGAATCGCTGGAGGGTTGATAATCCCACAATTCAACCTGATTTTAGTCGCGCCAATTTAGATAAAATCGACTTGGAGAGAGCGATCCTAAATTGGTCAGATTTTAGAAAGGCTAGCCTTAATGAAGCTAATTTTACCGATGCAGAATGCCGACATGTGAATTTTAATGGGGCACAGCTAAGCAGGTCCAAATTTGTTAGAGCCGAATTAAAAGGAGCTTGGTTCAATGGAGCAGATTTGAGCGCTGCAGATTTCACAGGAGCCCAGCTTATAGGTGTGAAATTTCATGGTTCCGAACTCCACCATGTGACTTTACAAACGCAACTCTGGGGTGGGTCTCACTCGCTGATATCGATCTAAGCCAGATTAAAGGCCTTGATGAATTGACTCACGTTGCACCTTCGACGGTTGGTGTGGACACTCTTTACAAGTCCGGCGGCAAGATTCCTATTCCGTTTCTGCGTGGATGTGGAGTGCCGGACGACTTTCTAACATTCCTTCCATCGATCATAAGCGCTCAGCAGGCGATTGAGTTTTACTCTTGCTTCATTAGCTACAGTCATAAGGACGAGGAAGTTGCAAGCCGTCTATACAACCGCATGAGAAAGGAGCACCTTCGTGTCTGGTTCGCCCCTGAGGACATAAGAGGCGGAGAAAAGCTTCATGAGCAAATCGATCGCGCGATACAGACCCACGACAGGTTATTGATAGTCCTTTCTGTCAATAGCATGCAAAGTGAATGGGTCATCTCTGAAATCCGTAAGGCACGGCAAGCCGAGCTTAAGGAAGGCCGCCGAAAGCTTTTTCCTATTAGACTGGTAGACTTTCGCACGCTCCAAAACTGGAATTGTTTTGACGCAGATAGCGGTAAAGACTTGGCCGTAGAGGTGCGGGAATACTTCATTCCTGATTTCTCGAACTGGAAGGACTCTACTGCTTTCGAGAGAAGCTTTAGTCGATTATTGAATGATTTGAAAGCTGCGGAAACGCCAACTACGTGAGATCTTAGGCTAGCTTGTTATCAACACGTCCCGCCACCATCTTAGCCCCATTTTTATCTTTCATCTCAAAAACGTGAGGCAGTGTAGAGGTCACTCTAGAAGCCTTCTTGTTCGCCGTTGAAAAGATAGTCGGTCAACTGCGTCATAACGAAGGCTACTGAGCCATCCTGAATCTGCGGACAAAGCGCATCCGTAGCAACTGTTAAGGTACAGCCTGGAGCGAGCGGCAACGTCTACTCCGGAGATGGACCTCAAACAATGAACAATACAGATTGAATCGGGCTGCAAGGGAAGCCAATTGGTTCCTTGATTGAATTGGCGCTCGACGAGGCTTATCGTTGCGGTAAGGTATCAAGTCTATGGCTGAAAATCCTGAAACTGAGAAATCCTCATTCACGGCAGCGCTGCTTGAAATGCAGGAAGTTGTTAAAACGCTAGGGCGAAGAGCCAACCTTATTCATTATTTGGTTCCACACAGAGAACAGGATCTAATCCAATCGAGTCCACTACAAGGTTTCACTCCCGATGTCACGCAGGCCGCACCACGTTATTCGCTGATTGCGACACTGCCTAAGTCGATTCCAGAGTTGCTTGGCGGCAACCGCGGTAGCATCGCCTATCGAATGGTATCGGAGCCATACGCCGCTTTGCCTGTGCAAGTCGATCAAATGGAAACAGCATTCGAATTGCTTAACCCCTTCTGTTCTTGCATATGGAGTTCCGACGATGAGATCGCCACTCTGGTCGACACTTTCATCGCTACTCGCCCGGAGCCGATTCTACACATTTCTCCCTCGGGCATTGGTAATAGTTTAAGGGAAGACGACGTCAAAAGGATCACCATTCGAGATCATGTATTGCGACTACTGGAATACCGGGCATCGCAGGGATATCAAGTTAACGGGCTCCTTGATTTGATCCGAGCCAACGACACCTTCGAGAGAGTTGCTGGCGATCTGCCTTATTATGGTCACTTAATTACTAAACCCAACGAAGTTGCGCTCCAAGCGATCGGCTTGGTATTCGAACGCAAATTTCAGCTGGCAAATATGGACAACGAACCCTACTTTGACGCCTTGCGTTCTCAAGTCGATCCAATGTTTGGGGTACGCGCTTCCTTTTACGAAGAAGATACAGACATTTACCGGTCCGTCCCTTACGAACTCATAGTAACAGCGCCATCCATTCTAAAACATATTCGTGAACTACTACGAAGGTTTGGCCGTGACTTATCCGCCGAAAAGAGAAGGCATGTGCGATTTGTGTTAAGGCAAATGATAGGAAGAAGAACTTACTCGTTTGTAGGTGATGAGCGTGAGGCGGGGGGAATGCGGACCGACCCTCACGTGCAAGGATTGCTAAGCATAAATGTTGACGATCTAATAGCCTATACTGCAGCTCTAAGCATTCGCGCAAGCTCAAACTTTGTCCCCGTAATTCGATTGCCTACGCATGTCAACAATCTTTACGGAGAACTGGTTCAACTTGAGAACACAGCGCGAAATGCAAACTCAAAAAGCGACCGCAGTGCTAAATTAAACAAACTTGCTCGACAATTATCCATGAAACTGGCCGAAGGAATTCCTGAGTGGATCTTTGACCGTATGAGAACATTCTCTAAGGTCAAGTTGATAAGCGACGCCCCGCTGGAATGGCTCCAGATGGATGGGTTTCCGCTGGCTGTAACTGCTGACGTCAGTCGCATTCCTACAACTCCGGGCAATCAGTTTTTCTTGCATAGCGTTGTCGCAGCCATGGTGGATCTCACAATGGCGAACTTCGAAGAAGTACTGGTGATTCGAGCGTTCAAACAAAATGACCCGCTCAAGAGAGTTTTAACTGCAATTGTCGAGGTGTTCAGAGAGTCATTTGAACGACCGATGACCATTCGATACGTCGACGTACAAAACGAAGCTGATTTGATTAATGCTTTGAATCGCTTCAGCGGAGCCCTCGCCATCTGGGACGGACACGGCAAGCATTCGTCGATAGACGACGCTGGTGCACTTGCATTGCCTGAAGGCCCATTAAATGCTTGGGAGTTGCGAAAGAGAACGCGAATCCCGCCAATTATCGTGCTTGGCGCTTGTGATACACATCCGATGAGCGCGTCGCACGTCACTACGGCGAATGGATTTTTAGCAGCTGGTGCTAAAACTGTCGTAGCTACTTCGCTGCCAATTGATGCGCGAGCGTCTGGCCTATTTGTCGCTCGATTGCTTCTGCGCATCAATCAGCTTCTTCCGCTTCACTTCGCCGCAAGCGACCGTCCATACAGGTGGTCTTTGCTTGTGTCAGGAATGCAGAAACGCCAATACATGACAGACATCGTGTTTGCTACTGCAAAGAGACTTGGCATCAAGGTGGACCAAGAGTTCCTCAGACGCGTATCACTTGACGCAGGCGGTCTAATCGACACGGGACGGGAGGGGTGGTTAGAGGCGCTGATTAGAATTCTCTCAGAAAAATCGTCTGTGGGGGTATCTGAAACAAGAGAACTTATTCAAACCAGTGTTTACCTGACCGATGCCCTTATACATGTACAACTGGGAAGCCCTGAGCATATCCTTATCCATAAAGACTGAATCCATCGACGTAAACGACTTGGTTGTAGCTATGCATGTCAAGCTTTTGGACTAGCAACATGCAGAAATGACGGATCACTTATGAAAATGAGGGACCTCACATCATTGACTACTTCGCTACCGTATCCCAAAGTGCTTCTATGTTTTCACATGCTGCTCGAATGTCAGTCATGAGGCGGGCACCAACGCGAGCTCCTCTATGCTCTATCCCTCGGGCCACATCCAAATAAAGAACGTTCGAGGAAGTGATAGCCCCTTCAGCCGTGCGGTAGGCTTCGAACATCGACTGGGATACGATCCTTACTAGTTGACCTTCTGGCTCCGATCTCGAAAAACCGAGCTTTACAATCTTTTCCTTTTTGTACTCCCGAACATGCAAATCAGGAATAACCGTGACTCTGACACTCCCGAAGAAAAGAGCCAATTTTAGGTCGTCAAGGATCGTGAACTTGCGAGCGCCAAAATTCTGCGCGTACTGCCGTACAGCGCGCGCATTGTTATTTAGTCTGGATCGTGTCATCCCGCTTACTGTTGCCGCGAGCTCGCCGATTCGTTCGGCCTGCTGATCAAGCCACGTTGCTGGATGCTTGTTCAGATGATAGGCCTTAATGGAATCGACCGCCTCCAAATAGTAGAGACGCATTGCCTTGGGTTCGTCTTCATCGGGGTATTTGTAGTCGTGGACAACCTTCCTCTGGGCAGCCGGACCTGAGGTCATAAATTTCGCGAGGCCGGTCAAGCTTATCTTAATCACCGTGCTTTGAACTCCTAAACGAAAATGGGAAAGGCAAATCAAACTGCCCCTTCTGAATTTGAAATGAAAGCATCGCGCGGAAAATATCAGTATTTTCCTGAAGCAGTTCATCCACAAACTCGCCATTCTGGGTCTTGGCGGATCGCCAGTGCTTCTTTTGACCAGGTTTCCAATCAAGTCTTTTGCGCTTCATCGTTTTCACATACGACGTCGTATCAATGAACACGACTTCGGTGAACGCTTCAGAAATCTCTTTGAGATAAAGATAGCCACCTCTTAAAACGATTTGAAGATTTCGATTTACCTCATTTGCCAATCTTATGAGCTTCTCAGTGTGCCACTTGCCGCGTTCAAGACAAGCGGGACCGGTAGCAAACTCGTAAGCAATGGATTGAATTTCGTTTCTTTCGCCGATGAATTCGGTCCATCGTTCCCAATCGTGATCAGTTCGAGCATTTACATGAAGGGACGTCGGGATGCCACTTCTCGCGAGTTCGTCCCAACAAATTGCAATCCGCTTCATACTGTACAAGTTATCTTCTCGTGGTACCCCAAGGAACAGACTGTAATTGGGAACAGTGATTAACGCAGGTTTCAGTTGAGCGAGTTGGTGTGGCAGGTCTGCTGCTTTCCGATGAGTCCAATAGTATTCAATCACTCGATCTCGTCCGACACCGCTTATCACTAACTTTGCAGAGGGATCAAACCCGAACGAACAAGCGAGGTCTTTCTTAGTACAAAACTTCAAGCGCCCAGTCACATGATCAAATAATTTCTCCAACGGAACCGCTATCGCGTCGGACGCAAGAGTAGACGTTCGGGAGGATCGACCATAAAGCAGAGGAATGACAGAAGGGAGTTTCAAATAGCGAAGCATGCCGGAGCGCGGAACGGTGTCGAACTCCCAACCGCGAACCTCGATATGTCGATTAATGTAATCCTCAACATTCTGACGACAGACAAGTTGGCAATCCGAGTGATCATGAGAATTTCCATTACGGCAACAAAAGCTCAAACAATCAAACAACGCTTCGGAAACTTGCAACCCTCCACAGGGTTTCTTATCTGAGCAGCCTGTGCATCCGAGGCTAACTGGGTGATTAACGCTGTGATATAGAGGCAGGGCTTCGCGATACGTATTCATTGGGGCTGGGTCCTTTCCTAACATCTGGCGGCAAGAGTAGGGCGACTTCTACTCGTTCATCACTGCCCCTTGTTCCTAGGGCACCGAGTGTCTTTCCGCCCATTGCCTCGACCTTGCCTAAAATGTCTCGTGAAGGTGCTTTGCAAACACCGATGGTTTTTCCTTTTTTGTAGATAAACAGGCGCTCGTATTCCAATTGCACTTCGTACGGCTCACCCTCTTCGAAATCAGAAATCTTGAAAGGCACAACCTCAATCATGTGAACGCGACTTGGGCCCGACGCGAAGAGTTGTTTAATACTCCATTTCTCGCGCTCACGAGACCAGCCTTTTCTCCATCCGAGTTTTATCTTGTTTAAATAATCCACACCCATATCTGTTACTCAAGGACAGGTCGATAAACTTTTCCACGTCCTTTCTTTACTTCCATGAGAACGCCTTTGGCTACCAATGATGAGAGCCGATTATTCCAACCGGTAGTTTGGATTTGCTCGGACGCTCGGTATTTACTTTCCAGCGTTGCGGCGTCCGCCTCACGGGCCTCCAGGACGGCGTCGAAGGTGAATTGTTGCTTCTCATTCAGACGCCCGACTATTCGACTCGATATGACTTTGCCCTGTTTGTTTAGTATGCAGCTTAAGAAAGCATCTCCGTTTACACTCAACAAGAATTCAAATTCATCTAAAACCACATCGTTGGCGTTAGCGACGACGGGATAGAGATTCGGCTGGGTCTTGGTGCAATAATCGCGAAAACCAAGAACGGACTCACGAAGGAAGCTGCTGGTTGCTGTCTCAACGTTTGCAAAATTCAGGAGCACTGGCTCAGGAACCTCAGGCCGCCTAACGGCCGTTATTAGTTTAGCTAGCATTGCCTTACCCTGAGTCTCTCCTGCTAACACAGCTCGCTGTTTCGCGAGCTCGAATATAGGAATGACCTGACTCATAATGCTCACCTCGTCTGCGTGAGCATAGTGAGCTACCGTGAAGTTGTCAAGACCTCATAGGGTTATCCGGCGATTTTTTTGAAACGACCGAGATGACAAATCCCTCCAGCGGCTGGCAACGCTGTATTTTCCAGGTTACAGGGATACGTGTGCCATCTATCACGAGATTGTGATCACCGCTACGAAATCTCAGATAGGAATTTCTATTGGCAATATTGTTCAGCAAGTGACGGAAACCGCCGCCGTGTCCAACGTTTCGACCATGACGTGATTCGCCTTCTTGGATCGCTATCTCCAAAGCTTGGCCGGAGTCGGCGAGATTTGAATAGTCAGAATTCTTCCTTAAGCTGCTCAGTACGCCAATGCCCGAATCCGCTACTACGTATTCAAATTCTGTAGACGACCACCGATACCCAACGAGCCCGGTGTCTGCACGTTGACTGTGGTCCACGATGTTTGAAGTCATCTCTTCTACTGTGCCAGTCAAAGCTTTCGCGAACGAATCGCCAAGACCGGCATGCGCGCCGGCATTCTCAAGCCGTTTGCAGAACGTCATCCATCGCAAATCTTCAGTTTCGGATTCCGTCTGGAAAGCGCGAATGAATTCGACATCGCTCGCGTTGAGCTTGGTGTCCACTTGAAAATCAGAGAGCGAAGATTTGTTCAACGTTGACCGCAGATTTTCAATCGGGATGGACCGAAGAGGCGATAGCAATCTAGTTATGGCCCGCGGATAATCGATATAGGCAAACTCAACGAGCGGTCCAATCCGCCTAACAGTGGTATTTTGGATTGCGCTTTCAAATTCATTCGTCTGTGAGGCCGTTAGGCTATCGAGTAAAGCGAAGGTAAGATACGGGCGGACCGGAAATGAGGCGTTATTAGTCATTTTGGACGTCGTGTAAGTAAGACGCACTACCACTTTATCGTAGAGTTTGCCAACGCCCAACTAGTTCCGCAGGAGTACGCTCACCTGTAGCGGCTTCTAACTCCACTCTTCTAAAGGGCATATGCGAATATGCACAATCCTTACCAAAAACCTATGATCCGAAAGCGTAATTCTTCACCGGTAAAAACCTACCGCAAGTCATGGACATAGCACTGCTGTGACCATTATTGCTTTTTAGGGACCTTGTCTTGGGGTCTGCCTTTTCTATCGACATCTTCGCCTCGCGGAAACTATATCCTTACTGATGTCAACCTACTTAGTTCGCGGACGCCGCAGGAAACGCGACTGTCCCCGAACAAAGGTTTCGGCTGCAAAGCCCTCAACAAGGACGGTCATCTGATAACGCGTAATTATGTTCTCCCCACCCCAGCGCCTGGCGGCGCTCCCGAACATAATTTGACGTTATCAAACGCCTCGCCTTCTATTCCTTTTTATTGCTTTGCCCCGATCCGCAGTTAGCTCGACGGGCATTTCTTACAGTGGCTTGCACTCGCCTACGGCTCGTGTCCTCACGGTGTAAGCATTTCAGATCCCGTGCCTCATCCAGTTATGTCGGACCAACTTTGGTATCTGCTCTCTCGCTCGCATCCCGGGACGGCAAAAACAAAATCAAGACACACAGCCATCAAAGATTTACAGCCTGATTTTGTGGTCAGATTTTGCCAAACAACAAGCCAGCCTCGCTTCCTTAACGTGATACACGAAGTCGAAAATAAGATTAAGAATGAATCTTAGGCGAGCAGACAAGATAGAGTTGAAAAAGAGCTTCTCATTTCCGCGTAAGGCCTTTCCCATTAGCATCTTAAGAATTAAGAATCTTAGGAAATATTCTTAAGAATCTTAAGAAGTGAGTTAACATCATTCCTGTCAACGATCTACAGCCTAATTTTCTTCCCTCAAGAAAAAAGTCACTGCTCGCTGGAAGTTTCGCTCTCATTCACCGTCTATAGAGTCAACGAAATATGATCTGCGCTGAGCGAGCGCCTGGTTTCCCTCCTTTCCCAACCTCGCCATCGTCGAAAACTACGACCGAACATGAAACCGTCGACGGACGATCTATTGGATCAAGTGTCTCGCATTTACGAGCGAGCGCGGGTTGAAGTGTTGACGCTGCTGCGATCACGCGAGCCGGCAGAGCACTCAGTGATGCCGCCTCGAGAGTGGATGAGCGCGACTCAGCTCGCTGAGTATTGGCAGCTCTACAACGAAAACGATGAGCCGACCACTGCCGGAATATTGAAGTGGGCGAAGCGACCGGCAGACAAGTTTCCGCTACCTCACGCTTACATGGGGATCTCCTGAGATTCAATCGTGATGAAGTTGATCAATGGGCCAGACAAGAAGCTGAAAGGCGGCGAGCACAAGCAGAAAAACGCAAATTAAAAATAGCGTGACTGCATGGTCGTCGAGCATTAATATCTGCTCACTTTGACGACCGCTAGCGCTTATGAAAACCAAGGAGAAATATGGATGGTCTATAAGCGCTGGAAAGGAAAGAAACTTAAGCCTGGTGATCCGAACTACGACCGTGCTCGCTGGTGGATGGAGTATCGGCTAAACGGTCGGAGGGTTCACAAGGCGATACCCGATGCACGCACAAAGGCTCAGGCCGAGCGTGCTGAGGTCAGTGAAAGAGAAGCGATCTACCAACCGGCGATATAACCAAGCGACGGATATAGCATTCAGAGTTTATTACGACGAACACTATTTGCCGTGGCTGAAGGAAAAGAAGCCATCGCAGGTTGTCGATGCTGAGAGTCGCGTCAAAAAGTTAAAAGAGTTCTTTGGAAGCCGGATGCTGAGCGACATTACAAGACGCGATGTAGAACGTTTTCAGACGACTTTACGCGGCAAGCAAACACCACGAGAGACTCCGCGCAAGGGCGCGACGGTCAATCGTTACGTCTATCTCTTGTCAGCAATTTTCTCGCGAGCAATACGCGACGAAGTTGTTGACTTCAATCCTTGCAGTAGGTTTGAGCATGAACCAGAAGCGAAGCGGGAACGCTATCTCACACCTTCTGAGCAATCGAAGCTGATGGAAGTGCTTGTCGATGACTTGGAATACCTGCGAGTACCGATCGAGGTCTCACTTGGAAGCGGAGTTCGAAAACACACCGAGTTGCTGAAACTAAAAATAGAGAACGTAAACTTCAGCGGCTTGTCAGTGTTTCGACCAGCGAACGGGCGCGACGTAGAGGTAAGACCGAATTGGTTTCTTTTGGTGGACACAAAGGGCAAACGTCCTCGCCACCGTTTGATTCCGATGAATGAGCCAGTACGCGCAGCCTTGCAAAAGGTAATCGATAGCCGCACTACCGGAAATGTCTTTGACTACAAACAGACAGGCGTGAGCGCGAGCACGCTTCGACGTGGTTTCGAAAAAGCGTGCCACCAAGCACGAATACCCTTTGGTCTGACGGTCGAAGGCGGCGTGATCTGGCACGATCTGCGACGGACTTTTGCAACCGAGTTGCGAGGCCGACAAGTGCATGAGTACGACATTGCTGATCTACTCGGTCACACGATTCAAAGCGTTACGGGTACATACGCACGCAGCACACCCGAGGCGCTGGAAGAAGCAGTCAACAGACTCACCGAACCGCGAGGCACCGTGGTTCAATTCAAAAGGAAGGCCAGTTAAAAAAAGTGTCACCATCTTAGCCCCATCTTCACTTTTGGGGCTGAGGTCATTCCCAGGGCTAAGTTGATGGAAGTCGTGAAAACGTTAGGAAAAGGTATGGTGCCGAGGGCGGGAGTCGAACCCGCACGTCCTTTCGGACAACGGATTTTAAGTCCGCAGCGTCTGCCATTCCGCCACCCCGGCATGTTGTCCGTAACTTTAGTTTACCAAGCTTTTCCGTTCCTAAACTACCTTAAAGTTTAGTGACATTGGTGATGCCGTTGCTGTTCGCACCCGCTATCTATAATATCTGCCAGCCTAATGAGCGCTTCCCGGTGTCCGAAATCCTCTGTAAGCCATCGATCAGACGCCCCGAGGTGGCGAATATGTAGATGGTGGCACTGGTGATCGGAGTAACGATAAGCGGTGAAGATTATTAACTCTCTGATCGACCAGCAGTTCAGTGATCTGAATGACGAAGAGATCCCGGCCGAACTTCGCCGCTAATGCTTGTTTGATTGAAGATACCCTCTCTGAAGTGTCCAATTGCATTTGTCCAGAGATAAGGCCGAGGTTACGCCCCCCACTTCCCTACAATGAGTCCGATGATCACTCCACCGACGGCACCCAGGATAAGGATTGGTGCGTAGGCTTTGGTGATGATGGCGTCTGGCAGGCTTAACAAGATCCCGAAGATGAGACCTTGGGCCCAGGATGGCAGGGGCAGACGAGCCGCTCCGGTAACAAAACCGATGGCGAAGCGATTGAGAAACGCCCCCGTCAACGCCGCGGTCTTATCAGAGAAGGACAAGGGGATCATTGAGGCGGCAGAGAGCGCGCCATAAACGAGACCGCAGATCGTTCCGAGCAAGATTCGGGACATTGGGGCCGCCGATAGGTGGATGAACGAACGGCCCCGATTAAACCACGCCGCATACTCGGCCTTCAACGCCATTAACTGTCCGTGGAGTCGGTCTCACTGATTGCTTTGCACAAAAAGTCCTAAATCCCACCCACGGCAGTGGGTGGTTCATTTCAGATGCTTTCTACCCCGAAACTTACACAGCAGCGTTCGAATCCCACCAACGGTAGTTGGTGGATTGTTCACGTCCCTTCTAAGAAAGGATTTGAAGTATCCACCCATTCCCATGGGTGGGATTAACATACAGTTCCAAGAATGTTTTTGTAGAAAAGACCTGAACCAATCCACCCACTGCCGTGGGTGTGATTTAGGATTTTTTGTGCAGAGCTCTCACTGATTATCGACTCAGGCAGTTGGTCTTAGCGGCAGACGACCAATACAGAACAATCCCCGCCACAAGCGACTCGTTCGTCTGACACTTGAGCACGGCGCATCAGAATCGTCGCCGCGAATTCTCTGTACGTGATCGTCACTGGCGAGCTAAGAGCGAAACGTCAAAAGAAGCGCTAGATCAAAGTTCGGTCTCGCCGATACGGATCACGATCTTGCCCAACACGTGCCCTTCTTCGATTCGCTCATGTGCTTTGGCGGCGCTCGCCAAGCTGTACGTGCCGGTGATCGGCACGTCGATCTCCGGATTCGCTTCCATAATCACGCGGTTAAGCTTCTCGAATTCTTCAATACCCGCGACTGCGTCATACGCAAGCATCTCAATCCCTTTGCGCTTTCCCGGCACGGGTTCGACTCCGTTTGGATACGCCACGCGGCTGCCTTTACGCGTCGCATCCAAACACTTCTGAAATCCGGTTCCTCCTGCAAGTGCCAACACCGCTTCGACACCGTTTGGCGCAAAACGTCGCGCCGCTTCGGCAATGTCTTCCTCTTTTCCATCAACCGCCGCGTGCGCGCCCAGCCGCAATGCCAGCTTGACTCCGTCCTGGCCAGATGCCGACGCAAACACACGCGCATGACGCAATCGCGCAAACTCGATCGCGATCGTTCCGACCCCGCCGGACGCGCCGTGAATCAGAATGTGTTCGTCTCTTCTTAACTGAAGCACATCGTCGATGCCTTGTAGTGCCGTCAGGCCGCTGATCGGCATCGCGCCCGCGTGGACCAGATCGAGTCTCTTCGGAATGAGCTCCACTTTCTCTGCCGGAACCGCAGCGTACTCCGCGTAGAAACCTCCCTTGGGATTGTTCCAACTGTACGCATACACGTGGTCGCCGATTTTGAAACGATGTTCGTGTGAGCCGAGCGAGGTGACGGTGCCCGATCCTTCATACCCCAGAACGTACGGAAACTCGATTTTGTCGCCAGGTGACCAGCCGCCGCGAATCTCAGCGTCCCATGATCCAACGCCGGCGGTGTCGATCCGAATCAGCACCTCACCCGCAGCCGGTGCAGGAACCGGGAGCCTGTGCAACTTCAAGACGTCCGGGCCGCCGAACTCATCGATCGCCGCAGCGCGCATGGTTGTTGGAATCGTAGGCATCTGTCGCCATTTCCCTTTCTAGAATGGATACTGAACCGGTTCGTGCTGCACTGAGATCCAGTGAACAGTGGTGAACTCTTCTATGGACCATTGTCCGTTGTAACGGCCCAGACCGCTGTTCTTCTCGCCGCCAAACGGGCAGTTTGGCAGGTCGTTTACCGGCGAGTCGTTCACGTGAGTCATTCCTGCTTCCAGCCGGAGTGCGAAACGATTACCACGCTCGAGGTCGCGAGTCCATACGGCACTCGACAATCCGTATGTCGTATCGTTCGCCACGGCTAGTGCCTCATTCTCATCGCGGACCTTGATGATTGACACCACTGGTCCAAACAACTCCTCCTGCGCGATCGACATTTCATTCGTGGCGTTTATAAAAACGTGCGGCGGCAATACGAGGCCTTCGGGCTCGCCGTCGATCACGTCCTTCGCGCCTTCCGAACGCGCTTTCGCGATGTGTTCCAACAGTTTTTGTAACTGCTGCCTGTTGATGAGTGGGCCGACAACCGTGTCGTCGTCATTAGGATTTCCGTATTTCAACTGGCGCACGCGCTCGGTGAACACTTCGACAAATTCATCGTGCACCCTGGCGTCCACGATGATCCGGTTGATGGCCATGCAGATCTGACCCTGATGCAAAAACTTTCCGAAGACGGCGGAATTTACGGCCAGACCTACGTCGGCGTCGTCGAGCACGACGAGTGGACTGTTGCCGCCGAGCTCAAGCACCACGCGCTTGAGTGTTCGCCCTTGTGCGGCAGTTTCCATGATGTGACGGCCGATTTCAGTTGAGCCGGTGAACGAGAGCACGCGCGGGGTTGGATGCCGGATAAACGCATCGCCAATCACACTGCCCTGACCAATGACGACGTTGAGAACGCCCGCCGGAAGTCCGGCTTCTTCGTAGATTTTGCCGAGTAGTAATCCACCCGTGACGGGCGTGTCAGACGCCGGCTTGATTACTACGGTGTTCCCCAGCGCAATTGCAGGCGCGATAGAGCGGCTGCTCAGATGAAAAGGAAAATTCCACGGGCTGATCATGCCGACGACGCCGACGGGTTGACGATAGACGCGATTCTCCTTGCCCGGGATATCGCACGGCATGATGGGTCCCTCGATGCGCGAAGGAAATGTTGCCGCTTCGAGTGTGATTCCGTGTGCGTATTGCCACTCGACATTGGCTTTGATACGAGTGCTGCCAGACTCCCGTATCAGCCAGCCGACAATCTCTTCGCGTCGCTCTTCCATGATGTCGGCGGCGCGCCGGAGAATCTTGGACCGCTCCGCCGGCAACATCCGACACCAGTTGGGCTGAGCAGATCTCGCGGCATGAAACGCTTCGTTCAGGTCACCTTCGTTGGCGAGAGGAATGCGAACCAACACTTCGTTTGTATAAGGATCGGTATCGTCGTAAGCCTGATCGCTGCTGCCGTGACGCCACTTGCCGCTGAGGAATATATTTTCGAAACCGTCGAAAGGCTTTTTGGAGATCGCCTGTTGGGCTGTTGATGATGCTGTCGCCATGAAGAGCGTCGTGGCAACCAACGTGCCTTCAGTTAAATGGCAAAAACGAGGTGTAAAGCAGATTCGGATCATTGCTGGGTCAGGTCACCCAACCGAATGGGCTAAAGCACCCAAGAATTGTCAGAGGCAGGAGGAGAAACATGCGGGAAGCGACACAATTTGATCACGCGCCGAGAGTGAGAACCACGCCGTTGCCTTCGGGACGGCCAATTCCTGTGCTTGGTCAGGGAACATGGGGTATGGGCGAAGATCCTTCGCGACGCGAGTCCGAGATCGCGGCACTGCGGTTGGGTTTGAATCTCGGCATGAACCTCATCGACACCGCCGAGATGTACGGTGAAGGTGGTGCGGAAGAGATCGTTGGTGAGGCGATTGCCGAAGTTCGCGAGGATGTGTTTGTGGTCAGCAAAGTTTATCCGCACAACGCTACGCGAAGCGGCGCGATTAAGGCATGTGAGCGAAGTTTGCAGCGACTCAAGACGGACTACATCGATCTCTATCTCTTGCACTGGCGCGGCGACGTGCCTTTGGCGGAAACAGTTGAAGCGTTTCAGCAGTTAAGGGAAACAGGAAAGATCCTCGATCACGGCGTGAG
>Ga0207710_10000840_pt1 | contig 16564 bp, 12 predicted proteins | sample KBSS24metaG_FD_184400 | JGI IMG/M metagenome (GOLD analysis project Ga0207710, IMG submission 184400) | Switchgrass rhizosphere microbial communities from Kellogg Biological Station, Michigan, USA - KBS S2-4 metaG (SPAdes) (version 2) | ecosystem: Host-associated > Plants > Roots > Rhizosphere...
TGGTGATCTGTCGCTCGGGATTTCGAGCGAGACGTAGAGCAGCAGTCGCACCGGCAATTCCGCAACCGATGATCAGGACTTCAGCGTTTGCCATCCGCGTGATTAGTCTTCTTTTCCGATTTCGAGCATTCGCTGCACCGAGCGCAACGCCCGCACGCGAATGTCCTCATCAATAACGATCTCAAACTGCTCTTTTTGCAACGACGCCAGCGTGTCTTCCAGCGTGATCTGGTTCATGTGCGGGCAACGCACGCTGCACAGCCGCAACATGTCCTTATCAGGATTGGCAGCCGCGATGTTGTCGCCCATCGAGCATTCGGTCAGCAGCAAATACCGCGGCGCATTCGTTTGCTCAACATATCGAATCATCGCTGTCGTGCTGCCAGAGTAGTCTGAAGCAGCAACAACTTCCGGACTACACTCCGGGTGGGCCAGGATCACCACATCAGGAAACTGCTTGCGCACGTTTTGAATATCTTCAACACTGAACTTCTCGTGCACTTCGCAGCGACCGGGCCAACCGATCATCTCGTATTCAAGCTCGTTCGGAAAACGCATGCGCGGCTCGCGCGTCGGAAAGATGATCTGCTTACCGGTTTCCCGCGCAACGTTGCCCGCGAGATATTCGTCGGGAATGAAGATCACCTTGTCAGTCTTCAAAGACTTAACCACCGCAACCGCATTCGACGACGTGCAGCAAATGTCAGACTCCGCTTTTACATCAGCGTACGTGTTGATGTAAGTCACGACCGGAATACCCGGAAAGCGACGCTTCAACTCGCGCACGTCTTCCGCGGTGATGCTGGCCGCCAGCGAACAGCCCGCTTTCTCAGAAGGTATGAGCACCTTCTTCGTCGGGTTCAAAATCTTCGCCGTCTCGGCCATGAACTTCACACCGCAAAACACGATGATGTCTTTGTCAGTCTCCGCCGCTTTGCGACTGAGCTCGAGCGAGTCGCCGACGAAATCCGGAATCGAATGGAAGAGCGCCGGCTCCATGTAGTTGTGACCGAGTATAACGGCGTTCTTCTCGACTTTGAGTCGATTGATCTCCGCCGCGAGCTCAGCTTTGAGACGGAGCTCGAAATCGGGCACCGTGTCGGACAAAAGCCGGCTCAGCTTCTCGTAGATCGCATCAGTTGTCGTGTCAGTAGTTATCATCTTCTTCAACCAACAAATTCAAGACTCACATCAAACACGGCCGGCGAGTGCGTCAAAGCGCCGACTGAAATGTAATCGACACCAGTCTTCGCAACTTCGAGCACATTATTGAGCGTAACGTTGCCAGACGCTTCGAGTTTGGCCCTGCCGCCGCAGATCGTGACCGCCTCGCGCATCATGTCAGGCGACATGTTGTCGAGAAGGATTCGCTCAACTCCGAGCGCGAGGGCTTCGCGCACGTCATCGAGTGTGCGTGTTTCGACTTCGATCTCGAGCGTCGTTCCGGACGCGCGCACACGTTCGACTGCTTGCGTGATCGAACCGGCAAAGTCGATGTGGTTGTCCTTTATTAATACCATGTCGAACAGGCCGGTGCGGTGGTTTTCCCCGCCACCGAGACGCACGGCAAGTTTGTCTGTCATGCGCAAACCGGGCGCGGTTTTGCGTGTGTCGATAATAGTGGCTTGTGTGCCTTTGATTGCGTCGACGAACTTACGCGTCAGGGTCGCGATGCCTGACATACGGCCCAGGAAATTCAGGGCGGTGCGCTCGCCGGTGAGGAGTGCTCGTGCTGGACCTTCGACTTCCGCCAGCACGTCGCGTCGCGTGACACTCGAACCATCGTCTGCCTTTGCAACGAATCTCACACGCTCGTCTAAGGTGAGGAAGACATGCTTCGCAACATCCAATCCGGCGACGATTCCATCTTGTTTGGCGACGATTCGACCACGCAGCGACGCACCGGCAGGCACAATCGTGTTCGTCGTGACATCGCCGGTACCGATGTCCTCCTCAAGCGCGCGTTGTATGTACTCGGAAATCAAAGGCTATATTCTCACGCAAAAGAGCAAAACCGCAAAGAAGACATTGACCACCCGACATTGTTAGTAGAAGAATTGAACAAGTCAGGAAGAGGGGCTTGCCCCCGCTCGTCTAATCCAAGCAGCGGCGGGGGCAAGCCCCTCTTCCTGACTTGTTCAATTCTTCTACTAAATTCTATCTGACCGTTATCAGGACGTCTCTTCCGTCCTGCGCTTCGTTGCCGGAGAAATCGGCCGCGATGATCCGCAACACGTAATCTCCTTTCGGCAACTGTGTCGTGTCCCAAACACCACGCGCCACCTGACCGTCGCGCACGGTGTTTGTTACTTCGTACAAGAACTTTGTTGTCTTGCTGCCATAGACAGTGATTCCGCTCTCATCCGCGTACGCAACCTTCGTCGCATCTCTGTCATCCGGCAGTCGATTGAAAAGAATATTGATATGCGGCTGTTCGAATCCCGGCGACGGCGTTCCATCAGTTTTGAGAACCTGGTAACCCAGCTTGTATAACCCGAGCCTCCGCCGATCATTATTCATGTTGTTCCGATCGAATGCATCCACGACGATCCGCACTGGCCCGCTCACGACCAACCGCGCATCCTGCTTCTCCTGCAACCGTTTGCCACTCGCGTCTAACAGTTGAATGCCATCCTTCTCGATCGTCGGTGGAATATCGTCTTTGAAACCAACCGGCGCGAGCGAAAGCGGATTGATCTCGCCGCCCGGTGGCCCAACGTTCAGGTGAACGTGATACATCTTGTTAATCGTGCCGACAGCATCGCCGGGCCGGAAACGCGTCCCACGTCTGACGCGCACTCGTACCAGCTTCCCTTCACCGTTGTGCACCGGAATGAAACGTGGATCGTTATACATCTTCCCATCTTTATCTCGCCCGACGTGTATGTGAATGTACGAGACCACGCCGGCACGAAAGCCTTCGTTAAGCGAATCGAATCCCCAGTTTGCTTGCGGGCTAATAACCTTCTCCGAGCGCACAGCACGAACGGTTTCGCCATAAGGCCCGAAGACATCAAGCCCGCTGTGAAGGTGGTCACGGCTGTCAGTAGAGTTGAAACTGCCGCGCACTTCGCCCATCGTCGCGACGACTTCGTGTGGACTCTGTTGCGGATCGACCGGCCAGATCAGCGACTGCTGGCCGAGGGTTTCGTTTGTGAGTTTCGGCAGCTGATCGACGAGAGCTGCGGCGCTCGAAGCCGTGGCTTGGTCCAGCTTTCTAACCAGATAATTCCCACTGTCAGCCACGAAAAGCTCTGTCGGCTTGTTGATACGTGGACCAATCGCGATTCCGGTCGGTTGATTGAACTGCGCTGCAATAACACGTGCCGTCCCGTCTGGTGCGACTTGTACGACCCGCGCTTCATCCAGTTCGGTAACGTAAAGATAGTGATCGTGAGAAAACGCCAGACCGATGGGTCTCGAGAGTTCCTCACCCGAAACCGGCAGCGTAGTCACATTACCGTTCGCACTGATCTTGCGCAGGCGACGATTGCCGGTATCAGCAACGATCAGGCCGCTATCCTCGACAACCACGATTCCCGACGGCGTATCGAAGAGCGCTACTTTCTGCTCGCCGTCGGCATATCCGGGCGTGCCGCCGCCCGCAACCGTCGTTACCTGTCCCTCAGTCGTGATCATGCGGATCACGTCGTTGTATGTGTCTGCGACGTAGATGTCACCACCGGGACTGATAGCCAAACCGATCGGCCCGTTGAACTGCGCCTGTGCCGCTGCTCCATCGACGTAACCGGCGGTCCCGTCACCAGCAACCGTTGAGACACGTCCGTCCGGCGTGATCTTGCGGATGCGATTGTTTCCGGTATCGGCGACGTAGAGATTGCCGTCTTTTCCAAGCACGAGCGCCGAAGGCGTGTTGAAAGACGCGGACGCTCCCACGCCGTCCGCAAATCCTTCGCTGCCACCGGCGAGTGTCGTGACGTTTCCGCTAGCCGAAATCTTGCGAATCCGATTACTCTCGCCCGCATCAGCGATATAGATCGTTCCATCAGCAGCCACCGCAACTCCAAACGGATCGGAGAGAACGAGTGGAGACCCATCACCGGCTATGGTTGTGACGTTGGCCTTCCAACCGATCGGCGTCGGCACCGGCTTGTTTTTATAACGATAGACAAGAAAAGCAGTGACGCTGCCGAGAACGACGAGCACGATGACGGCGATTATGATTTTGCGCATTTAGTCGAGAAAGGTTTCCGGCTGCGCGAGCAGTTCTTCGATGCGCGCGATGTAACGTCCGACGTGCAGGCCGTCCATCAGTGAGTGGTGTACTTCGACGGAGAACGGCAGGAGCGTGCGGTCGCCATTTTTGATGAACTTGCCGAAGGAGATCTTTGGGACCGAATCCTCGCGTCCCCAACGACGTGCGTGCGAAAAGCTCGTGAACGCAATCCACGGAAGAGTCGTGCAGTGAATCCGCGCGTCGTCTTCGTGTTTTGGCCGAAACGCCCAGTCGCCTTTTTTAATCTCCTCGACTGCTTTAGTTGCGCCGTCCATAAACTTCGAGAAACTCACAGCGTGGTCGAAGTAGACAAGTGTGAAGGTTTCGTTGGGAAGAATGACCGTCGTGCCGCCGTTGATAACGTCGTGGACCAGCACCTTACCTTGTCTCAGTCGATAGCGAAACGGCTCGATCTCGTTAGCGACACGCAGCGCGAGATAATGGTAAGTCAACCAGACGCTCGTGCCCGGACGTTTCTTCAATTCGCTGAGCAGGGTGGTCACGTCGAGCTGCGTGCAGACATTGAAGTAGGGCTTGTCGAAAGGGAGATAAAACTCGAAGACCGCACGTCGCGGCCAGGTCTCTAAATCTATGAAATGCGGCATGCGGACGGATTGTACCCGATCCGCATGCTATCTGAATTGTGTGGGTTCGCACTACTGAATTGATTCATAGCGGAAGACGGCTCGCATCTTGGTTTCACCGTTCGCGCCGGCAAGCACAGAGCCAAATACAGTAGGTTCCGTGAAGGTAAACGTCAGCGTTAGATCGTCGTTCGCCGTAACAAATAGCGTCTCTTCACTATAGAACGTTCCTTCAGGATGAAAGAGCTGAGCCATCGCTCGAACTCTTCCGGCCGGCCCTTTGTTTCTCACGCGAACTGTATAGGTTACGGCATAATCGTCTTTTCCGTCTGTCTTAACGGCTGTCTCTTCGAGTTTCTCAGAGAGAACCTGCAGACGCGGACCAAAGCATCCGGTCAATGCAATGGTCGGAATCAACACCAATAAAATTCTCGAAATAAATGATAGTTCGCTGCGTGGCATTGTTGCTCCTTTCAATTGGGAGGGCGTCAGGGTCGCGTGGGCTTGAGGGCGACCGCTGACGCTCTCGCGTTGCTCGGTACTACTTCTTCTTGTTTTGCTGTTGCTGTTGCTCTTGTTCGCGTCGCTTCTGTGCTTCGCGACCGGCGTTGTACTGGTTCCGATCGTTAGCATTATTGAAGCTGTTCGGCGAGGCTGGTCCTTTGTTCTGCGCCTTGTCGCTGGCGCCGCGATTGAAAAAGAAACCCATCTTTAATCTCCTTCAGAATGATGCTTTGCTGTTGGTATCCATTGCTGTCGTCGCACCGGTTTGAACGACGGCTACCAAACTAACTGTAAAAGTTCCCTGGTGAAATTTCGGTCTTTCACCAGGGGCCCAACTAGTGCTACTCTGGCGATTCTCTACACCGCCAATGCCCGAGCACTCATCGGGACTTGCATAACTCGTATCACGGAACTTAGGGCGCAGATCTCCCTTGATTTCCCCAGATCTCCCCAACAGTAACCTCAAGGAGTTCTATGACTTGGAAGTTTGATTCATTTACATTTGACGGGCGGGTACTCTATAAAAACGGAAGCTCAATCCGTCTCCCACATCAGCTACATCGCCTCTTGCAGGTCCTCGTGAAGCAGGCCTCAAGAAACTTGCCAATAGAGCCTGATAAAGATCTGGTCAAGCGTGAATTGGCCGCTGAACTTTGGCCCAACGAACGAATCGATGAAAAAACACGCTCAACGCGACTTTCGAAAGCTATCAATAAGCTAAACGAGAAATTGGGCCTGTGTTCGGACGGTCGGCCAGTTATTATCGACTTTCGTATCAACGCGGTGATTGAAACGATCGAGTTGCCGGACAGTGCGCTCGGGAGTCCCTCTGACGAATTCCCTTCAGATGAGCCACAGAGGTTGAAGGGGGTGAACTGGCTAGTCTCACCTTATCCTGGACCACAGGAATTTCGCCCCCGCATGGCGCACAAATTCTTTGGCCGCAATATGGAATGCGAGATCCTCTCCGATCTCATTACTAAAAACAGGGTTATCGTCGTTAATGGGCCATCGGGCGCGGGCAAGAGCTCACTTCTGAATACCCTGATCCAACAGAAGCTGGAAAAAACGTTCGATGTGTTGCCGGGAGCACGCCTGGGTGGAGCGCTGCCGGCTATAGATAAGGACGCTGAGATTCACAACATCTTCACACTGGCGACAATATCGAGTCTTGACCTTATTCCTAACCCAATGAGCACCCTCAGTGATGGCCTCGCCTCGAGTCACCGGAGACCGGACGCACAAGGACGGGTGTTGATACTGGACCAGTTCGAAGAACTGTTCACCCAGCATCCGGGACGACATAAAGACAAGGCCGGATTTTTTGAAGACCTGGCCGATGCGCTGACAAAAGACGAATCGTTACGCGTAATAATCGCAATCCGCAACGAGTATCTGGCAAATTTAGAAGTGCTCACTGACACATTGCCGGAGGAGCTGAGAATCGAACGATTCCGGCTACTTCCGTTGGATCTCACCGGCGTTGCAGAGGCTATCACGCTGCCCATCAAAGAGTACGCGAGGTTTGCTGAAGGCGTTGTGGACGAAATCATCGGTCAACTGAACGTGATCAAGGTTCGTGGTTCTGACGGCGCTGTCCTCGAAACTCATGGAGAGTCTATTGAATTAGTTCACTTGCAGATCGTCTGCCAGCGACTTTGGGAGCGGCTCCCGGAGGGCATCACGCAAATTGAAATGAAACACCTGCGACAAGTAGCCGGCGAATCGCAGACGTTTCGAGAATTCGTCGTCAACGCATTGGATGAGTTTTATAACGACGTCGTCAGAAAGGTCGCTAACCGTGGCGGATACCCTGAAGACTCCATTTTCTTCGGCTGCATGCAATTCATCACTTCGGACCTGACACGCACCACGATTCCACTTGTAGGCGAACGAGTCGGACGACTGCCGTACGCGATTGTGCGCCATTTAGCAGAGGAACATTTATTAACAGAACTGGGCGGCACGATGTGGTACCAGTTGGCCCACGATCGACTGGTTGAGCCCATTAGTCGTCGCAAAGACAAGAACGTTGATTCACTACTTTACGCGGCTGATCTACTGGAAAAAGTACTTCGCAAAGCACTCGCGGAGAATGGTGATAGCCTGAAATATTATTTCGAAAGCCACCAGGAAATCGTAAGTGAATGCCGTCCTTTCCTCGACAATGTCGGCATTTATAAAAACGAGGCTGAGCTCATCTTCCGATCGAGCCTTGTCGAAAGCTTAGAAGACGCACACAAATGGTCGCGAAAGCTTAACACCCAGGAACATCTTCAGGTTCGCATCGCTGTCTTACGTGAGGCTTTGCAATGCGATAACGAAGTGGTCCGGCGTCACGCTGCCAACGTGCTCGGCAAAGATCCTGTGAACGAGTTGCTCCGCGAGCTCGTACGCCTTGCGATTGACGACGACGATGGCGAAGTACGAAAGGTAGCAGCAGATAGCATCGCCGCCCTCGACACGACCAAGCTGGACGGCGAGATTACACAGACGCTCTTCGATGAAGTGACTGCGAAACTTCAGGACGCTGAAAGTCAGTACAGAGCAGAAGCCGCTTTGTCACGCATCAGTATTAGCGCGTACAAGCGCGGCAACGTACCAATCTTTAAAGCCTGTTTTCGAAATGTCAGCCGTTTGCGGCGCATGAGGATTCGAGCCAAGGCTGTTGCGCTGCAATTGTGGGAAGGTATACCCAACCTGCTTTGTATGGTAATTCCCGCCGGGGCGTTTGCTGCGATATCAGCGGCGTTCTTTAAGTTGGTGCCAAGCTTTTTTGGTTGGGCGCTCACGCAGAAGGAAGCGAATGCGGGGCCCGGCTTCTTCCAAGGCCTTTTCGCCGGCGTGGTTTGGGCAGGCTTAATCGTTCTGGGACTGACAATCTATTACATTGTTTCAGCACGCGAGCACGCTTCGAATCCAACTCGAACTCTAATTCAGGCGACGGCTATCGGAGCCCTGTCGGGTGTGCTGGGTAGTATGATAATCGTCGTTGTGATCGCCGCTGTATTCGATCTGAAAGTTCTCGAGCACATCGGCTGGGTCATGCCTGGGCGGGCTCGCTTTAGCGCAGACTTTTGGAAAGACTTATTCGTCACTACTCGTTTTGCCTGGCCTTATCTGATCACGGGCTGCGGTTTGGGAATCGGAATGGCAATAACGATTCACCAGTTACGCTCCGCACCGCACTGGAAAGATTTCAAAAAAGATCAACCGCCATTGGAAACGTTCGCACAGACTCGCGAGACACTTCGTGACATCATTCGGGAACTCAACAAGCCTCAATACTTTTGGCCACTTCCCATCTTTCTTCTCCTGGCTGGGTGCCTGGCCTTCTTTGTCCCTGTAGTTGAACAGCTCAGTATGGTCAGTATCAGGGCCGGAAGACTTGGGCTGATTAAAGGCTTAGTCGGAGACGTTACGACTCAGGCTGTTGGAGCTTACTTCGGAATCGTCGGCATGGGACTCGGATTTGTGATCGTCAGGTGTGGTTTCAACATAAAGCCGCGCAGGATCTGATGGCTGAACAAGATCTACTTCACGGTGTTAATGCGACTGTCGCCATCGAAGCGATTAAAGATCGTAACGTTCGTTGGCGAGCAGGCAATCATGAGCCGGACGGGCGCAAGCTGGGGCTCGTCATCGAAGGTGGAGCAATGCGCGCAGTCTGTTCCGCAGGCGGTGCGTACGCGCTGGCCCAGCTTGGCTTCACCGATTTGTTTGACGAAGTCTATGCGACGTCTGCCGGCGCGATGAACGCCAGCTACTTTCTCTCCGGTCAACCCCAACTGGGTATCAGCATTTACTTCGAGAATTGCACTACGCGCGATTTTCTGAATCCACTGAGAGTCTGGAAGATGATCGATATTGATTACTTGTTCGAACAAGTGATCTCGAAAGAGAAAAAGCTCGACGTCGATCGAATTCTATCGTCACGAAGCAAGCTTTTTGTAGCAGTTTTAGACAAGCGCACCGGTGCCGGGATGACCATCGATACGAAGTCCACACAGGCTCCTCTTTTGTCAGTATTGAAAGCCGCAACAGCCTTGCCCTTGCTATACAACCGCCCGGTCAATATCGACGGTCAACAGTTTTTAGACGGCGGATTGGCAATCCCGTTTCCAATCGAGCAAGCGCTGGCGAATGGCTGTACGGACGTACTTACTCTGTTAACGCGTCCCGCAAAATACTTTGCCCCGGCGCCCGGATTTGTCAGCCAGAAGTTATTCAACGTCATCTGCGCGCGCGGCAATGACGGTTTCAAGCAAACATTTTCTCGCTTGCACGAGCCGTATCGCGTGGCGCGCGACCTGGCCTTAGGTCGTGTTGCCACACCGCCGAGTGTAAACATCGCCACAATTTGCACAGACGAACCGGAGACGGTGCAACGAACGACGCGCAGTCGCGCCTTACTCCGCCGCGCCGCTATGGATTATGGGCGAAAAGTTTTGCGCGTGTTTGGGATGGATCACGAAGAATTGGATCTCGAGTAGTTATAGGCCGGAAATATTGAAGAGAGTGCAGCCTGTCCCCCGACAGGCTGCACCCTGGTGCGGTTAAATCACCGCCAATCCAGAGGCATCACCGGTGTTACCCGAGACGCCCCAGATGCCGCCATCGAATCGAAACGATTTCTAAGTGCGCTATAGTAGTCGCCCGCCACTCTTCAGGCGCCACCCGCCTTATTCACCAGAATCACCTCATAATGCGAAGACGGACCAATGTCTTACGTCGAGTTGTATTGCAACGTCCGTGCCCACACGGTTTGCTTAGTGAAAAGACGCAATAAGCACAGTAGAAACAGGAAAGCTCTTGTGCTTTTTTCTGTTTCTTGTGGCTAAGCGTTTTCGCTATGTCTCAGCGTGAGACATCGGAGGAGTTCGCGTGCTTCACACTGAATCAGGGGTTGGACCATGCACGTGTGAGTTGATCACTCTGAGAATTTCAGCGGGTGGAAATGGTTTGGAAAGCGCGCCGATCGCGCCGAGTCTCTTTGCTTCGGCAAACACCTGCGGGCTGCCGTGCGCGGTGATGAGAAGAATCGGAACCTGCGGCTGTAGATCGTGAATGTCTGCGATCACCTGGAAGCCGGAAATGTCCGTCAGAAAAAGATCGACGACACTGAATCCGAAGTTCCGGCTGCGTGCCTGATTGATTCCATCCTGGCCTTTAGTTACAAGGACGACCTCGTACCCGTTCGACTCGAGCACCAACCGGAGCGCATCGCCAACGGATGGCTCATCATCAACGATGAGAATGCTGAGTTTATCTTTGATGTCGGCCACAGTTGGCAATTCTACGGCTTGCTGATCGTTACCGGAGGAACAGGCCGTTCAACTTTGATGCCTAATTTCTTGAGTTTGCGATAGAAAGTAGGCCTCGGGAAACGCAATATCTGCGCTGTCTTCTTGATATTGCCGTGAGTGCGTTCAAGAGTTTGCATAATCGCCTGGCGCTCGATCTCTTCCATTGGCAGCAACGGAGGAATCACAAAAGTAGAACTCGACGCGCGGTCTTGAAATTCCTCGGGCAAACAGTTGGGTAGCAATTCGGAGCCCGAACAAAATAGTACTGCGCGTTCAATGACGCTCTCGAGCTGTCGTATGTTGCCAGGCCAATCGTAACTCACCAAACGAGCTACCGTTTCCGGTGAGATCTCGCGAATCTGTTTACCGTACTGTTCGTTGAATCGAATCAGAAAACGTCCGGCAATCACCGGCACGTCATCCAGACGCTCACGCAAAGGTGGGACCTTGATTTTGATCGTGCTGATGCGGAAGTAAAGATCTTTTCGGAGTTGACCTTCGTCCAGCAGCGCCATAGTGTTGCGGTTAGTGGCGGAGACGAGTCGGAAGTTGACGTCGATCTCATGTTCGTCGCCGAGCCGGCGCAATCTTCGCTCCTGTAAAACTCGCAGCAGCTTCGTTTGCAGGTGCGTGGGCATTTCCGCGATCTCGTCCAACAGCAACGTGCCCTGATTGGCTGCCTCGATCAGTCCACGCTTGTCGCGATCGGCACCGGTAAATGCGCCTTTTTTGTACCCGAACAACTCCGATTCGATGAGCTCATTCGGAAGCGCGGCACAGTTGATCCGGATGAAGGGTCCGCGGGCACGCTGGCTCTGCGCATGAAAAGCCGTGGCGATCAGTTCTTTACCAGTGCCACTCTCACCTTCGATCAAAACTGAAGCATCGGAAGGCGCAGCAGTCCTGATCGTTTCGAAGATCTGGCGCATTTGCGCATCATGGCCAATCATGCCGAACGTTTCACTGTCGCCCGCAATCGTGCGTTTCAGCGATTCATTCTCATGTCTTAAATCGATCAACTGTAAAGCGCGGTCCACGAGCGTGAACAGACGCTCAGGCGTGTAAGGCTTCTCGAGATAGTAGTAAGCCCCGGCCTTGATCGCTTCGATGGTGATATCGAGCGAGCCGTACCCGGTCATTAAAATGACTTCAATCTCCGGCGCGCTTTTCTTGATGTGCTTGATTAGATCTATTCCTGACGCATCCGCCAAACGCAAATCAGTGATCACAAGATCCACGCCGGTCCGGTTCAAAATCGCCGTAGAGTCAGCGAAACTATTGGCCGTTAAAACCTCAAATCCGCTTTCGTTCAGGATCAATTCGAGTGATCCGGTGACGCTTGGTTCATCGTCAACGACCAGGATTTTCTTGGGAGGTCGGGCGATCATTTCTGATTCCTCTCGCTCGCTGGCAATTCGATTCTCACGTCAGTTCCTTTTCCCGGCTGGCTTTCGACCACGATTTGTCCGCCGTGCTGGTGAATGATCTTTTGTGCGTAAGGCATTCCCAGACCGAGGCCGCGGCTTTTGGTCGTATTGAACGGTTCAAAAATTTGTTTGATCTGATCTGGACTCATTCCTTTGCCCGTATCTTTAATGAGCAGCAACAGTTTGCCGTCGCTGGTGCTGGTCGAAATAGTCAAGTGTCCACCGGCGGGCATGGCCTGTACCGCATTTAGAACAAGGTTGAGCGTGGTTGCGCGAATCGATGGCTCGTCAAGCATTCCGGTAACGGGTGAACTCGCGAGCTCGAGTTTTGTTTCGATCGAATGAGCGGCGATCTCCGTGCTCAAAAGCTGAGTCACGTCTCGCGCAACTTCATTGAGGTCCACTCTTCTCGGCGCCAGGGTGACGGGCCGCGCAAAATTCAGAATCTGTTCGGTAGTGGCGGTCAGGTTGTTGATCGTGTCGATGATCTTGTCGATCAGTTGCGCATCGCCGTTCGGTACCTTGCCTTCGATCTTGCCCTTGAGATGTTCCGAGTAAAGTAACAGGCCGGCTAGGGGGTTTCTCACTTCATGTGCGACCTGTGCTGCGACCCGGCCGAGGGTCGCAACCTTTTCGTTGTGTGCGAGTTGCTGATTCACTTCGACTAATCGTCTTTGTTTACGGTTGACGATGACCAGTAAAATGCTGACGACAATCACGTCGACCGTCATCGAAATGAAAAAGTGTTCGGATCTTTGTTCGATCTTGTCGCGGTTTTCGGCGTTGGCAGCTCCGGGATAATTGCGCTCGATCCACTTGTAATAAGGAGGCTTCAGCACCTGTTCCCAAGTCAGAATCACAGTCGTAGTCAATACCACCGTCAAGGCACTAAAGAGGAGCACCAGACGTATACTGAACCCCTTTTTGAAGGTAACCATCTCACCGCGAGGTTCGTTGAGAAACAGTTTTGAAAGCACACTCATAGGCAGTTTCCCGGAAAGACTGTTTCTCAGAACAGCCCCGTGGAGAAAGGGATCTTTACTGGTTTGGGGTTGGGCGAGGCTCGCTAATTACAACACCCAAAAAACCTGCTTGAAGCCTGCAAGATTTGTTGCGGCGCGCACAGTGTCTCATATTGAAGCAAAGTTCGCACGTGATAAAAGAGGATTTTTGCCACGGATCAGCGTTTATCCGTGACTGGTTTTCCTCGTGCACAGTTATTGCAGAAGGATTTTCTCTCTGCAACTACCACTCAATGCTGGAGACTAAAATGAAGAAACTGACCTTTGCCCTCATTCTTTTAACTTTTGTCTATCCGGCGGCAGTCCGGCCACAAACCACAACAACTGCGCCGGCTCGCGAAGATTGCGCGTGCGAATCACAAGTCTTACCGGAAACGGTCGCCATCGTGAATGGCGTAAAAATCACCAGTAGTGATGTTAAAAAATCCACAGGCGACCAGGTGAGCCAGCTCCAACGTCAGGTCGTTGAAGCGCGCCGGCGCGAGTTGGACCTCATGATCAATTCCAAGCTGCTCGCGCTCGAAGCGAAGAAGCGCGGCATCAGCACAGTGAAGCTGCTCGAGCTGGAAGTGCTCAACAAGATCAAGAAGCCGGCGCAGGCAGAGGCGCAGGTCTTCTACGATCAGAACAAGACGCGCATCAAGGCTGAGTTTTCGGAAGTGGTTGACGACATCATCAATTACCTGTTCGAACAGCAGCAGGAAAAAGAGGCGAAGAAGTTTGCTGACACGTTGCGCGCCGCGAGTGACGTGAAGGTGCTCGTGACTGAAGTGACGCCACCCGCAACTGATGCAGAACGGAAGCGTGTGCTCGCTACGATCAAAGGTGAGGCGATCACTTCAGCCGACGTTGAGACAGCATTGCTACCTTTAATCTTCGACATACAACAACAAGTCTACAAATTACGCCGTGACGAGCTCGAGTTGAGTATCAACGATACGTTGCTGAACCAGGAAGCGCAGAAACGACAGATCACGACTGCCGCTCTCCTCGACGCCGAAGTTAAACCGAAGCCCGTGACAGAACAGCAGGCGCAAACATTTTTCGATCAAAACAAAGATCGCGTGAGTGGCGACTTCGCTCAAACAAAGGATGCGATCAAGCAGTATCTCGAACAGGTTGAGGTACGACAGGCGGAGCGCGCGTTTGTCGAAAAGCTGCGGGCGGCGGCGACGATCCAGGTGTTTCTGGTCGCGCCTGAATCGCCGGTCTTCTCGATTGCGACTAACGATCAGCCTTCACTCGGAAGTGCTGATGCGCCGGTCACGATCGTTGCCTTTACTGATTACCAGTGTCCGAGTTGTGCAGCGATACATCCGGTGCTGGAGAAGCTCGTGAAGGAATATGGCAACAAGGTGCGGCTCGTCACGCGCGACTTTCCGCTCAGCCAGCACACCGACGCGTTCAAGGCGGCGGAAGCTGCTGAGGCTGCACGCGAACAGGGCAAGTATTGGGAGTACATACAAGTGCTCTTGCGCAATCAGTCGGCGTTGGGTGTAGAAAAGTTGAAGAGTTACGCGACGGACCTCGCGCTCGATCGTACGCGGTTTGACAGTGCACTTGATTCGGGAAAATTCAAAGAGTCAGTGCAGCGCGATCTCGAAGACGGAGTGACGCTCGGGATCAACGGCACCCCCACGATCTTCATCAACGGCCGCCGCGTCTCAGCCAAGGGATATGACGAGCTCAAAGCAATGATAGACACCGCCCTTAAAACCAGATGAAAAAGACGGGCGGCCACGGAGGGCCGCCCGTCGCGTAACAACAGCTTTACTCGTATCTCAGCGCGACCAGCGGATCCACGCGCGTTGCTCTTCTCGCCGGAATCAAACACGCAATCAACGCAACGAGCAATAGACAGATCGGGACTAAAACAAAAGTTCTGATATCCGTGGCTGTGACACCGAACAACAAACTCGTCATCAGTCGCGTCAGCACGTACGCCGCGACCAACCCGAGTGCTACACCTACAACCGTCAGTCGCATGAATTGAACCAGCACGAGCCGCAGAACGTCTGTAGCTTTTGCCCCCAGCGCCATCCTGATTCCGATCTCCTGAGTTCGCTGTGTCACCGAATACGAAATCACGCCGTAAATTCCCGACACCGCTAACACGAGCGCGAGCACCGCAAATATGATCAGGATCGTCAACGCAAAGCGACGAGTACCAACGGTGCTACCAATCAATTCATCGATCGTTTGAATCTGATAAACCGGCTGGTCCTTATCGACTTCACGAATCGCCGCCTGAATTGCAGGCACCGTACTCTTCGGATCGACACTCGTGCGTACCGCGAGATTCATACGACGATAGCGCCAGGCCAACTGTCCGAGAGCAAAATAGATCTCGGGTCTGGTTTCCCGGTCGAGCGTTAACTGAGCGGAGTCTTTAACAACGCCCTTAACTGAAAACCACGAGCTCTTGGAATCGGCATTGCCAATCTTGAGTCTCTTCCCGATCGGATCCTGGTTGGGCCAGTAACGGTTGACCATCGACTGATTTACAACTACCACCGGCGTCGACTGTGGACCATCATCAACCGAGAAGAATTGCCCGCCAACCAACGGAATCTGCAGCGTGTTGAAGTAATCCGCACTGACGGTGCGCGTATCGATACTTTGCGTTTGCGCTCCTGCATTCGCGACACTCTCCACTGTGATCGGAAATTCTTCCGTGGATGAAAAAGGCGGGTGTGACATAACTCCCACCGCCTCAATTCCGGGCAACGTCTTGACTCGATCGATCACCTGTTGAAAAAAGATCGCGTTCTGTGAGCCGTCTTTCGACTTCGCCGGCGATCGGTTCATCCGCATAGACAAGACGTTTGCCGTACTCATGCCCGGATCGATGTTCGTCAGCTTCGCGAAACTCCGGATCATCAAACCCGCCATCACCAGCAGCACCAGCGACAACGCGACTTCCGCAACTACCAGCACGCTTTGCGCACGGCGGGCGCCAACGCTGGCAGTTGATCGTTGACGCGCTGCTTGCAGGGCCTCGCGCGTCTGTGTTCTGGAGCCCTGAATCGCGGGCCATAGACCAAAGATGAATGCGGTTACGAGCGAAACGACTAACGTGAAGAGGAGTACCTGCACGTTCATCGTTATCTCGACGCCAGTGGGAAGGATGCCGGTGGGCATCAGCTTGAAAAGAAGTTTTGTTCCCCACGAGGCGATCAGCAGACCGAGCCCACCACCTAGTAAACCTAAGACTGCGCTTTCAATGAGCATCTGGCGGATGATGCGCGCGCGGCTTGCTCCCATCGCGTTTCGAATCGCGATCTCGTGCGAGCGACTCATCGATCTCGCGAGTAGTAAGTTTGCGATGTTTGCGCACGCGATCAGCAGGACGAGACCGACGGCGCCGAGCAAGATATAAAGCGCTCTGCGGACCGGGCCGAAATAATACTGGGCCAGCGGCTGCAAATAGATTCCTCGACCGGCGTATTCCTGGTTTGTGCCACCGAAGTCTTGTTCGTTTTGT
>Ga0207710_10000844_pt1 | contig 16529 bp, 14 predicted proteins | sample KBSS24metaG_FD_184400 | JGI IMG/M metagenome (GOLD analysis project Ga0207710, IMG submission 184400) | Switchgrass rhizosphere microbial communities from Kellogg Biological Station, Michigan, USA - KBS S2-4 metaG (SPAdes) (version 2) | ecosystem: Host-associated > Plants > Roots > Rhizosphere...
AGGAACATATCCACTGCCCGAGGCCCAGCTCGATCGTTTCCAACTCAAAATCGTTTTGAGTTACCCGAACGAGGAACACGAGCGCGAAGTAGTCTCGCGTTGGAACGACGGGTTCAATTCCAAACGACTCGATCAGGTTGACATCAGGCCGCTTCAGGATCCGGATGCGATCCTTCATTGCCGCGCTGAGGTGGCGCGCGCGCGAATGGAGCCGGGCGTTCAGCATTACGCGGTGGAGCTCGTGCGGCGCACGCGCGCGCATTCGTTCATTCACTACGGCGCCAGCCCGCGTGCGTCAGTGGCGTTGTTGCTTTGCTCGAAAGCGCTGGCGGCAATTCGTGGTCGTGAGTTTGTAACACCTGACGACGTGCGCGACATCGCGCTTCCCGTGCTTCGTCATCGCTTAACGTTGCGTGCCGAAGCCGAGCTGGACGGCGTCACTCCCGATTCCGTGATCACAGATATTTTGAAGTCTGTCGAAGTACCAAGATAGCCAGGAGACACAAGTTTTCTTTTTTGTGTTTTTGTGCCTTTTTGTGGCTAATTTCTTTTTTGAGGCTATCGTGCGCTTTGTATTCACGAAACTTTTCTACTTCCTGCTCGCATTAGCTCTCATCCCTCTCTGGTTATCGTGGGACCGGCCGTGGCTGCGCTGGATCGCTCTTCTCTACAACCTCTTGCTCGTCGTCGGTGTGATTATTGAATCGAGGTTCTGCCGTCTTCCGAAAGGCCTGATGATCTCGCGCGAGTTTGGTAGCCGCTTCGCAATGGGTGCGGAAACCGAAGTGCGAATCCACATTCAAAACGCATCCAGTAAACCGGTCTCGTTGATGCTGAAAGACGAGTACCCGCCGCAGATGAGTTTAGACGGCCTGCGCGAAGGCCATGTTGACGTCGATGCGCAGAGCACGGCGACGCTGATTTACGCAGTCAAACCACCGAAGCGCGGTCGTTTTGAGTTTGGACAAACTGCGTTGCGCTTCAAATCGAGATCGAAACTGATCTGGTGCCAGACAAAAGTCGTCGAGCCGGTGACTGTGAAGGTTTACCCAAACATGCGTCGCGCTCGTGAAGCAGAGTTGAAAGCACTCGGCGCGCGCTCTCTTGTTTCCGCGCATCGCAAGACTTCGTGGCGCGGCGAGGGGCGCGAGTTTGAATCAATGCGCGACTACGTACGCGGCGACGAGCTGCGTCACATCTCGTGGACGGCGACGGCGCGACGCGGAAAACTCACCACGCGCCAGTATCAGATCGAACGCGACCAAACGATTCTAATCGCGCTCGATGCCGGTCGTTTGATGACCGCGCGGATCGAGCAGGAGACAAAACTCGATTCCGCTGTACACGCCACGCTCGCTTTGTTTTCAGCGGCGGCACGCGCGGGCGACAACGCCGGGCTGGTCGTGTTTGGACGCGGGATCAAAAGCTACCTGCCGCCGGGCCGCGGGCGCGATCACATCGAATCCGCGCTCGAGGCATTGCATGCGGTCGAGCCGGAAATGATCGAGCCGTCGTACCCGCACGCGTTTGAGTTCATCGCAGCGAATAGCAAGCGGCGCTCGCTGGTCGTGTTGTTGACTGATTTAGTCGATGAAGAGGGATCGAAGGAATTGCTCAACTCGCTTCACATCCTGCGACCACGACACTTGCCGCTCGTGGTGACGATCGCAGACAGGGATTTGAAGGCTGTTGTGCGACAGATACCTTCGTCAGTCAAAGATGTGTTTACGCAGTCAGTCGCGGAGGAGATCATTCATCATCGAGAAGCAGCGTTGCGATTAGTTGAATCGATCGGCGGACTAGCGCTGGATGTCACCGCCGCCGCCCTCGCGCCCGCACTGCTCGAGACGTATCTGCGCGTCAAAGAACGAGGTCTGTTGTAGACAGGATTTACAAGATTTACAAGCTTGTTAATCCTGAAAAATCTTGTAAATCCTGTCTTCAACTGTCTCTTCCAACAAACAGCAAATACGAAAACATCGCGACCCCCGTAATCGCCCCAATCCCGTATTTAATCCTCGGATCGATCACCGCGGGCGAGATAAATCCCTCAATCGTCCCGGCGACTACCAGCAAGATCGCCACCCCAATCATCAGCCGCACAGCTTCCATACCACGCGTCTTCAGCGCATCGGCGCGCGTCAAATCACCGGGCATGACCATTGCGCTACCTATCAACAATCCAGCGCCGCCCGCGATAAAAATACACGACAGCTCAACTACGCCGTGGCCCACCATGAACGTCACGAGCTCATTCCCGTAGCCCGCGCGATAAGTCAGAGCTACCACTGCAGCGATCATGGCGCCGTTGTAGGCGAGATACAAAAGCGTGCCGATGCCGAACGTCGCGCCATAGGCGAAGGTGTAGATCGTGACCAGGATGTTATTGGTCATGATCATACTCGCGCCTGCCTGGTTTGCGTCGTTGAGTGATTCCCACCAGCGCGTGTGGGTTTCGATGTTCATCTCGCGAAATTGCGGCGAGACGCCAACCACCTCTGAAAAGTCGGGGTCGTATCGCGTGCCCACAAAACCAACGATTGAAAACACCATGAACACGGCAAACGACAGGAACGTGTAGCGCCACGTGCGACGAAACGTTCGCGGCAGCTCCTGCGTGAAGAAGAGACGAATGCGTTTGCCGCCCTGTGCGTCAGCGCGATAGATGCGACCGTGTGCGCGAATGACGAGACTGTTCAGGTAATTGACCAAACGCGGATCGCGTGACTCGGCGCGCGCGATGGCGAGATCCGAGGCCGTGCGGCGATAGATGCGACCCAGCTCGCGGACCTCTTCACGCCCGAGGCGCTTCAACGACGAAGCATCGAGCAGCTTGAGCAGGTCCTCGAGCCGTTGCCATGCGTTTTTGCGTTGTGTGACGAACCGGTCCTGAGGCACGACAAACAAGATACAAGCATCATGCGAATCCTGTAAATCCTGTAATCCTGTCTTAATATATGTTTATGACTTCAGGTCCCCTCGTGGAATGCGTCCCCAACTTCAGCGAAGGCAGAGATCCGGAAAAGATCAGGCAGATTGCCGAAGCGATTTCTGCGGTCGCGGGCGCTTGTGTGCTCGATACGCACATCGATCCCGATCACAATCGCTCCGTCATCACTTTTGTCGCACCGCCGGACACAGTTGCTGAGGCGGCGGTCAGTGCTGTCAGGCGAGCCTCGGAACTCATCGACATGCGCACGCATCAGGGCGAGCATCCGCGACTCGGCGCCACCGACGTGTTGCCTTTTGTTCCGGTGCGTGGAGTAACCATGGACGACTGCGTTCGAATCGCGCACGAAGCCGGTGCGATCATCGCACGTGATCTCTCGATTCCCGTCTATTTTTACGAACGCGCCGCCCTCCGCGAGGAGCGAGTAAATCTCGAAGACGTGCGCCGTGGCGCTTTGGAATTACTGCGTGAGCAAATAACAACTCCCGAGCGTGCGCCCGACGTTGGTCCAGCCCAGGTCCACGAATCGGCCGGCGCGATCGCAGTCGGCGCTCGCCCATTTCTGATCGCCTTCAACGTCGTTCTTCGCACCGGCGACATTACCCTCGCACGCAAGATTGCCCGCCAGATCAGAGCGAGCAATGGCGGCCTTCCATTCGTCAAAGCGCTCGGCTTTCGCCTGCATACCCGCGGCCTGGTCCAGGTCTCGATGAATTTAGTTAATTATGAGGTAACAGGAATGACAGCCGCATACGACGCGATCCGCCACGAAGCCGATCGCCTCGGCATCGAGATTGAAGGCACAGAAATCGTCGGCCTCGTCCCACGTGCAGCTCTCGATCGCCATGCCCCATTCTTCTCGGAATCCAAGATCCTCGAACACCAGATCCGTGAAATCTGTGGCTAGGATCCGAGCTTAATAATCCCGGCGCGCGACTTCTTCTCAAGCGCCTGCTTTTCTTCCGCACTCAACCCACGCTGTGCTTTGAACCCGATCTTCCGAATCTGAAAACGATCCCAATCACCGATCCGCTTCTTGTCGAGCTCAAAGATCATCGGGCTGCGCGCCAGCTTTCGCAGCGTCGCCGCCGCAGTGCGATATCCCTTGCGAGTCCGGATCTTCTCCTCTTCCCTCAACGCAAGTTCTAAAACGTCCCTGTCAGTCGGTCGAAAGCCGAGCTTGCGGTAGAACCAGAACGCGCCTGACTCAATACCCTCCTCGTTTTCAAACCCGATTTGATACGGATCGAGCGAGAACGCCGTGACGCCAACGAAGTGATGCATCACGTTGAGTATGCGCGCATACAGCCACGCTGTTTCACCATCGCGGAACGTGTAATACAAGTTGAATCCGCTTTCCATCCGCTCGAAAAGCGAGAGCCCCTCGAAGTAACCGATCGCAACGCCGTTCTTGTAGATCATCAGCGCATGATAGGTGCGCAACGGAAGACGCTTCTCTCGCAGAAGGCACATGATGAAGATCTCGACGCCGCGGCCCAGCTCCGCTCGATAAACTTGCCTGGGATCGCCGTGTGTAAAACCGTAAAGCTCACGATAACGAATCGTCGAGGCGTCGCGGGCCATGTCGAGCGCCTTTTCACCTTGCTCTGGCGACAACTTTTGCAACTCAGGTGCAGGCTGTGCAAGCTCTTTCCGCAGATCGATCTCGCGACGTTGAATCATAGGACCACGATGGTAGAAGCACTTTCTCCCGCGCAAACGCATGCCCGTGCGCGACACGTTGAAGCTCGGCGTCCACCGCACGTAGAGCTGTTGTGAATCGTAGAGCTCGGCCCGCTCGTTCTCAGGCTTCGGTAGTTTGTCGAATTGCTCCATCAGCCACGACAGTTCGGAACGACGACCGCGTGCGGCAGCCAACCATGCACGATAAGGAACATTGGCCTCGACAGAAGCGTCCTCCGCGAGCAGCGGCATAAATCGCGGCCATGTTGCTGCCAGCCGATTCTCGCTTTCAAACCATTCCCAATAAATTTCCAGTTGTGATGGATGCCCTTGTAGAAGGCGGCGGACGATGTAAAAGCCGAATGTGTCAGTAACAGAAGTTCCGGCAATGCCGGACACTTCCGGATGCTCCAGCGGCGTGAGATCGATCTCCTGCTGTTCTAAAAAGGAAACTCTGTTTGGAAATCCGCGCAGCTCGTTTTCAGCGGCGCGCGCGATCGATGAGTTATGCGGATACGCGCGCAGGAAGAGAAGGAGCTCGTGATAACGAACGAGTGAATCGATGTCGTTGAGTTTTTTTCGTGAGAGTTGGGCGAGAAGACGTTCAACTCTACGCGCACCCGCTGGAGTGAATTCGGTTTTCAGCTCGTCGAGTTGATCCAGCAGCACGATTCGTTACGCTCGTCGAATAAACTTCGCAGCGGTCCAGCCCACGAGCACCAGCGCTGACAAGATAGCCCCGTTGTAGCGCTCGCCGTAAGTGACGCCCGGAAAGTGGTTGCTGATCATGATGAACACGACCGGCACCGCCATAAACGTGTTCTGCTTCGAGCGCAACTTCGCCCGCGCGGAGAGTCGCTCATCCGGCTTGCGTCCTTCTTTCAGCGCAGCGATCATTTTCTTCTGCGACGGCAGGATGTGCATCCAGACATTCGCAGCCATGATCGTGCCGAAGATCGCGCCGAGATGTATGTAAGCCGCGCGTCCGCTGAAAAGATTAGACAGTACATAAGCCACAACAACAATCAGCACATAAGCGATTGCCGCAAAAAGTTTCTCATGACGGCCCAACGGCGACGCCATCATCACGTCGTAAACAAATCCACACGCGACGATGATTCCGATGCCGAGCGCCACCGCCACGCCGGGGCTGAGGTTACGTACATCCGGATCGACGAGTGCACCACCGCCGATATAGTAAATAAGGACCAGCAGTGCAAAACCGCTGAGCCACGTAATGCCTGCCTCCCAGCGAAACCAGTGCAGCGTGCGTGAAACGAGATCCGGTGTCTTCCGTCTGCCGACGACGTAAAAGCCGCCGCTATGGACCATCCACACCTCGGCTGCGTTGCCGGTGTTCAGCGCTGCCTTTTCTTCTTCAGTGAGGCGAGCGTCTAACCACGTGAAGTAGTAAGTTGTGCCGACCCACATGATGCCGGCAAACACATGTATCCATCGAAATAGCAGGTTAAGCCATTCACTTAGCGTAGGGTCGAGAATGATCATATTGGGGGCGGCGGCTTAGCTCCCGCGATAGGTGGAGTAGCCATACGGACTAATGAGCAGCGGAACGTGATAGTGCTGAGAGCCGTCGTCGACGTTAAAAACGACCGTCACCTGCGGATAGAAACAGGCGATACTGAGCGACGAGTAATAGGGTTCGGTATCAAAAACCAGCCGGTAAGTGCCGTTCGACACGGGCCGATCGACGAGAAAGAACGGTTTCACGCGCCCGTCAGTGTCAGTCCACGCATGGCTCAACTCGGTCCAGCTCTCGTCAGTGTTCTGCATTTCGAGCGATACCGCGACGCCGCTGGCGGGTGTTCCCCTGGACGTGTCGAGGATATGCGTAGAGATGGTGCTCATGTTCGGATGCAGTTTACCAAAGAAATGAAGACGAATTGCTAAGAAGTCAGTAATTTCTTCAGCCGCAACTCGGTAATTTTGCCTTGTTCGGCGGCGGCGATGGGGAGTTCAGACTCAGGATCGTGTTGGAGTCTTTCGCGTAGGGCGGAAAGCATCTCGGCGGAGGTTTTGCCGGTGGCGCAAATGATGAAGATGAAGCCGAATTTCTGCTCGTAGTCCTCGTTTAGAGCCGCGAGCGAGTCGACTGTGTCCTGAGCCGCGTTGGCGACGCCGGATTGTTCCTGACCGGACCATTGCTGCGATTGCGCAGAGACTTTGCTGAGCGCTTTCTTCTCGCCGATCTTTGGATGGCTGCGGAATGCTTCGAGCCAGTCGCCGCGATCGAGTGACCACCAAATGTCGTGGGATTCTGTGAGGAGGGTTTCGAGAGATGCATATGGCCGTGCGGTCGCAATTTCTCTTGCCCAGCGTTTCGAGCCGCAACACTGGAGTAACTCTTTCGCTGCTTCATCAGCAGTGAGCGAGTTTAACCATGCGAGTTTAGCTACCGAGCGTGCCATAGACTCTTAAACGACTCACGCCGCCATCGGGGAAGATGCTGAAGCGCAGGTGCGAGGCGACGCCCGTGTCGTGCAGTTCCTGATCGAAGTAATGGCGTGTGTGGGCTTGCAGTTTCGTGCGGGCGAGGATGTTTGACCACGGTGTCGAGAGATCTGTTAGTTGTTCGGTGGTTGCGTCGGGTAAGTTGCAGGCTTCGAGTGAACAGCTCTCGGGGAAGTTGCCTTTGAAGTGTGACGTGTCGACTTCGATGCGGTGGATCTCGCCGGGGCGGCCGAGTTTGATGATGGCCCAATCATGACCTGGACCACGCCGCCGCTTTGTTTCCCAGCCGTCGCTCATGTTTGCCGCACGGCCGGGCATGATCAGGTTGTGGCGGTGACCGAAGAACATGTCGCTACAGGAGAGTACGAGGCCGCCGTTTTCGACTGCTGCGAGATCGATGTAGCCACCGCGTTTGAGTTGTTCCCAATCTGGCACGACCTCGCCAAAGACGCGCAACCGTGCGACGCCGCCGTCCGGATAGATTTTGAAACGCAGATGTGTGACTCGTTCGTCGTACTGGATCGGAAATGGATTTTGTGAATCGCCACTGAGTGGCATTTGCGGGAGCAGCGGAACCCACGTCACCGCGTCGCTGGTTAACTCTTGTTCGGTTGGCAGGCTTGTGAATGCCGCGCCCTCGAGCGAACAATGTTCGGGATAGTTGCCACGAAAGAAACTCGTATCAACCACGACGCCACGAACCTTGCCCGGCAGACCGAGTCTGATGATGCACCAATCAAACCCGGGCGTGCGTCTCCTTCTACTCTCCCACCCATCCATCCACTTCCCACGGTCGGTATACTTCCCCTCAATAAACACAGGCGCGGCACCGTTGAGCAAATTCTCCTTAGGCGCAAAAAAATCATCATTCGCCACGAGCACCGCCCCACCCACGCGCTCCGACGCCAGATCGATTAGTTCTATGAAGTCTGTTGACATAATGAAGTCGTTTACAGGATTAGAGGATTTTCAGGATTAACATGTAAATCCTGCAAATCCTGTAATCATGTAAAAACTACCTTAACAACATTCGTCCCACTGGTGCATCAACAAATTCTTTACCATCGTAGATCTTTCGCCCGCGCAGGAATGTCTGTTGCACGACGCCGCTCAACACTTCACCTGCGTAGGGCGTGATCTTGTGGCGGTGTTTAAGAACGGTAGCGTTGACGGTAAATTGTTCGTCGGGGTTCCAGATTACAAGGTCAGCATCACTTCCAACATCAATCGAACCTTTTTGTGGCTCGAAGGAGACTTGGCGCGCCGGATTGGTACAGAGCCAGCGAGTCAGATCGAGCAACGAGAAGCCACGACGCCGGGCTTCGGTCCAGACGACCGGTAGACGAAGCTGAAGCGACGCGATGCCGCCCCATGCTTTCATGAAGTCGCCACTCTCGCGCAGCTTCATCTCTCCCGGACATGGCGAGTGATCGGATACGATCAGGCTGATCGTTCCGTCTCTCAATCCGTCCCAAAGCTCTTCGCGGTTGTCGCGCTCGCGAATCGGTGGACAACACTTAAACTCTGTCGCTCCGGCTGGCACCTCTTCTGCGGCAAAGTGCAGATAGTGTGGACACGTCTCAGCAGTGATCTTCACACCCGCGGCCTGCGCCTCGCGCAAAACCGGGATCGCATCCGCTGACGAAAGGTGAACAATGTGCACTCGCGTGTCGAACTCACGACTCAACCGAACCATCAACTCGACCGCTTCATTCTCAGCCGCACGCGGCCGCGACGCGAGAAAGCTCCGATAATCAGCACCGCCGGCACCATCAGTAATCGGCCCCGGCAACTCCGCATGAACAATCAAGAGCGCGCCAAGTCGCGTAAGCTCCGGCATCGCCTCACGCAAATCCGCCTCCGTCACATGCTCAAACTCATCAACACCGGAAGGCACAAGGAAACACTTGAACCCGACCACGCCTGCTGCAAACATCGGCGCCAGCTCCGCAGTGTTCCCCGGCACCACACCACCCCAAAACCCGACGTCGACAAAACAGTCATCACGCGCGGTCTCCAACTTGGTTTTGAAGCCCGCGAGCGTCGTCGTCGGCGGCACAGAATTGAGCGGCATATCGACAACAGTCGTAACACCCCCCGCCGCCGCAGCAAGCGTCGCACTGCGAAAGCCTTCCCACTCGGTACGCCCGGGCGCGTTGATGTGAACGTGCGTATCGACGAGCCCCGGCATCACCACCGACTCGCCTGCATCAACAACCTCGCAGCCCTCAACCACTTCGTGGTAGTCGCCCACAAAAACAATTCGCTCCTCGCGGATGTGAACCGAACGAGGAGCAATTGTCTCGGGCAACACCACTCGCTGCCCGCGAATGATCAGATCCGGACGAGACATCAGTTGAAGACTGGCGGTGGCGGCGGCATATTCGAAAACTCACCTCCCTCGGAGAGTCCAAACACCTGCTCGTAAGCCTTCGCAATCGCGGCGTAGCTGAGCGGCATGACTAAAAACGCGCCCACGTAGCAGGCGAGCACGCCCACCGTGGTCATCAAACCAGTAAGCAGCATCATGCCCAGCAACCGCCAGAAGTTTGACAAACCGGCTCTGAAGCTCAGCTTTATCGCGTCAATTGCCTTGAGTTTTCGATCGACGATCAGCGGGTAAGCAAACAAAAACCCGATCGAAATGACGATGATTACGATCATCACCACCAGCCAGAAGAGACCAAACACGGCCATCACGCCCAAGAATGGCGCCGGACTGGGGTTGGGGTCATTGCCCTGCGCTGCAATCGACACAATCATGCTGATGTAGAAAAAAACGTATGCAGGAATCACGACCACCAGAATCGGAAGAGCATGAAGTAGCGCTGCAATCAGACTCTGGCCAAAGTAATCGAAACCCTTGAACAGCGTTCCGAATTCAACCGGCTCACCGCGGCGAGTCTTGAAAAACGCCAGGTTGAGGCCACACATCATTGGTCCAATCAGGATGATCGGCACGGCAGAGCCAATGAGAACCGCTACCAGTGTCATGCCCACGAAGAGCCAGTACTGGTTCTTGATCAACTCCCAACCGCCTTTAATACACTCGACGGGCTCCACTACATTGCGCCGAAAGGGAATCTCAGGTGTCATTTTATTTTTCCTGGGGAACGAATTTTAAGAACTTACCGGTCGGGCGGCCTGATCTCTGGCTTGGGTCGCAGGATCTCAGGGCCACGCCGGTTTGGGTTTCTGCCGCCGCCGTCGCCGCGATTTACAGTCGTGCCTCGTGGCGCAAAAGCGGTTGAGTAGTTACCTCCATAAGGAGAACGAAATAACTGCGAAGTAAACGGAACGAAAGTGTAAGTCGTTTGACCGGGCTGTTGATACCAAAAGCCGGCGCTCCTGAATCGACCGCGACGCAAACGGGCCAGGTACGTTACCGTGGCCACCGTGTTACGTCCATAATACAACTCTCCCTCGCCTCTATGCTGGCTCCAGAGATCAAAATTATCGGTCAGCTTCTTGTCACACTCGGAAATCGCCTCGCCATCGATTCGCTTGCAGCCGCCGATCGAGCGCTCGTGGAGCATCACTTTGCCGTCACGAACCGTGATCGTGTTGCCATCAACCCGGTAGTTGCCATTGTCGTTGATTGCGACCGAGGTCGACGAGCCACCGATTTTAAGCTGTGGCGCCTGTTTGCGATCGAAGTGTACGACGTCGACAATCGCTGAGCCGCGCGTGACTTTCAGCGCGATCGCATCGCTCGAGAGTTCGTCAAGCAGCACTTCAGACGAGGCGTCGAGCCTGAGGTGCGTGTCAGGGAACAGCACCAGCTCAACAAAACTGTTTGCACTCGTGCGCAGCTTGTCGCCTGGTTCGAGCAGCGACTTCTCAGTCAACGGTTCCCAGTCTTTTGCCGCGTGACTAAACTCAACACCGTCTTCGACGAAGTTCACGGCTCCGGGTCGCGCTGAGATTACGCGCCCGCGCGTGCTGTCACTCTCGTCTTCGTCCGGCACTTCAATCGACGTTTCACCTTTGCTGAGCCGCTTGGACCACGGCTCCTGTTTCTTCAGCGACTTGTTTGCGTGCACGAGTTGGGCGGCGCGCTCGCGGCTCCATTTGTCGAAGTCATCCTCGATCCTGGCATCGATTTCCGACACCGTGACACTTCCACTTGCAGTAATCGCGCGCCGCTTCTTTTTGACTCTGACTCCGTTAATGGCGGCCTCGCCCTCGCGCGCGACGACTTCAGTTCGACCACTGGCATTGATTCGAAATATCCCGGGACGATTTATAAACACTTCAGCATCCGGAGTGATCACGCGAATCAGCTCGGTCGCGTCGTCAATCAGGTAGCGCGAGAAACCCGCATTATCGCGCGACAAGAGCTCGACAACGATGGCTCCCTGGTTCAGTTTCAGTCGCATCTTGTCGTGCTCGTCACAGAAGATGTTGAGCTCGGTGTCAGCGCCAACACGCAGAAAGTTTCCGGGTTGCAGCAGTAGCTCGGCATAGGCGCCTTTGCCGGAGCGAATGATATCGCCCTGTTCCAGCCTCAAACCGGATTCCACTGGAAACTTTCCGTCGCCTCGTTGATAAACGACTTCGCCTTTCACGGCGTTGGCCCGAACGCCCGCGATGAAGCCTTCGACATCTTCTTCCTGTCCATTTACGATGGGGTCAGTCAGCAAAACCAATCCACAGATTACACAGATACAATAAACAATCGGCGTAATCTGTGGATAAACGCTTCGGGACAGCATGAGGTTATTAAGCTCGCAAAGTTAAAAGAAAGTCATTCAGCAGGTTCTTAGCAACCTGCAAACGATAGTCTGCCGTGGATCGGATGTCGTCAATGGGAGAGATTTCCTGCGACAACGTGGCGCAAGCCGAGTTGATTGTACCAGTATCGGGCTTTCGTCCTCGCAACGCGTCTTCAGTTTGCACGCAGCGAACGACGATGGGCGCAACGCTTCCGAGTGCGATCCGGCAGTCGCTGATCTGATCGTCGTCGAGTCTTGCGAGTGCAGCCAGACAGACTTTCGAGATCGCCTGTGCTTTGCGTGTGCCGACTTTGCGATAGTAATGCGTGGCGCCGCGAGTGTTGCGCGGCATACGAACTCGTGACAGCAGCTCGTTCAGACCAATGAGCATTTGCTTGTAGCCCGTGTGAAAACCGCGGTAAGGCAGCCAGCGTGTGCCGTCAGTTGAAATGAGCTCGATCTCAGCGTCGTACGCGAGCAAGGCTGGAGGTGAGTCTGCGGCCGGTGATGCGTTAACGATGTTGCCGCCGATCGTGCCGCGATTCTGAATAGCGAGTCCGCCGGTTTCACTGGCAGCCTGGCAAAGCATCGGAAACTCGCCTTGCAACACGGGATGAGATTGGACTTCGGTGTAAGTTGTAAGCGCGCCGAGAGTGATGTGCGAATCAGTTACGTCGATCCCGCGCAGTTCTTGTAAGCCCCAGATGTTGATGTAGTTCAAATGCGGCAGTTTGTCGGCTTCGAGCAGGACCATCAGATCCGTGCCGCCCGCAAATGGTTTCCAAACGCCCGGCTCACGGTTGAGCAGGGCGAGCGCATCCGCGAGGGATGCCGGCGTGGTGAGCTGGTAGTTTGGAACGAAGGCTCTCACTTCTGGTAAGCGCGCACGACTGATTCGAAAATTTTCATGTAGCCCGTGCAACGGCAGAGATTGCCGGCCAGGCCGTTGCGTATATCGGCTTCGGATGGTTGCGGGTTTCGATTGAGAAGATCGACGGCGGCGAGGACCATTCCCGGCGTGCAGATGCCGCACTGCGCGCCACCGTGATCGATGAATGCTTGTTGGACCGCATGTAGTTGATCCTGATGTGCGACGCCTTCGATCGTGGTGATGTCGGAGCCGTTAACCTGGGCCACCGGGACGAGACAACTATTCACTATCCGGCCATCGAGCACGACGGTACACGCCCCACACTCGCCCTCACCGCAACCTTCTTTCGTGCCCGTGAGATGTAGCTCTTCGCGTAACACGTCCAGCAATCGTGCCATTGGGAAGACGTCGATCGTGCGTGATTCATTGTTGACGTTGAAGGTGATAAGCATCGCGTTGAACAAGATTACAAGATTAACAGGATTTACAAGATATTTTGTGAATCCTGTAAATCCTGTAATCACGTCAAAAAGGCTGTCATTAATCGCTCGGGCATTAGTGGAATTTGATTAAAACTCACCCCCGTCGCATTCTCGATCGCGTTGAGTATCGCGGGTGCGGCGCCATCCATCGGCAGCTCGCCGATGCCTTTCGCGCCGCCTGGTCCATACGCGTAAGGATTCTCCTCGAAAAATACTCTGATGGGCGGAATGTCCGCAGGCGTCGGAATGATGTAGTTGGTCATTTGATTATTCGCCATCCGGCCATCTTTCCACACCACATTCTCAAACAACGTGAACCCAATCGCCTGCGCGACGCCGCCTTCGATCTGCCCCGCCGCCAGCACCGGGTTCAGCACGCGCCCAACTTCCTGCAGCGCCACAAAATCCTCGACACGCGCTTCATACGTCAACTCATCAAACGAAACCTCGGCAACGTAAACCGCCCACGCATAAGCACCGTACGCATCGCCCTGATACTTTTCATCATCCCAATGCACGTTTGGCGGCGGCTGGTAAGTTGCCGACGTTTTCAACGAGCCAAACTTCGCGATGTATTCAGCACACGCTTTCGTGAAGTCAGCATCGTTATACTCCGGCGGCAACAAACCACTGCCCACAAGTGTCTGCTTCAATCCCAGCACCGCCGATTCAACCAACTTTCCGACCACCATCGACGTGCGTGACGCGACAGTTGGACCACTATTCGGTACGCGGCCGGTGTCAGGCTGAACAATCTCGATCGACTCGAAGTCGAGGCCGAGCGCTTCCGACGCGATCTGAGAAAAGATCGTATTGGTGCCCTGGCCGATCTCCGTGCTCGCGGCCAGTATTTGCACTTTACCTTCCGCTGTTGCTTCAGCAGAGACGACGGATTGCAGATAAACCTCACCAGATCCGGTAAAACCCGCGCCGTGCATGAACGTCGCGAAACCGATGCCGCGCTTCTTCGAAAAGCCGCCGTTATTGGCCCCGTTCTCACGCGCGAATCGTTCGCGTTTCTCGTGGTAGTCGCTGAGCTGTAACGCGCGCGTGAGCAGGTGGTCCATGTCTACACGCTCGCGAATTAGCTGGCTGGTTGCAGTCGTCTCACCTTCGTGAATGAAGTTACGACGTCGAAACTCTTCCGGCGTCAGGCCAACTGCATGCGCGACTTTGTCCATGTGTCGCTCGAGCGCGAAGATGCTTTGCGGCGCGCCAAAGCCCCGGAACGCGCCGTGCGGCGGAACATTCGTCGCCACCGCGCGGCTGTGAATGCGAATGTTCGGGCAAACGTATGGACCAGCGGCATGAATCGTTCCGCGTGAAAGCACGACCGGCGAGAGCGTGCAATAAGCACCGCCATCGATCACGAAATCGATCTCGGCCGCGAGCAGTTTGCCGTCTTTCGTGACGGCGGTTTTGTGACGCGTGCGCGATGGGTGGCGTTTGGTGGTCGCGACCATGTCTTCAGCGCGATCGTAGATGATCTTCACGGGCTTGCCCGACTTCCACGCGAGCAGCGCGGCGTGTCCGGCGATGAGCGATGGATATTCTTCTTTGCCGCCAAAGCCGCCGCCCGTTTCCGTCTGGATGATGCGAATCTTTTCGTCGGGCAGGCCAAACAGTTTTACGAGCGCTTTGTGAACGTAGTACGGGCACTGCATCGAGCCCCACACAGTCACGCCTGCCGCCGGATTTGCGATCGCGATGGCGCCGTTGTTCTCGATGTAGAGTTGTTCCTGCGCGCCGGTTTCGTATTCACCTTCGATGATTAGATCCGCGCTGGCCCAGGCGTCGTCGACGTTGCCTTTGTCCACGAGAAACTTTTTGAAGACATTGTCTTCGCCCCAGATGATCTGTTTTTTCGCGAGTGAGTCTTCGAGAGAGAAGACGGCGGGCAGCTCTTCGATCTCGATACGAACATTCCGGTGTGCTTCTTCGACGAGGTATTTATCTTTGTGCGCGAGCAGCAGGACGGGCTCTTCCGGATGATTGACGAAGCCGTCTGCGAGATATGGTTGATCGTTCAGAATGAGCGCGACGTAGTTGGCGCCGGGAATGTCTGCCGCCGTGACGATGACGAGCTCGTCCCACGGGATGTCGCCATTGAAGGAGATGTTTGTGATCTTCCCGCGCGCTACGGGGCTGCGGACCGTCGCGCCGTGAAGCATGTCAGGGAACGACAGATCGTCGACGTACAGCGCCTGGCCGGTGACTTTCTTGCGGCCCTCCTTGCGGGGGACTGGTTTGCCGATGGGATGGTCAGTCATTAGACAGGATTTACAAGATTTTTCAGGATAGACAGGATTATCTTGTAAATCATGAAAAATCCTGTCAATCCTGTCTACGGTTTTGTGATTACCAAAGGGTTCGTTTCGAGCTCTCGACGATAAAACACTCGCGGTCGTTGCACGCTGCGCGTCTCGCCTTCAACGAATGTGATCTCCTGTTGTAGCCCCAGGCCGCGGCCCTGGGCCATCTTCTCTTCCTGCATCTGCGGGACGCGCTCGGTAGCGAAATCAAGCCACTCACGCGCGATCACGATACCGTCTTTTGGCTGTGTATCCGCGACCGGCGTTTTCAAGCCCTCCTCAACGAGCGCGTACGTCAGGTAGCCATGACCAAGCTGCGCGGCTTCGAGTGCGGCCTGAAAACTCTGCGCGGCGGTCAGTATATACATGCCTTTCTCGTACGCGAGTTGGGCCAGGCCTTTCGAATTCATCGGACCACGCCGCTTCTCCTCCGCTTCGAGCGCCTGACCGGAGTTGCAGGCATCGATAATCAACAACAGGTGGCCAGCATCGAGATCTTCGACTGCCGCCTCGAGCTCAACGTCGGAAATGCTGTGCGCGAGCATCGTGCTCAAACCCTGCTCGGTCAATTTCGTGCGCTCGCCGGTATAACCGAGATCGTGTGGTATCAGGTAGAAGCGCTGCGCCTGCGCCGTGCCGTGCCCGGCGAAATAGATCACGACTGTATCTTCCGGCTCCGCACGTTTCAACACGTCGAGCGGTCCGGCTTTAAGTGAAGGTGGACCAGTCTCACCGGCGAGTCGCTTGATAGCGGCGATGATGTTTGCCTTCGTGGCATCCTGATCAAGTAGCTGAACAACTTCGACGCGCTCAAAGTTTCCGACCTGAGTTTGTCGCCGCCGCATCTCGTCGGCAAAACTGCGCGCATCGGCACTCGCGTATTTCAGATTGTATTGCGTGTTTGCGTACTCATTAACGCCTACCGCGATGATGTACGCGGTGCCTTTACGCTTGAGCGTGTCGGCGCCGGTGAAAACAAGAGGCGCATCCTTGCTCTTCACGTTGTCGCGATTGAAGCCATACGCAACGAGCCGGTTTGGACCAGCC
>Ga0207710_10000846_pt1 | contig 16503 bp, 14 predicted proteins | sample KBSS24metaG_FD_184400 | JGI IMG/M metagenome (GOLD analysis project Ga0207710, IMG submission 184400) | Switchgrass rhizosphere microbial communities from Kellogg Biological Station, Michigan, USA - KBS S2-4 metaG (SPAdes) (version 2) | ecosystem: Host-associated > Plants > Roots > Rhizosphere...
GCGTAGTCTCGAAGTGCCGTGCGCAGGTCCGCACCGCCGCTGATCTGCAGATCCGGAAATCCCGCGGCTCCGAAATCGAGGCACGCGGCAAACAAGCTGGCCTTGTCTGCATAATGGTTATAAAGCGTGCGCGTCGAAACCTGGGCTTTCTCGGCCACCAGGCGCATGCTCACGGCGCTGTAGCCGAGTCTGACAAACAACTCCTGCGCCACACCGAGGAGCTGATCCTTTTTGATGCGTGCCTCGGCCTCGGTCGGCCGCCCCATTCGGGACGGGAGCTCGACGGCGTGGGCTTTCGGAGATCCGGTTTTCATACTCGGCGACGATTGTGTCGTGGAGGCTGCAGGCATGCAAATCCGGGCGCTCGATCCGATCTCACCTACTCGCCCGATGGATTGATTCTGGAGTTTGACGAGGGGGGTGGGGCACGCCGGGGAAGGATGCTGCGTCCGTCCAGGCTCCGTACCTCGATTCCGTGATGCCAGGGGAAGTGCATACTGTGGGCAATCAAGCCCGTACGCGCTGTCGCGGGTAGATGGCACATTGCCAAGACAGTTTCCGCCAGATACGCAACATCCTCGGTCGGGTAGCCACCCGGAATGTAATCCGCGGCACCTGGCGTCAAGATCGCGGTAGACGGTCCAACGGCATTGACCGCAATGTTGTATGAAAGCAATTCTGCGGCCAAACCTTGTGTCAAGCGATTGATCGCGGCCTTCGCCGCCGAGTAGACGGCATCACCGCTCACGGATAGATACTCAGGAAAAGGCCGCTCCACGGGCAAAGCCTGCGATGAGGTTATGTTGACAATCCATCCGGCGCCGCGCTCTCGCATGTACGGAATGGCCGCCTTGGAGAGCGCGAAGGGCACTCGCACATAATGCTCAAATGTGCGGTCGAATACTTCCATGGGCATCTCTGCGACCGGTGCGAAATCGCAGAACCCGGCATTGTTGACGAGTATGTCGATGCCGCCCGCCAACTCAACGGTCCGATTGACGAGACCGTCGCGGGCCTGTGGATCCTCCAGGTCGGCCCCGATGCAAACGACCTTGCCGCCGCTCTTCTCGATCAATTCGGCGGTTTCGGAGAGTGTCCCGGAAATGACTTTGCGGACGCCCCGTCGCGTCGCACCCGCTTCCTTCTCGACTGAGCGGGCAGTCACGACGACAGTGGCCCCTGCCGCCGCCAGGCGTTGTGCAATGGCGCGACCGATGCCGCGACTCGCACCGGTAATCAGTGCGACCTTGTTGGTGATGTTGGGGATGATGGCCATATCTGCCGCTGGGCTCAGGTGGACTCGATGACGGCGATGGGAGTGCGCACTTTGGCTTCCTGGCCCTCGGCCAGGAGGATTTCACACAACACCCCTGTGATGGGTGCATCCAGTGCCTGCACGGCCTTGGCGGTTTCGATCTCGACCAGCGGCTGCCCCATTTCAACTCGCTCTCCCACGCTCTTGAGCCACTTGAGAATGGTGCCCTCGTTCATTCCGGTGCCCCATTTGGGCATAACGACTTTCACTTTCATACGTTGGATCCCCTCACCGTCACATCAGGCCGCGGGCGGCGTTTGCTATAGCCTCCCGACTCGGATAGAGGGGCTTTTCCATTGTTTCACTGAAGGGAATCGGGACATCGGGTGTGACGACGCGGCGCACCGGCTTCTTCAGGAGATCGAAACCGTCCTCGGCGATGATGGCGGCGATCTCAGCCGCCGCCCCGCACGTTCGGTGGGAGTAGTCGGCAATTACTACACGACCGGTCTTGCCAACCGTGGTCAGAATGGCCTCGGCATCCAGAGGAAGCAAGCTTCGTAAGTCAACAACCTCCGCGTTGATGCCCTCTTTGGCGAGATCATCGGCCGCCGCCAGAGCGTGGGGCAGGCACCCGGCTACGGAGATGACACTGACATCGCTGCCTTCGCGGCGCACGACAGCCTTGCCGATGGGTATCACAAAGTCTGTGTCGAGAGGGACTTCCTCACGCACAGCCCACAGGTCGTTGTCTTCAAATACAATGACCGGATCATCATCGCGAATGGCCGCCTTGAGCAGTCCCTTGGCGTCGGTGGGAGTTGCCGGTGTCACAATCTTCAGACCGGGGACATTCATAAACATCGGATACGGCCTGTCGGAATGCTGGGCGGCATTACTCTGGTTGTGCCACATCGATGCGCGGTACGTTACGGGGACTTTGACCTGACCTCCTGTCATGGAGCGCAGTCGGGCCGCCTGATTGATGATGGGATCGGAGGCGAGGTAGATGAAATTGGCGATGGTGAGGTCAACAATCGGCCGCAGCCCGGTGATGGCCGCACCGACTGCCATGCCGGCAAAGCCGTTTTCCGAGATCGGCGCACTTCGAATGCGCTTTGAATCGATGTCTCCGTAAGCTCCGCCGGCGGCATACAGCGAGATGTCCTCACCGATGATGATGACAGTCTCATCACGCGCCATTTCTTCGCGCTGGGCCAACCCCAATGCGTCCAGATAGGTCATGCGCGCCGTCTTTGCATTGTTCATGGGGAGTCGCCTCAACGCCGGATGGGAATTTGAGTGGCGTGGACCCGGTCGTACGCAGCCTCGGCGGCGGGGAACGGACTGTTTCTGGCAAATTCCACGGCTGCCTCGACCAGCTGTTGCGCCCGTGCCTGCAGGTCGATCAGATCGGAGTCGAGCCAGCCGCGTTCCAGCAGCCTGGTCCGAAACAGTTTGATGGGATCCCGCTCGCTCTTGTAACGATCGACTTCAGCCTGGGTACGATAAGATCCGTTGATGAAGAGTCCGACGCAATGTTCGTCGAAGCGGTACGTCTTGGCTTCAATCAGGGTGGGTCCGGAGCCACAGCGGGCGCGGGTGACTGCCTCCTGGGTCACAGAGAGGACGGCGTCGAAATCCTGCCCGTCGACGCAGATACCCGGCAGGCCATAGCCTGCAGCGCGCACCCAGACATCCGGCTGGCCGTGCGTCTGTGTTGCCGGAGTCACAGCAGCATAGCCGTTGTTCTCGCAAAAAAAGATGACCGGGAGCTTCCAAATGGAGGCCATGTTGAGCGATTCATGGAACGCCCCCTCGTTCACCGCGCCATCACCGAAGAAGGTGAGAGCCACCTGATCGGTGCCGCGCACTTGCGCACTCAACGCAGCGCCCACGGCGATGGGAATTCCCCCGGCGACGATCGCCGACTCCCCGATGCTTCCAACTGATGTGTCCGTCAGGTGCATGGAACCTCCGCGCCCGCCGCACACCCCGGTGGCCTTGCCGAGGATCTCCGCCATGAGTGCGTTGAGCTCTGCGCCTTTGCCGATGGGATGGCCGTGAGAACGATGTGTTCCGGACATGTAGTCATCGCGGCGCAAAGCCATGCAAGCCCCGACGATTGCAGCCTCTTGGCCGATGCTGGAGTGGCACGCGCCAGCCACCTCTCCCTCGGTAATCAGGGCGCTCACGGCTTGCTCAAAGTGGCGTATCTTGAGCATGCGCAAGTACGCCTCGCGGTCCAATTCTTTAGTGGCCACGGATGTTTCCTCCAGCGACGTGCTCACGCCGCGGTTCTCTCGTCCACGGCATCTGGTGGGATATTGGTCGGTCCACCGATGTCATAGACTTGAGACACCAGACCAATGAAAGCTCGATCATTCATGGGATCCGTCGGAGTTTCGAAGGAGACACCCTGCCTACGCATATCGTCGACCAACATGTTGAGGGCCTGGTCTCGTGTGATGTCATCAGTGTGATCAAATGCGATCTTCAGTTCGGTGAAATCCATGTAGACCCGCGCGCCCCAATGCACGAGTAATCGCAGATCCTGTGCGGCGATTTTTTGAATTACGGCCTCACCGGTCGTGATCCGCCAGCCATCGGGCGTGTCCGGATCGGCTCCCAGTCGGGAGCTGATATCCAGGCCTCGGGGCTTGCGCTGCGCCACCGGACCACATGCCTGGCCGTGATGGAACATCATCTCGTTTTCAACCACCACTGCGCGGCCCCAAATGGGCGCGTTGACCTGTAACGGATCGCCCTTGGGTCCGTTCGGCCAACAATTGAAACCGCCCCCGATTCTGCCCCGGTAGTACCAGGCGATGACCTGTCCCTTACGCGCCTGCCAGCGGCGGAACAGACAGGATTTCGCCATGGTGAGTAACAGCCACAACGGCGTGTTCTCCATGGTCATGCCCCTAAACACAGTACCATCCAGATGCGGTGGGCCGCCGATCGGTGTCGGTCCCTGGATGTTGAACAGAAAGGTTTCCGGCTCGGCGTACTTCGCGCCCCAATAATTGCGCACCAGTTGCAGAAACCGCGAGTTGTAGTAGCAGTCCTCCAACTCAGGGTAGAAGCACACACCCTGGCGTGCGAGATAGCCGCGGAACACCGGGGTGAGAATCATGTCCCATGTGAGCTCCACGCCTTCCGGCAACTTCCCTGAGGTGGTGGCAATAACCTCTTCCGGCGTCTTGAAATTCTCAGCCAGAATCAGCTGCCACGGCCCGTGTTGACGGACCACCCCGAGTAGCCGGCGGTGCTGGTCCTCGGAGTAGGCATTCTCGATGATCTGAGGAGGTGCAACGGGGCGGAAACGGTCGGCGGCATTGGCTTGCATACAATCACCTGCTACAGGTTTGGGGTGACGCGCTGTGCGCGTCATTACGCAGCATCGAGTTGGACAACCTCATTGATGTGCCCCTCGGGGTCCAGCACGAAGACGACCCTGAGTTTGAACTCATCGATGCGTCGGATTGGCTCGGGGATGCGGCCACCCGCTGCCCGTGCCCGGTCGACCAGTGCATCCAGATCACCGGTGATGAAGCCCTGAACTGCGGCGCCCGCGGTGGGCGCGCGTGAATCGAGATACTGGATGAGTGTGAGGGAGCTGCCGCCCGGATGACTCGCCTGGTAGGTGATCTCATCGATCCGATGTCCGATCATCACATCCTGATGGCGGTTAAACGGGATCAAACCGAAGACCTCCTGATAGAAGGCGGCCATGGCCTCTAGGTCGCGAACGAAAATCTTACTGAAACCGTACTGCACGTTCCGTGTTGTGCCGGTGGGTCGAACGTCTGCCATGAGCGGAGCTCCCGTATTGCAAGCGGTCGGAAGGTCACATTGACAACATGTGCATTGGGCCTCTCGGCTCCGGCTGAACATCGCTGCGCCGGGTCACCGCAAAATCATCGGTACGCGGTGTGCGCAGGTCGTGCCAGATACGCGAGTTGTGACGCGGAATCGCCAGGATCACCTTGCCGCTCGCATGGCGGTAGTAGCCGTGCGCGTTGCCACACTGGACCCAAGTGGTCTTGGCCAGTTCGCGGTCGACATCCTCCACAAACGCCCGGCAGGCCTCTTCAGTGACGTCGACCGAATCGAGGTCCTCGTCGATCATCCACTGCAACAGCTCAATCGCATAGTGCACTTGTTGCTCACTGACGACGGCATGATTAGCGACGAGGAAGCTGTACGCACTGCCGGTGAAGATCAGATTTGGGAAGCCCGGAATGAGCAGGCCCTCGTACGAAAAGGGCGCAGGCGTGAATGCATCGCGAAGCGTTTGACCGTTTCGGCCACGGATATCGAACTGCACCCCGAAGAAGAGGTTATAACCGGTACACAACAACACCGCATCGCACTCGAGACGGGTGCCATCCTGGAGGATCACGCCGCTCTCGAAGCCCTCGGCCAGTGCCCCGCGGATCACTTTGACGTTGGGCTTCTTGAGCGTGTCATAGAAGCCGCAATCGAGAATCGGTCGTTTGGCGAATACCGGAAACCGGGGGGTCAACAGCTCGACGCTCTCCGGGTCGTCGGGAAAGTGGCTTTTGAGGTAATTCGCACACATATCGCGAATCCCATCGTTGAACGGCGAGACACCGCCGGTTTTAGCGCGATGCTCAGGGTCGACTTTCAGCATGCCCGGCATATCCTGCATCTGGCTGGACAGGCCCTGCAGACGCTTCCATTGCAGTACGAACGGAATGTTCTCCATGGCCCAGATCTCGAGGGGATCGACCGGTTGGTGTGCCTGCGGATTGGGAATGATGTGTTCGGGCTGTCGCTGGACGATGATCATTTCGCCAACGGTATCGGCCAATGCCGTGGCCACCTGCACACCGCTGCATCCGGTGCCTACCAGCGCCACCCGCTTGCCCTTCAGATCGACTGTATGATCCCATTCGGCGGAGTGGATCACCGGACCCTTGAATGCATCCAGGTTCTTGACCTTGGGATACTTGGGTGAGTTGTTGGGGCCGACGGCGATGATCAGCGCATTGGCCTCATAGGTAATCACCTCGCCGTTGCGCTTCGTCCGAACGGTCCACAGTTTGCGTGCTTCGTCCCACGCCGCACCCTCCACCCAGGTGTTGAAATCAATCTTGTCGCGCAGATGGTATTGGTCGGTGATCCGAGTCAGATAGGCAAGGAACTCGGGCCCGCGGGGGTAGTACTGGGTCCAGGCGCCGTTGGGTGCAAAGGAAAAGCTGTAGTTGCGGCTCGGTGTATCGACCGCCGCTCCCGGATAGGTGTTGGTCAGCCAATTGCCACCAACGTCATGCAGTGCCTCCACGACCCGATAACTGAACCCGGCCTGTTGCAGCTTGACGGCCGCATTGATGCCGATCATGCCCGCGCCAACCACCAACACCTTGAAATCGGCGGGCGGCACTTTCTCCGGGCGGCGCACCCGGGTGTCAGTGGTGAAGCCCGCGTGCTGATAGGCAGGCTCCAGCGACATTTCGGGCAGTTCCAGGCCCAGGGCGAGCCGGGCCATTTTTCGAAACAAGGGTAGATCCAGATTCGGCAATACCGGCGGCCGCTTGCTCTCGAGAGCCGCGCGTAACCGGCGCCGCACTTCATTTGCTGTGGTCTGATCGGCCTGTGCATGCGGCTTCGCGCCGTCAATGGCAACGAATGCCTCGCGCGTAGTGTCCTGCGTTCCTTCGAGCTTCGGCCCGTACTCGTGTAAGAGCGTGCGGTCGCCCGTGATCTGGATCAGGACCAGAAGCGCAATGATGGGATCGAGCGCACTGAGAGCTGCGTCGAGCGTCGGCTCAACGGGCGGGCGCACCCGCGCCTTTTCTTCGAGCATTGCTGTCCCCTCGTGATGTCTTTACCGAGTCAGATTCAGCATAAGTACACCGACCGTTGTACATTATCACCGTGCATAAAGCGTTACAAGGAAAAGCGCGAAAGGGGTCCGGGATCAGGGACCCCAGTGATACCTCACGCGGACGCCATACATTCGCGGCTCACCGTACAGCGTGCTCGATACGGCCAGCGACTGGTAGAGATCCGAGTTGGAAGTGCGGTAGAGCTTGTCGGTGAGGTTGGTTCCATAGAGATTGATATCAACCGGCTTGCCGAACAGGTTCTTCCAATCGACCGACAGGTTGACGAGCGCAAAGCTCGCTATCAGTTCATTAGGCTGCTGGGAGCCGAACAAGGCTTCCGTGTGCTGTCGTGCCTGGTAGGAATAGTTGACCAAGGCAGAGATCTCGCCGATCGAGGCCGGTACCGGCAATGTGTAGCGCAGATGCGCGCTGAAGATATGGGGCGAGATGTATTGCAGCGGGCGACATTTCAGGTTGAGTTGCGCGCCCGCCGACCAGGGTTTGCCGTCACAGTCCACGTACCCGGCGAAATCCAGGCCGACCACATTCGGCGAGTAGGGAAAGCGCTTGTAGTAGGAATCGGTATAGCTATAGATGAGCCCGGCTTCCAGGGCGCGAGTGATCTTGAAATCGGCATTCAGCTCGATGCCCTGGATGACGGCCGAGGCACTGCTGAGATTGACCGCTCCGTTTTGATTGGTAACCGGATTGTAATCGCCCGCGGCCCGTTGAATCTGCGAGTAATTGGTGCGGTAGGCATCCAGGTTCACACGGAACGGCTGCTCGCCGAGATGACCTTCGGTTTTGATGCCTATCTCATAAGTCGTGTCGTATTCCGGCCCGAAGGTCCGGGTATTTGGATAGACGGAGAAGGTGTTGAGTCCACCGGCCTTGTAACCCCGGCTCACCTTGCCGTAGGTGAGGATGTCATCGGTGAGCTTGTAGTCCAGGCCCGCGGTCCAGGACGGTGCAGAGCTCGACAGACGGGCCGAGAAGCCACCATCGTAGCTGCTCGATCCCTCGATCTGATCCCAAGTCCGGCGGTAGCCGAGGGTCAACTTCACGCGCTCCAGAACCGGCGTCAGTTGGCCCAGCGAATAGGTACCTTGCGCATAGACGGCTTCTGACTTGCTCTTCTCGGTAAACTGGCTCACATTCTGGATGAGGCCGCAATTATTGCTCACAATCAGGGTGTAGAAGCAGTAATCGATGGCATCGCCGCGCTGCGGCACGTTGGTGGCCTGATCGAAGTAGAAGGCGCCGACGGTATAGGTCAGCGAATCTTTGAGGGTCGTTCCCTGTAGTTGCAGTTCCTCGGTAATCGTCCGGAAGTCATCGCGGGGATGTTGTTCCGAGAAGCCGTTGACGCCCGTATTGTACTGAGGGAGCGTGGTGCCGTCGACGTCGAGCGCATACCCCTGTTTGAATTTCTGATAGCTGGCGATGTTACGGATGACTGTCTTGTCGTTGACCTCGAGCCGGCTCGTGTTGGTCACGCCCCAGGTGCGTTGATAGTCGAACTCATTGAGGTCGAGCGCGGTCGCCCGGGGGCCCAGCGCCACGGCCTTACTGGCGGCGGCGTTCAAGTAATTGGCCGCATTGACACAACTGACCGCATCCACGGTTCCCGTGGCTGGGTTGCATCCCAGGAATCCGCCGGTCGTGCCGTATAGAAAGGCATTGGTGGCGAGTATCGAGCCGGGCGTGAAAATCGTTCCCGTATTGACCGCATTGTTGATGTTGCCCGGACCATGATTGTGGGAGTTCGTCCAGGTGGCCATGGTGTAGTTGTTGAAGGAGGCAACGGGCGTGAAGTCCAGCCCGAAGCGGATCGTGTCGTAGTGGACATCGTCCCGATCGACATTCCAGTTCACATCTTTTGTGTAACCGCGGCGGTCCTGAGTCTGGAAGGCCAGACGGGCGTTGAGCCGTTCCGAGACGATGGGTACGTTGATGACACCCTCGATTTCCCGGTTGTTGTAGTTGCCGTAACCGCCCTGCAGGTAACCCTCAAAGGTATCTTTCGGCCGGTTCGGCGTCAGCAGGACCGCGCCGCCGGTTGTGTTGCGACCAAACAGAGTGCCCTGCGGACCCGCGAGCGCCTGCAGGCTGGCCAAGTCCAGGAACTGGCCGGGCGCGCCCTGGTTGCTGAGTGTGACCGGCGCAGGCAGCGGCACTTCGTTCATGTAGACGACGACACCCGGCGAGCCTTCAAAGGTGGCGCCCTGGCCGCGCATCGTGAACGTCGGTGCGTCGCGGATTCCCTGCCCGTTCTGGCCGACGATCAGCGACGGTACCAACGCCTGCAGATCCTGAGCCTCGTTGATGTGCTGCTCCCTCAGCTGCTCGGTGGAGAAGGCCGTAATGGCGATGGGAACGTCTTGGTTGCGTTCCTCGATACGCCGCGCGGTAACGGTTACTTCCTGGAGTCCTGAGTCGCTGGATTGAGCCGGGTCGGCTGGTGCCGCATCGGCCGGCGCACTTTCGGCACACAGTCCGGCAGATCCCGCCGCCAGGAAAACAATCGCCGCCCACAGCCGACATTCACGAATAGACAGTTGCATCTGTGCCCCCTTTAGCAAATAGCAACCTGACCAACGCAATCGACGCGGTGCCACGAGTTCCCTTGCCGGCGCTCTCGCAGCGCACGGCCAGGCGGTACCTTCCGAAAGCGCGGCTGGATTGGCCGCGACTCTTCCGGGTTGAGGCTGTCATTCACGCAGAAACAATGGTGAATCAGGACGCATTCAATGGCACGTACGCAGTATAATACCGCATCTGCGTACTTTCAAAGCCGTTTTGTTACGACTTTTGCATCTGAAGCGATGGCTCGCGCTTTTTTTTGCAATCACGACGGCGGACTCGTGGGCGGCGCCGACGGAGCGACCCGCGGCGCTCGCCCAAGCGCTGACCCAGCAGGGTCGGTGGCTCATCGACTCGCAGCACCGCGTTGTGTTGATCCATGGTGGCAACGTCAGTCAGTTGGTTGGAGATGCGCATTTGCGCGGCTCCGAGGCGGACAGGGGTCCGTGGCAGGTTGACACTCACCTCGTCGAATCAAATCGGCCTGGCGTCCCAGATCTCCTTGCGCTCGCTGCAACCCTACCTTCCGGAGATGACGGAAGAGGTTGTGCGGAAGATCGAGTCAGAGCTGGCCGCCCTGGAGGCTCACTGATGCCTCGGCAGCCGCTGCTCGCGCTACCCGCCGCGCGAAATAGGTCGATTCACCGATACAGACACCACTCGAATAACCAATGCTGTCCTGTGCAATGTTGGAGGCTGTCGCTCCCGCGGCATACAAACCTGGTATGGGCTTTCCCGCACGATCCAGGGCACGGCCATCGACGTCGACAGCGAGCCCGCCGAGAGTAAATCCCGAGTAGACCGCTCGTCCTGGCGAGCAATCCAGGGCGGCAAACGGCAGTTCTCGCAACGGTTGCACCCACTCGGGCTGTTTGTGCTGTTCCGGGTCCTCGCCACGCTGCGCGTGGTGGTTGTAATTGTCGACAGTCGTTTGGAGTGCGCCTGTTGGCATCCCGAGGGCGGCTTCCATTTCGGCGACGGACTCCCAGGCATCTACCAGAGGTTGTGCCCCGAATGACGGTGGCGCGTACATGGCATTGTCAACAATCAGCCACGCTTTCTGCTGCGGTTGGCGGAGAATGTGCGCTGTGGTCCGGCCGTGGTAGCTGTCCTCCGGAATGAAGCGCTTCCCGAGTTGATTGACCAGCAGTCCCTTGAGCAGGCTCTCGGGAGGATACAGCGGCGAGGTAATCAGAATGCCGTCCATGTTGACCGGCGCTCCACCGACACCGGTTCCCAACCGGAGCCCGGCTCCATCCGACCAGGCGCCACCGACCACATAAACATCCTCGCGCGCGAGAAACGGACAGTACTCCCGCGTCATTTCACGATTGGCTGCAAAGCCGCCCGTCGCCAACAACACCCCACGGCGTGCGGCTACACAGGCATCCTCGCCGAAACGACGCAAACGAGCTCCGACTACACGACCGGCGGAATCGGTTATCAACGCGTTGACGGCCGCGTCAAACTGAAATCGGGCGCCCGCCGCCCGGGCGCTGGCAATCAGCGCGTTGATGAGAACATTTCCGCCCGCGCCAGGCACACCGACTTGATGGCCTCGCGGCGCGGGGGGCGCACGCTCGATGTAAGGATGGACCTTCTCATTACCGCTGTAAGAGAGGGTTTCATCCGTGGGTACCTCGAAGTGTTTGCCGGGATAGTAGCGCTCGTTGAAGGGAACCCCCTGCGACTCGAGCCAGTTGAAATGGGTCACGCTGTCCTGGCAATACGCCCGGATCTTGACCGCATCGGGCCGCGGGGTGACCGCGGTTAAATAGGCAATCATGTCCTCGACGCTGTCGTCGAATCCATTCGCTTTCTGTACGCGGGTGCCACCGCCGCAATACACGTAACCGCCGGAAGCCGCGGTGGAGCCGCCGCCGCCCGAAGCGCGCTCGAGTACCAACACATCCAGGCCCGCGCGCGCGCCTTCAATGGCGGCCGCGGCTCCCGCTGCTCCGAGGCCTACGATGATCAGGTCGGCCGTGTCGCTGAAAGTCACTCCCTGGGCGGATAGCGGTGTTATGGATTGCATCGCAACTGCTCGTCTTCGAGGGTGGGGTAATCGATATAACCGGCCTGCTCGCCTGTATAAAACGTGCGGCGATCAGGTGGGGCGAGTGGCGCGCCGCGCCGGAATCGCTCGACCAGGTCCGGGTTGCTGATGAAATGACGGGCAAAGGAGACCGCATCGGCACGACCGCTCGCGACCACCTTGCGGGCACTGTCGAGATTCAAGTTATTGTTGACGATCACGGCCCCGCTCCAGTGGTCCCTGATCAGCCGCAGCGCATCGAGCTCAGGTGTGGGTGCGTAAATGAGGTGCACATAGGCCAAGCCGAGTGGATTCACGGCGCGCAGCAGCGCCCCGTAAGTCTGCGCTGGATTTTCATCCTGCATGTCATTGAACGGATTGCCGGGAAAGATGCGAAACCCTACCCGACCGGTGCCGATGGCTGCCGCGAGCGCCTCGAGTACTTGCACCACAAAGCGGATCCGATTTTGTACAGAGCCACCATAGCAATCGATGCGATGATTGGTTCCTGTCGAGAGAAACTGCATCGGCAGGTACCCGCTCGTACAATGCAACTCGACCCCGTCGAGTCCCGCCACGCGCGCGTTGGCCGCAGCGCGTGCATACTCATTGATCACCCCAGCCACTTCATACGTTTCGAGCGCGCGGGGTATCTCGACTTCGACCCGCACCCCGTCGGGGCCGGGGATCTTTTCGCGACAGCGGATCGGCGAGGGTGCAATTGTTTCTGCCTCTGCGTCCTTGTTGGCCCGGACGCATGCACGACCACAGTGCATCAACTGCAGGACAATCTGGCCGCCTCGTTGATGGACGGCATTGGCAACGCGGCGCCAACCGGCAATCTGGCCGGGTTCATATACTCCAGGTGTGCGGAAGTAGCCTTTGCCGGCCTTACTCGGATGCGTGCCCTCGGTCACGATGAGCCCGGCGGTGGCGCGTTGACGATAATATTCGACCATGTGTTCGGTCGGCTCGTCGTGGGGACCGGCGCGGTTGCGGGTCATGGGAGCCATCACTATTCGATTGGCGAGCGCGAGGTCGCCCAGACGAACGGGCGTGAAGAGGTCAGTCATCCTGCATCGCTCCCTTCACACGCGCACGCGCGGACGCGGCAGCGGCTGCCCCTTGCGCATCGTCTCGATGAATTTCTCCAGCGGCGCGGGCGCTGCGACCGGTACGGTAGAAGGCTGCCCACCGCGCTGCCAGAACTCCCGCCAGCTGGGAAACAGATCGTGGAAGCTTCCTTCCGCCGGCGGATGGCCCGGCCAGCGAATCTTGCGCGAGCCGAGCGGCGGCTTGTTTAAATCCGTGGCGTACCAGTACAACGGCAGGCGTTTGCGGAAATACCACCGTCCGTTGATGCGTTCGTACCGATCGAAATACAGCATCTGCATGATGACCCACTCGGCCCCCGTCTCATGCTCGTTCTTGGAATACACGATCCCCTGCGCCTGGTCCGGGTTTTCGAACTCGATGATGTGGTTACCGACGTGGTGAGCGGTCCCGTCAAACTGCCTGGACATGGTTGCATCGAACCAGTCACGAAGTGCGGCGCGCCCGCGCTGGCCGCCACCGACTTCGACATCTTCGGGGAACAGGTTGACCCAGGCATCCGAGTCCCGCATGTCCACGGCCAATGCATATTTCGCTACCAACTGGCGAATGGCATCCAGGGACTCGAGACGGTCTATGCGTGCAAGCAATGATGAGGGTTCAGACATGGAGCGCCTCAGTCTGCGACGGCCGGGCGCCACGTGAACCATTCACGTGCGAGCCACCATCGGCAAACACTGTGTTGCTATTGACATAGCCACTGCCCTCACTCGCCAGAACTGTTGCAATCGGACCGATGTCTTCCTGCGCACGACCCAGCCCAGAAGACACTCCAGAAATTCAGATTCAACGAGCCTCTCATGTCCTCATCCGTGTGGTTCTCGAGGCGCTTCGCAAAGCTCGATCCGGCATTGTTGACCAGGATGTCCAGACGGCCGAAGCGGCTGTGCGCTGTCTGCACCATTCGTTCGACCTGATCCCGCTGCGTCACATCGGTGGCCGCAAAGATCGCCTCGACCCGCCATAAGTCGTCCGAAGAAAGTCAGCTTCGCGCTCACCTTCGGCTGCACGCCGCTGTACCAGCAGCAGATTGGCTCCGGCCGCCGCCAGCGCCCGGGCAATTCCCTGGCCCACTCCCTGACCGGCCCCGGTCACGACGGCACAGCGGTCCAATAAAGCTGCGGCCACCTGATTTCCCCCTTATGTTGCGTCCCCTGCGACGCACATTGCCAGTAATCTCAAACTATATATTCCAAATTCGCAGTCCTTTCCAGATATCCCTATGCATTATCGAAGATCATGAGGTAAGATTTTCCGGAACCGCACGGTTGGCGAGAGGGGGCAATCCATGCGAGGCGGCGTCTTCATTACCTGTTCCGTGACGGGCACCGATCCCGGCAACCCGTATTGCCCGCGCACCCCCAAGGAAATTGCAGTAGCTGCGATAGCGGCAGCCCAGGCAGGCGCTGCCGTGGTGCGTATCCGCGTGGTCGAAGGCACGGCTGTAAGCACCGACACGGCGCTCTACCGGGAAGTTGTTCGACTGATCCGCGAGAGCAATGTGGACGTAATCGTCAACATTGCCTGCGCCGCGGGCGGATACATCAGTGTGACCGACGATGGTCGTGTCGATAGGGATGCTGACAAGACCGATTTCGTCAGCCAGGAAGCCCGCATGCGCCCGGTTATCGAGCTGTGCAAGGAGGGCCGTTATGCGCCCGATCTCGCAACGCTCGATTGCAACACGTACAACCACGGTGACGGCAATCGCACTTACGTGGCGCCCCCCGACTACCTGAGAAAAGGGGCCCGGATCCTCCAGGAGCTGCACATCAAACCCGAGCTTGCGGTGCTCGATACCGGCAATCTCTGGTTCGTCAAACAAATGATCCAGGAGGGTCTGGTGCCCGCACCGGCACTGATCCAACTGGGAACCGGCACGGCGTATGGAACGCCAACCGACGCCGGCCATCTGCTGGCCATGGTGAATGCGCTTCCGACAGAGTGTATCTGGAGCTCATTCGCTCCGGACCGAATGCAAATGCCCTGGGTCGCACAATCTGCGCTCCTGGGAGGCCACGTGCGTGTCGGACTCGAGGACAATCAGTACCTGAGCCCGGGTGTCTACGCAACCAACGCCCAACTCGTGGCAAACGCCCGTACGCTGCTCGAGCAAATGGGTTTCAGCCTGATGAGCGCGGCTCAAGCACGCAAGTATCTGCGTTTGAACTGAGGTAAACGACTATGCAAACCACATCCAGTGCTTTTGCTCAGTGTAGTTCATCACTGGCACTCAGTCCGGCCGTGCACCACGATGTCCATCACTTCCTCAACCGAGAGGCTTTGCTGCTGGACCACGAGCGCTATGACGAGTGGTTCCGATGCCTGGCAGCGGAAGTGTGCTACCGCACGCCTGTACCCTTTGCGCGGGCGATCGGCGTGGAGGTACCCGCAGGCGCGGATTACTTCGAGGACAACTACGAATCTCTGACCACGCGCATCAAGAAGCTCCGGCAGCCGGGAGCCGAATCACAGCCGCGTGTTCAAATGCGCAGGTTGATCACGAACGTGATCGTGTGCCCGCGCAAGCGAGATGAGTACGATGTCCTCAGTTACCTGCTGATCACCTGTGGCAGTCCCGACAGCAGCTCGTGTTGTGTCATCAGCGCTGAGCGTTATGACCTCGTGCGCAAGGCGTGGCTGTCCTTCAAGATCGTACGTCGGGAGATTGTGACCGATCGGCGGCAGGCGGCGGCGGTGCCGATCGATCTGTTCCTGTAGATTCGGCACTGGGTCCGACGCATCGCAGCCGGCAGTACGGCGGCTGGTCGCAATCAGACAGACCGCGCATCGTATCCGCCAGTGATGGCCGCCAAACGCTTTGATTTCGTTACAGGGTGCGGTCCTAACGCATCAGCGCGCCACCATTGACGTGATAAACCTGCCCATTTACCCACCGTCCGTCATCGGACAAAAGCATCGCCACGACGCCGGCAATATCCTCCGATCTACCCAAACGTCGGGCCGGTGTTTTGGCAAGCATGTCGTCGATCAAAGCTTTCGGGACATATCCACCCGCCTGCATCTCGGCGGTGAGTGTGAATCCCGGCGCGACACAGTTGGCAGTAATCCCCTCCCGCCCCCAGCGGGAAGCAACATGCCGCATAAGGGCGTTGAGGCCGCTTTTGGCCGCAGCATAGGCCGGACGGGTGGGCTCACCGCTGTCGCATGCGCCCGAGCTCGTGTAGACGATTGCGCCGTCCCCGCTCCTTAGCAGATGTGGCAGTACCGCGCGTGTACAGAGCAGGTGGCCGCGTAAGTTGACGGCGAGAGTGCGATCGAATACGTGCAGCGATTCGGCAATCGCATCGCTGTCCTCCATGATAATGCGGAGGTCGGCAGCATTGATGTGCGCGCCATCGAGGCCACCGAGTCGTTTGACAGCGGTATCGACGAGGCTATTGACCGAGGCCTCATCGGCAATATCGACAGGGTGCGCGAATGCCTCGGCCCCCTGGCCGACAACTTCAGCGGCTACGGCTTGCGCAGCAGGCAAGTTGATGTCCGCCGCGCACACTCGTGCGCCTTCGCTCACGAGGCGTCGAACGGTGGCAGCCCCGATTCCGGTGCCTGACCCGACAACGATGATCGACTTATTCTTCAGTCTGCTCATGCGTCTCCCCCCTCCTGCGCAGGCACCCTTACTGCGCTTATAGCTTATT
>Ga0207710_10000849_pt1 | contig 16468 bp, 11 predicted proteins | sample KBSS24metaG_FD_184400 | JGI IMG/M metagenome (GOLD analysis project Ga0207710, IMG submission 184400) | Switchgrass rhizosphere microbial communities from Kellogg Biological Station, Michigan, USA - KBS S2-4 metaG (SPAdes) (version 2) | ecosystem: Host-associated > Plants > Roots > Rhizosphere...
ATCTAGTCGCGAATCAGAGTGCCGGCGGGAAGGTGAAGCTCTAGTCCCGGAATATGTGGGTTAGTAATTACCACTTCCTTAACGGTCGGAGATGTAATCGACGCAGCATGGGCTATATCCAATTTGGGCATCCATATGACAAAAGGTAAGACGTTGGTCTTGCTGGCTGTCAAATCTACGCCCGCCCGGAATATGCCATAAATATTGCCACCCTTACTGGCAGTGCGGCCGTCTACTATTAAGATCTGATGGCCCGCGGCTACAGACGTCAATAAGAACCTTCCTGTATTGTCAGTGCGTACACTACTGCTCCCAATCCTGATGCTCACGTCGGCCAAAGGGTCACCGCGTAGAGTTAAAACCTTTCCCGATAACGCGGTTTGGCCAACTGCCCCTTGCAACGCTGGCTGATCTTGCCACACCGATTTGACAGGTTTGCTTCTCCAGTCACCTCGAAAATTGTCAGAACCCGGTGTCCAGTCGGAGTCAGTTGGTTGAAAGCTTCCTAAACCGTTCTCTTTCGTGCTTTCCGGAAGCGTTGTGAAAGAGGTTGAAGTTGGCAACAGTCCGGGAATCTTGTTGTTGGAATTGAGAATCGAAATCGTGTAAGTCACGCCGGCATCCAGCGGGCGGATAGGAGTAAGGAAGACAAGGCGTCCGCTCTCGGCAGGAACAAGTTTGGCTTCAACAGTACGGCCATTCTCACTCAAAGTTATTGCTCTGGAATGAAGAAATCCAATGTCCAAAGGTTGGGAAAAACGCAAAGCAACGTTCGTGTCGACTGGAACATTTGTCGCACCGTCTTGTGGTAATGCTCCAGACAGGTACGCCACACTTCCGTTATCTTCGCCCCTGGACATGGTCGTGAACAAAGACGTATCGCCTTGTGAATTGAACAGCTCAGAATTCCTAACCCCTCTATTAACTTCGTCTACTCCACCTTCAATCAAAACATTTCCATCTTTAAGCAGTGTTGCTTGATGCTTCTGTCTGGGTGTCCCAAGTTGAGCACGCAGCATTCGTGCTGTTTTTGTTTTGAAGTCCCAGGTCTCAATACTCGAGACAATGTCACCCCGCGCCGATATTCCGCCAACAATTAGTACTCGGCCATCAGTAAGTAATGTCGCTGTATGGTATGCGCGCGGGGAAAAGCTCGACTTTGGTAGATCCTGAAAACCCTGCGACCGCGGATCGAAGATTTGCGGCTTACCGAGAACCTGCCCGTCAGCGCCAATGCCACCTAAAATCAAGATCCGCCCGTCTGGCAACATTGTTGCCGAATGCCACGCACGCGCCAAACTCATGTCCGGCAATGAAGTGGTGGCGCCGGTTTGCGGATCACTGATGATCATCGATGTAATTGGCCCATTGGATCCCTCGCCGCCGATCATCAGTAGCCGGCCATCAGGTAAAAGAGTCGTGGTTTGACCCGCTGGTCTAACTGAGCTTTGTAGATCCTTTCGCTTGGGGCGCAATGGTCTGGGCGGTGCAGCAGGTACGCGATCTGTCTTTGAGCTGATGGTAGTTTTCGAGCTTTTGCCCGCTGCAAATCCGACAAGGGGATTTGTCACAACGACAATGGTCAGGACCAAAGCAAGGATGATATTCAGACGTTGCGTCATGGTTGTTCTCCGAATATAGCTGTTCGAGTTCTCTCTGGATTACGGCAGACGATCTAAAGCGGCTACTTGAGTGGCGCTAAGCGCACCGTTATAGATGCGAATGCGAGCCACCGATCCTGCAGATGCTTCACTGCCGTCATCTCGGAAAAATCGAAGCGAGTTATTACCGTCGATGATCGCGATCCCGCTTGTATCCGTGAATTGGAACTGCTGCGTACCATTCACATATCCAGTCACTACACCATTTGCTTCTCGAGTTAGCACAACCTGCACATAAGTGTTGTCGGAAATTGAAACTGAACTGCCGGAACTGGAAGGGTAGAAGTACAGGTGACCGCTCTGAACGTAGACTCCGTAATCGCTCGTGCCATTCTTGAAATCTGCAAGACGACGGTAGCTGCTGGTTTGCGAGAGCGAACAGAGTATGACCACCGTGTAAGCATCATTTGCTATGAGTCCGGTTGTTGGCGATAAAGACACTCCGTTATTTTGGCTGAAACTAAGAACAGTGGTGGATGTGCTGTCGACAGTGGCCGAAGCAAAACTATTAGTGCCTAAGTCGACGATGTCTGGAGGATGGCCCACCGAGCTTTGTCGATTATTTTGGAAGCGATAGTCAGCCAGAAGCTCAGCCGTATTCGCGGTGGTCCAATTAAGAACGATATTGCCGGTGGTATTAGAGAACCCGTCGACAGCTATGTAGTAAGTGGTGCTCGCTACCGCCGTGAACGTGAGGCGACTCGTATAGCTGGGACTATCATCATCATTGCTGGCGACAGTTGTTAATGAGTTTACGGAACTTCCCGTATAAACCGCGAGCAATGTATCAAAGTTACTTGATGCAGTACTTATGGTGACCGTACCACTCTGAGTCGGCTGCCATCGATACCACACCGATTTACCACCTGTACTTCCCGCGTGGTTTGGCTCTCCGGATTCCTTCGTCGCACCGAGATTCGTTCCCGTTACGCTACTGGAATTGCTGGCAATAACGGCGGCGTCGGCAAAGTTATCGTTTGTGAGCGATGGATGGAAGAGCCTAAGGACGATGCTGCCAACATTCGCGGATTCCGGATCAACGATGATGGTGTAAGCGCCGGACGAAGGTAAGGTGACAGTGTCAAATGTCTTTCCGTTGCCATTTACCCATGTAGGTGAGACCAAAGTAGAGCCGTCAGGCTTTAGTATCGACAACTGGCTCCATCCGGTGCCACCGATTGCCACACTGCTCGCGATGAGAAAGACCTGTTCGCTTGAGCTGCCTTGAAATGTAATCCTTGCATTTTGACCTGGTGTGGTGGTCGTCACAGTTAAGGCCGATCCACCTGCAGTGAGTGTTCCACTAATATCTGCCGGAACATCGTAAATTTGAAGGTTAAGACTGCCGGTGTTCGTGTTCTCAGGATCAATGACAATCGTATAAGTGCCGGTACTGGGCAGAGTTTTCGTATCTATTAAGCCGCTACCGTTAACCCATGTCGGCGTTACCAGGTTCGTTCCGTTTGGACTCAACACGGAAATCTGAGCCCATCCCATTGTTCCATTGCTAATCCCAAAACTGACACGTTGGCCAGCGGTACCGTCGAAAAGAATCATGGCGATCTTGTTCGCGGTACTCACACTAATAGTGTTGACGGCGCCAATATTCACCCGGCCCGTGTAGACCACATCGGAGACCACGAAAGGGGCCCGGACAATAAACAGATCGTCTGTGGTTACGGCGGAACCGCCGGGTGTGCTAACGCTGACGTGCCCGGAAGCCGCCGATGCAGATACGCTGGTTGCGATCGTTGTACTGGTGGCGCTGCCTACCTGGGAATGTGTCGTATTGATCTTTACTCTGTTGTAGGAAGGCGTAGTCTCAAAGTTTGTGCCGGTTATCGTCAAGGACGTCCCGATTGCAGCTACTGAGGGAGAGAAACCCGAAATTGTTGGCGCCCCAGGATTACCTACAACAAACGCCGCGGTGCTAGTCGCGGATCCAGCTGTCGTAGTAACGGTTATCGTTCCGGTGGTGCTTCCGGAGGGTACTGTCGCTACTAGCTGAGTTGACGTTGCTGAAGTGACTGTCGCGTTAACGCCGTTAAAGGTGACAGTGTTCTGGCTCGCGGTACTACTGAACGCCGTACCATAGATGGTTACAGCGGTACCGACAGGTCCAAACGTGGGACTGAAACTGATCAGGGAGAGAGTGGAAGAGTTGTATCTTGAGATCGATAACAGATTTCCAGTTGCATCGTAGGTATACTTTGCCGTTTCACCTGATGGATCTACCACAGCCAACAGACGACCAAGTTCGTCATAGACATACGTAATGCCGGCAGTCTGCGCACTCGAGCTCGAATACAAAGACAAACAAACGAGCAAGGCACAAGTGAAGACTCGCATCTTAAGACAACATCTGAAAGGGATTTGGCGCAGCATGGCGATGCTCCTTCGTTCTTAGTTTCGAAAACACACGAATACACTTTCACTGCGACGCACCCATGGGGTAAACAATGGGAGCGACTATCCCTCAGGTTCCATTGTGGATAATGACAAGAACTGAACGTTGTACTTAACGCTAGTTATTGTCGGTCAAGTTTCGTCGGGATGCTTCGACTCGATTCTGCGGGGCAAGCAGAATAGAGTTCAGGGCTGGTATGGCCGATCGTTCAGTTGGGAGGGCGCTACAAAAAGTGAGCCCAAGAACGAAGAATATTGCTGATGCGGACTCTACGCTCATGGAATAGATAGAGTCAATAGCGAAATTTGCTGTATGCGATTTATTTTTGAGCGATAAGAAGAGTGTCTGGTCCATCCTCAACACATTAGATTGGAATTTGCGAGATGGTTAGAAGTCAACGCCGTAAGACGTATCGAGCGATCGGTGATAGATCTGAGTCGAGATATCGTATTTGTCCCTTGGGCCAAGAACCAAATAGCGATGGCTATTACTGCGCCTGTTCGGTTGACTGATGTCCGTTGATTCGTTACCTCGGTTGCTTCATCTGCGACACTCGCGATCGGGAAGAGACAGTAAACGAGCGCATGGTTGCGAGGGCTGGGCATACACGGTTACGTCCCGACACCGAGAGATTTGTTGTAAACCTGCTGTAATCTTCCTTGCGCCTTATGCGTTGCGGTGCGTTAAGTTCTGCTCAAACGACTGCTTTTCCGTGGAAATGCACGTTTATTCTTTAGAAGGCGTTGTATGCAGCGGCTGAAATATGATTCATAACCCCAAGGTCGGCGGTTCGATCCCGCCCCCCGCTACCAATGTTTTCAATGACTTACGGCGAGCCGAGTGCTTGCCGTTTTTTGCGTTGTGTCCAATTTGTGTCCACCCTCAGAATTGAGCATCACGGCTTCGACAGCCGCTCGCTTGTTTCTCTCAGTGGCTCGAACATAACGGGCGGTCGTTTGGATCTGAGAATGGCCCATGAGCGCCGCGATAGTGAAGGCGTCATACCCGGCCTCGCCTAAACGCGTTCCGAATGTAGCCCGGAGATCGTGCCAGACTAGACCTTTGATTCCGGCGATCTTTAAGGCGGTTCCAAAAGCCTTCTTAACTTCTTTGATGCGCGTTTTCGTTCGCTCATTGACGAACACATACTCTTGTCCGTTCGAGCGAGACTGCAACGCGAATAGAGTCTTGACGACTTCCGGGTTCATCGGAACCTCGCGATCCTTAGTCTTTGTCTTGGTCAGAATCAGCACGCGTCGTGAGAAGTCCACCCGATCCCAAGTAAGACGCAACTGCTCGCTTTGCCGCATACCCGTACCGATAGCCACGATCACCAGTGGCTTCAAATGAGCACGTGGCCCACTGAGCGCCGCCATGAGCCGTGGTTCTTCTTCCGGTAGCAGATAGCGATAACGCTTGTTGTCGAGTTTGTACTTCTTGACTTTGGTACATGGATTCGTATCCGTAACCTTATAGTCAATCGCGAGGTTGAAGATCTTACTCAACAGCGTAAGCTCGTGATTGACTGATGCAGGGCTGCGGACCTTTTCTCTCCGCGTGACAGATTCTCGTCGATCCCGTTTGAACTTCTCAATCAACAGCGGCGACATCTCACGGAAAGTTTTGGTGCCAAAATAGTCGCAGATGGTGCGGGCGCGAAATACGTCGTGTCTCCACGAACGCTTATTTGCTTTCGACCACGGCAGAAACGTTTTGCTAATGAAGTCAGCTAACCTCTCGCTGCCAAGATCGACCAGGCCAAAGCGACCTTCAAAGATCTCCTGCTTGATCTTGCTCTCCGCTTGTTCTGCTTCCCATTTCGTGCTCGCCTCAGGGAGTGCTCCCCGGTAGCGCACGCGTCGCACTCGGAAGCGGTAATGCCAGTGCGACCCTCGTTTGTAAACAGACATTGTGTTCTCCTTGAGCGTTGCAGCCACCAAGAGAACGCGGCGCATGGTAGCAGCATCAATCCTTCAAGTCATTAGTTATTTTCGCCGCGTCCACTCCAAAATTTCTTCGAGATCAAAGCGAAGAATGTTAGAGCCGGGCGGCTTGCGATAAGGGATGCGATCCTGCGCAACCATCTCGTAGATCGTTCGTGGTTTGACATTCAGTAGTTGAGCAACATCGGACACCTTGAGAAGCTGTGGCCGCTTGGCTGCTGTTGCTGAATCGATGCGTGTAGTCATTACTAAAACCTCATCCGGTAAAGAGTCTTTGGTTAAAGAATCAGGTCGCTGAGATCGAGTTCCGGGCCTTCAGTCTCAAGCTCGGTGGCTTTTGTCGGTGCTGGAGCGGTGTGAGTTGGGGTTTGGGTTAAGCTGTGCTCGGTGGATGGTTGTTGCTGTGGTGCGAGTGGATCACGTCTCAGTTTATCGAGTTCCTTTCGCAGGTCTAACAGGCTGTCTCTCGTGGCTTCAATCGCCGATTCTTTATTCGTACTCCGATTAAGAGTGTCGCGTAGATTCTGCGCGGAGTCGGTATAGATCTGCGCATCGTGGCGTGCTCTGGAAATGGCAACGTAGGCCATGCGGTCGTTTACTAATTGCGCTGATTGCCGCGTATCAACGTTGACCAGAACACGATCAAAAGTTAGTCCTTGCGAGGAATGGCTGGTGACGGCGTAGCCGTGATCGAAGTGGCGAAACTGCCGCAGGTCAAGACTAACCTCGCGTTTGCTGTCGAGGGTGAGGCGTATTCGCTCCCCTTCGATTTTCGTGATTGTTCCGAGCTCGCCATTGACGATCCGTTTCGCTGGATTGGGAGCGCGAATCTGCACGCGATCGCCCACTGCAAAGGCACGCTCGGCCTCGTTGTAAACACTCACGCCGGAAAGTCGTTTTGGGTCATAAATGAGCTTGCGGCCATTAGCAAAGCGAACCGTGATCTCGTTCTTCTCATGGTTGTTTGCGATGACCTTTGCATAATCACCCGGCTTCGTTTTGTAGACCTTGCTGGTGTGGTTGTAGCGAATAACGTCCTCGCCGGGTCGGTAGGCGTTGGCGAAGGTGCGCTCGGGGCCGGTCATATCGCGATTGACGTAAACCTTGATCTGATGATCGTCGCGGCTCACCTTTCCTTCGCGCTGTAGTTGTTTGTGGATGCGCAAATTGAGTTGCTCGCGTTCGCGATTGGCAGGCGAAACCACGAGAGTTCCGACCGGGTTTTGGCAGTAGTTCTTGGCTATCGCTTCGAAACGTTCCTGCTCATTTGCGATCTCGATCACCTTCCCTCGACGGGCGAGATCGTCCACTGCTTCCGGTATTCTCCGGCGTGATAAATCGTTGACCGTTTTTCGCAGTTTGAGATTGCGCTGCCTGACGATCTCGCTCAGTTGCAGGGTGGTCATGCCGTGCTGTTGGAACTGCTCAAACGGGCGTCCAGCTTCGACAGCTTGATGCTGGCGCACGTCGCCGACGAGGAGCACTTTGTCTGCTATGGGATCAATGCGAGCAAAGAATTTGTGGAGGTTCTTCGTGCTGGCGAGCGAGCTTTCATCGAGCACGTAAAGACGTTTCGCCGTCGCGGTCTTTTCCTTTCGCCGGCGGATAAACGTCTGGAGGGTTTCGGTCTGAATTCCGCTCTCCTTAAGTTGCTTCGCGGCGCGTGTGGTGGGCGCAAAACCGCGTACCTGATAGCCTTCCTTTTCGGCTGCTTCCCGTACCACGGAAAGCGCCGTGGTCTTGCCGGTGCCCGCACCGCCTTGCAGACCAAGCACGCGATCTGTGCTCGACAAGATGGCTTTAATGGCCGTCTGCTGATTCGTGTTTAGTTTGCGCTGCTGATGCTCGGCGGTGGCCGTAACAATTCCTTCGCCGCGTTCCGGTTGAACGATGGCGGCATGTTTTCCTTTGCCGTCGATCACGGTCTGAATATTTTCCTTTTCCATCGCCAACATGCGCTGAGTTGTCGTCTCAGGCGCTTGTTCCGGGCGCGTGATATTTATGAACTCGCCACGCTCCACACGGCGGTTCAATTCGGTCATAACTGCGTCACAGGTGGTGAGGCCAAGATTGCGCCCCAGGGCGTCAGCTTGAACTTTGCGAACGTCGACCACGGCTTCCTTTTGCACGGCATTATCGCGAGCATAGGTCACTGCTTCCTGAGCGCGTTTTTCGATCTCGTTCTGCGCCAAGCGGAGCGGCCCGCGCGCCCGCGCTTCAGCTACCAGACGTTGCGCTTGATAGCCGTGCCTTACGTCCAATTCGAGGGCGCGTGTGTCCATTAGGTCACGGTCGAATTTTTTGCTGCGGCGATTAATGTGGGCGGCAACTTGTTTCAATCTCGCGTTCTCGGAAACCGTTTTTCCTTCGCTCGCCATGCGCTCTTTGATCTTTTCTGCTTCGGTCAAAACTTCTTTGCGGCGGGGGCTACTGTCCTGCAAGTATTCTTCTGTGAAGCCTTTGATCTCCGGTGCGCCGGTGCGTGGATCAACGCGAATCTCGTAACCAAGTGCTTGCAGTTTTTCCGCGAAACGGGCGCGGTAGATCGCCGTCGCAAGTTTCTGCGTCCGGTACAACTGACGCGACTGCACGGAGCGCACTTTGCCGTCCTCACATTGGGTCATGTTGAAGACGACAACGTGCGTGTGAAGCTGCGGCGCGGCGTAACCGTTCTTGCGATCAGGGCGCGCGGACGTGTGCAGAAATTGGACCGCTATCATCTTGCCGGTGGTGATGGCTGGATTGTCGCCGCCGCCCCGTGCTTGCAGATATTTCTCAACCTCTTTCAGGGCTTCGTCGTGGCTCTCGATGTGCGCTTCGATGACGCGTTCATCCTTCCCGACAAGTGCGGCTAAGGAACCGGATTTAGGGGCGCTGAAGGTCATGTCCCAACCGGCGCGATGCGTGCTCGTGAGCTTCTCTTTACCGTTCTCGTCAACGATTTCACGAGCGGTAACGGAGCGAATAAGTTGCTCGCCGGTGTGCGGATCTTTACCCTCAACCAGGCGCTCGTATTGCTCGCTGGAGACTTCGCCTTTCAGGTTCCATTCCTCGGCCAGTTGGCCGTACCAGCGGCCCTTAACTTCGCCTGCTTCGCTGTAGTAATTGTCCTTCGCATTGGTGTACTCCTGCCGGTAATAATCGAGTGCCTGCTCGACGGAAATTGGCGCGGGACTCATCGTCATCATGGCGTAAATTAAGAAGCTAAAAGCGAAACTCTTTTGCATGGTTCTTTGGGACGAAACAGGACTCAAAAAGCTCCCTGATTCGGGACTAGAAAATTGGGACAAGAGTGCGGGCTGATCTAACGTGGAAGGTGGGCCAATCCGATCAATCCGTCAGTCAAGATGCGGACGGCTAAGGTGAGCCGTCCGTTAGTCTCGCTCTGCCATCTGCACATGCCATGCCGCCGCATGTACTACATTAGCGTTGCTGCATTGCATGATTTGTTGCTTAGCTTGCGCGTGGTTGGACCAGCCGGAGGGATGGGCCATGAGGATGGGCCATGAGAGTATGAAGAAAACTTTGGGAACGTAGGAAAAGCTGCGCAAGAAAAACGGACAATGCTCGCGGAACCCGCGAAAATACGGCATTTCCCCCTTAAGCGCAGGTTTTTGTCGGCTGGGTGCCCGCGCCGCGCACCCGCAGGGCCGTAGCGCCAGCGAAGGACGCGCAGCGTTGCGCGGGCGGGCTGCCGACAGAGAATAAAGCGCGACAGGGGGAGCCGCCGTCGCCACGTCGTTCGTTGCTGGTACTGTCGCACAGCGCGACAGGGGCCGGGCTGGTCCTGTCGCACGGCGCGACAGGGGGCAGCGGGCTGGTACTGTTACAAATTTAAACAGGGGTCCGGGATGGTACTGTTACAAATAGTAGGTTAGCCCTGACGTCGCCGCAGCCGCTCCTTTAGGAGCTGCTCATAAATGGCGTTGGCGTGGTCATTGGTGAACTTGCCGAGCATGTCCCAGGCGGAGGCTTTTAGCGCGTTGCTGTCGTTGCTGAATAGGATGTTGAAGCCATGATGGAACAGATGGCGCAAGCAAGCGATCTCGGTGTAGATCGCTCGATTGTCAATGGTAGTTTGAGCTTTATTGGTCGAGCTTAGAGCCACAGTTCGGCACCAACTATTCGGCTCATCATCAGCGGCCAGCGCTGCATTTGCAATGGCAGCGTATTCGTCCTCGGTAACGCGAAAGGTAACGATCCGGTCTCGATTTAAATTTTTTTTCATGGGCTGCATTCTCTCGATCGTGACGGTCAACTTTGTAAACCGGGGCGCTCTTTACGAGTGCCTGTAAGTTGCTGATGCAACTAACGTACACAAGCCGAGACGCAACAACCCCAAGTTACGCGGGGGTGTCGTGTCTGGTTACTTCAGGTGCGCAGCACCTTTGCTTTATGTTCGTTCGCAGTCGAGATTTTTCGAGACGTGCGGCAGGCTGAATTAATCATTGCTACAAATTGTTGGAGCAATGATCCGAACAATCAGCAGGACAAAATGTCCTGAAGTGAACATCATCGCGGAGGCTAATTCAGGGTAAAAAACCCTGATTGCATGATCGCTGACAATCGGTGCTCTGAAAGTGAATGGGTGTGATCGCGGAATCAGTGAGGTAAAGACTGAGACGGAAAAGGTGGGTCTAGGTCGGTCGGATATTCACGGCGGTGCGTGAGGTAGTGGTGAGTTCTTCCGGCGTCAAAGGGCTTTCCAAAATAGCTTTGCGCACCGGTTTCAAATGCGATCTTTTTAGCGCCCTCTGTGACTGCGCCGGAGCAGAAAAAATCGGTAGTTTTTGATAGTGAGATCGGATCATTCGGCAGAGTTCGATTCCGTTAATTCTAGGCATCAAGTTATCCAAGTAAGAGAGCATCAAAAGGAGTGGTGAGAAGTAGCTGCATATCCTCCGTGGGATCGCCCGTCAAAGACCCTCGAAAGCCCACGTGCCGTAGTATTAAGTTGGACTAATTCTCGTATCGGTGCGTCTTCTGCGACAAGAATATGAGGCTGAATTTGCAATTAGATCTGAACCGAAATTGAGCCGCGTTTAGGTTGGGTAGACGCGAGCGAAGAATAGGCAACGGTGCAAGTGTCTAAGGTGACGGGGGAAGTAAAAGGGTGAGACATATAGCCCAAGTTTGGAGGTAGAAAAGGGGCATCAAGTAGGAGTTCAGGGAGGGAACACAGCCAAGAATATGCGACCGTTTAGGTCGGCTGCGGCTGTCGAAATCCGCACAGCAACTGCGCCGCAAGCGCAGTTGCTTCCGGCCAAAAAAAAGCGCCAGCCGAGTGCTATTGCCTCGGCTGGCGCGGTTCCTTCTCAGGGGTTCTTATGCTGTCACGGGAGCAATTTCGGGGCGTCCGGCGCGGATGATTTGGTCGGCAGCGCGGAAGATTTTTTGGGCGCTCTTTTCGGGTATCATTTCGGAGTCAGAACCGGTTCCACGGCTGAGCCAATTCTGCACGTAACCTCTGCAATACTCGGCTCCCTCAAGGCCCAACGATTCACAACAAAGAAGCGCCACGGATTCCGCTTCCACCTCACGCAGACTACGCGGCGTGGTTTCACTGTCAGCGAAATCTACCTCAGTGCTATGGCCCAATATTACGTGACCAAGTTCGTGCAGAAGAGTCTTAAAAGGGAGTTGCGCAAGTGGGTTAATCGCGACCTGGCGCTGCTTTGCAAAACCCTGAATATTTCCATCCGTGTGATCGAATGGAACGCGCTCGATATTCAACGCGGCAAGCGCTCGCTCTGCGTCCCACTCCGGGATCGTAATTGGCTCAAGTTCTTGCCCGTCAGTCTGGCTTAAAGTAAACCAGCGGGCCTTATAAACAAAGCTGGTAAAGGTGTGTTCTTCATCTGAATTATCCTCGCGGCGTTTGCACGTAATTGGCATGCACAAAGTCAGCGCCCGTTCGCCACGTTTGACAAAGCGGCCTAGGTCTTTCCACTTCGGAAAAGTGTTGATTGGGCCGGGCTGTAGTCCGCGCATCTGACACTGCACAAGCCCGAGAATTTGATTCCCAACGCTGTAGGAATGGAACGCACTATATGCCTTCATAATCAGACCTGGCTTAGTGACGGCTTCGATAAGAAGGGCGGACCAATTCGGAATCGCGGGTGATTGGTAAACGTGATTTTCCATTTGTTTGAGTGCTCCTTTTCGGGTGACTTTTCGAGCGAAGTTCACCCTTGCAGTCACTCCCAAAAACGGTAAGCAACGCAGTGGAGGCCCTCAAAGCGTGAGTTGAGCTGATGGCTATTGTTTACAATCGAAGCGGTCGGGAACTGATGAAATTGTGCTCGGCTGGAATGGAAGTTTGCGGCTCGGGGATCGTCCTAGACTTATTTCTGAAAGCTATCATTCTGGATTGGTTCTATCGACTCAAAAAACGGTAGACCACAATGTGAACATTGAACCAATACGCGACCATCCATAGGCGGCAAATACGTGAACTTGGTCGAATCGCTGTTACCACAACGCCCGCACAGAATCCGACCCCTAAAGTGTTGGGACATTTCATCCAGTGGTGCGGTGACGGTGGGTTTCTCAATGCTCATTGTGAAAGAGTCTCAGCCTAGTGAACACCTCTGATCAAGGTAACTGGCTTCGGTTTGACCTGATGTAGGTTGCGGCTTTCTTTTTGGTCACTCCCGATTCGATCAACAAGGTCGAACGTGCCAAGCTGCCGGCGAAATTCGTCAACGCTCACATCGTCGTCTGCCAATGACATCATGCTCACTCGCCCTAAGTAGCTATAGGCTAGTCCGACCAGTAAAACCGGCTCACGTTTTCCAGTCTCGTATTCTGAAACGCGCCCAGCGTGGACTCGATACTCCTTATCCCGCGACTCGATTTGCGTTTCAAGCATCTGTGCCATTTCCGGCTGGCCGACGTTCAAATACTCCCTAAGTTTGAGAAGTTTCTGAGGCAGTAGTTTTGGTCCTCTGCGAACATGACCCATTCATACACCTCCCGTAAGGAAGACGTGGGGCATAGACTGCTGAGATTCAATCCATGCCCCAAAGGACTCACCATCACGTTTGAGTCCTTCCCCACAAAATAAAATTGAGAAAAAGGCGCTTGCGTTTCTGAGCGATAGCCTGGGCTTCGCAAGCGCCTCGCCTTACGTTCATTCAGCGGCTCACACGCAGAGCGCGAACAAGCGCAAGGACTTCCGATGATGACCTTCGTCGGGCGATGTGCTTGACGTAAACCGTCCCCGCTCAGTTCGGCAAACACGGTCTTCATCGGAGGAGAAAAGAATTGAGAGCGGTAGCTCAGCTTGCCCCCTCTCCCGAACTACCACTCTCAAGAGGAACGCACGGCAATACCCACCTATTGCCTCTGGACAATGCGCTCCTATTCCCGACGATGGACCAGTTTGGGTCATGCTTGACGTACCGCCCTCTCAATAACCAGTACGACAAGGCACGTCACAGGTCTTTCAAATCGGGAAAAAGAAAAACAGAAGTGTGGGCATGGAATGAAAGATCGACAGGCGTAAAATGAAGAGTTTCAATCCATGCCCAATGGACTCAGTACCTGAGTCCTTTTTGCCGCAAGGTCGGTGTTTGATTGCTGGCCCTCCGCTCCCTCGCGAGAACTCACGTCGATCAGCGCCAGCGCGCGGCTGGAAGTAGTAACGTGAATTCAAGAGCAGAGGGCCAAGCAAGAACAACCCCCATGAGGTGCCACGAATTTTTATTCAGGGAGTTTTAGATCGCAAGAAGCAGCAAATGAGGACTTGTTCTGATTTTATGCAAGTACATTTAAAAACGCATAGACACACTTAACCTATCCCGCGCAGTGCGCGAGGCTCGTTAAGACGAACCCTAGTTCGTTAGTGGTCTATCTCAGACCAAGCACGGTGAGTATCACCGTAACAAGCAAAATGCTCGACGTGCTGGCCGTGCTTGACGTTGTTGTTGCGGTTGATGTCTGTGGCGTAGGCGTTGGCGTCGCCGCGGCTCCATTGGTTGGTATTTCGCCCGCCAGAGCAGTCACTGACATCAGCCCTGTCAGAGCGATAACCAAGACAAAGCGTTTCATTTTTTGAGGCTCCTTTTGATTGATGATGCAAATGTACTTGTATCAGATATGACAAACGCCGAACATTGTTGCAAGAGATCTTGCCGAGTTGAGACGGTGAGGTTTAATATCCGGCCCGTACAGTCTTTCCTCCCACTAAAACCCAAAAAGGAAGGTCTATCTCTTGAGGTCAGCCTCACCAAAGCTAGACACGTCGCATCTGTCTCGTGATGAGGAAGCTCTTTCCAGATGCAAGATCGCACTAGAACAAAGAGACTATGAAAACCCGCAGGGCGCTCTTGAGATCATGCGCCCGTTGTGGCGTGGGGTCAGCACACGTCCCGATACACAAGGACTGCAACCTGAAACGGCTGCTGATGTAGTTCTTTGCGCTGGCATTCTCACCGGCTGGATTGGCGCTCGCAATCAAATCAAAGACGCACAAGAGAGCGCGAGGAATTTGATCACTAAGAGCATCACTTATTACGAGTCGAACAACCTCACAATGAAAGCTGCCGAAGCATGGTCAGAGATTGCGTATTGCTACTGGCGGGAGGGCCGAGTAAACGAAGCACGGATCATGCTTCAACGGGCATTGGAACAATTGCCGCCCAATGGACTCGAGAGAGCGCGGGCACTTCTCAAACTGGCAGATGTCGAACACTCGGCAGCGAGATACTACGACGCACTGAAACTTCTCACTGACAATAGTGCGGTGTTTGCGAGCATCAGGTATCTCCCCGTCAAAGGCTCATATCACAATGAGCTCGCCATAACCTTCAGGACAATCGGAACTGCTGAAAACCGACGTGATTATTTTCAACGTGCGCTTACTCAATACAAAGCCGCAGAGCAACAATTCAGATTGGCAAAGAATTACATCTATTGTGCGAGCGTCAAAAACAATGAAGCTGTGGTGCTTTCAAAGCTAGGTAGGTTCAAAGAAGCCCACAAACATCTTGACCAGGCGCGACTCATAACTGTTCGCCTCAAGGATCGAACCCGAACGGCACAGATTGATAGCACTCGTGCGGAGCTACTGATCACAGAGGGAAACTTCAAAGCCGCCGAAGCTGCGACCCGCAGAGCGGCAACAGCCTTAGAAAAGGTCGGGCACGGATGTTGGCTTGCAGATGTGCTTATCCTAAAAGCTATCGCTCAAGCTCGCTTAGGAAAACCGGCGCGCGCACAAATCACCTTGCAGCGAGCGATCGAGGTAGCTCACGAAGCGGATGCCCTAAACAAAGCTGGACTAGCGGCTCTTACGATGATTGAGGAAGTAGATGGCCTGTCACCGGATACTTTGCAGGCCGCATATCAGCAAGCGCGTGAGTGGTTGGCAGATTCGCAGAGTCGGGAAGTTCTATCACGATTGAGTGCGGCGAGCGGAAAACTTGCAAACAGTCTGTGTAAAGAGATGTCCAGAGACGAAGCCGTTGAAGTGCTCCTAATCAAGCCACTCGATTTGGACCAAAGGCTATTGAAGTGTGAACACGAAACAATCGAACAGGCATTAGCACAAACGGACGGCTCAGTAGTTCACGCTGCCTCCCTGATAGGTAGAACTTATCAGGGTTTGTCCCACATGATCGAAAACAGACATCCTGATTTGCTCGACGAGCGCACGCCGATCCACCGCAGACAACGCCGGAAGAAAGCGAGTCGTTCAAAATGATCATAAGCTATCTCGTAAAAGCAGCGAATTCAGCGTCCGACAGTTCTTACGCCAAAGGAGGTCTATTTCTTGAAGTTAGCCTCACCAAAGCTAGACACATCGCATCTGTCTCGTGATGAGGAAGCTCTTTCCAGATGTGAGATCGCACTACAACAAAGAGATAATGAAAACCCGCAAGGCGCTCTTGAGATCATGCGCCCGTTGTGGCGTGGAGTCGGGACACGTCCCGATACACAAGGACTGCAAACTGAAACGGCTGCTAATGTAGTTCTTTGCACCGGCATTCTAACCGGCTGGATTGGCGCTCGCAATCAAATCAAAGACGCACAAGAGAGCGCGAGGAATTTGATCACTGAGAGCATTACTTATTACGAGTCGAACAACCTCGCAAGGGAAGCTGCCGAAGCATGGTCAGAGATTGCGTATTGCTACTGGCGAGAAGGGCGAGTAAACGAAGCACGGATTATGCTTCAAGAAGCGTTGGAACGATTGCCGCCCAAAGGACTCAAGAGAGCGCGGGCACTTCTCAAACTCGTAGATGTCGAACACTCGGCAGCGAGATACTACGACGCACTGAAACTTCTCACTGACAATAGTGCGGTGTTTGCGAGCATCAGGTATCTTCCCGTCAAAGGCTCATATCACAATGAGCTCGCCATAACCTTCAGGACAATCGGAACTGCTGAAAACCGACGTGATTATTTTCAACGTGCGCTTACTCAATACAAAGCCGCAGAGCAACAATTCAGAT
>Ga0207710_10000852_pt1 | contig 16442 bp, 18 predicted proteins | sample KBSS24metaG_FD_184400 | JGI IMG/M metagenome (GOLD analysis project Ga0207710, IMG submission 184400) | Switchgrass rhizosphere microbial communities from Kellogg Biological Station, Michigan, USA - KBS S2-4 metaG (SPAdes) (version 2) | ecosystem: Host-associated > Plants > Roots > Rhizosphere...
GAAAACAAACGGGATACAAATTTTTGCAAACGATGAATTTATTAACTTTCAAATTAGATCCGGAGCCCGAAAATAATCCAAAATCAGACCTGAATTTCCCGATTATTCCCTTACTTTTGCATCCCTAAAAATCCGAAGCCTAAGATAAAGGTTAAGGGCTAAAACAATTGACAATGAACCGCCGAAGGGAGTTTGAGATAGCTTTTGTGGGATTGAAACCCGGCATTCATGAGTACAATTATGTAATCAATGATAAGTTCTTTGAGATCTTTCAGCAACAGGATTTTCGCAATTGCGAAGCCAATGTGCGGCTATTACTCGACAAAAAAAGCAGCTTTATGCTGTTGAAATTTGAGATTGGCGGCACACTGGAAGTAACCTGTGACAGATGCAGCAATAATCTGCCGCTTGAACTTTGGGATGAATTCAACATTACCGTAAAAATGGTTGAAGAACCAGAACTTATGAATGGACAGGAAGATGATCCAGATGTTTATTATATAAGCAGGAACGAAAGTCATATTGATATAAGCAACTGGATATATGAATTCATTAACCTGAGCTTACCTATGCAAAAGACTTGCAGTTATGAAAAAATGGACGGGCCTTATTGTAATGAAATAGCCAGGGAATTGCTGCAAAAATCACAACCAGGTGAAAAAGAAGAAAAACAAAACCCGATCTGGAAAGGATTAGAAAAATTTAAAGATCTTGAAAATTGATTCAAAGAACTAAGAAAAAGAATATCTAAAAGTTTCAATAATTAAGTTATGCCAAATCCCAAACGCAGACATAGTCAGCAAAGAAGCGCAAAAAGAAGAACACATTATAAAGCGACAGGTTCTACTTTAAGTACCGACAGCACTACCGGTGAACTTCATTTGCGTCACCGTGCACATGTAAGTGAAGGAAAATTATATTACAAGGGCAAAGTAGTTGCTGAGAAATCTCCCGTTAAAAAATAATTTAAAAAATCTCATCCTGATAATCTATTGGGAAATAAATTCCAAATTCCAATGGAGCTTACTGCTCCCGGAATTTGGAATTTGATTTTTGGAATTTGTACATTGTGCGGCAATGAATATCGGAATCGACATGATGGGTGGGGATTTTGCTCCGCTGGAAGCAGTAAAAGGAGTAAAGCTTTATTTATCCAATCATAATATTCCCGCCAACCTTATTTTAATAGGTAATCAGTCGCAAATCCAAAATTTGCTAAAGGACAATGATATTGCTAAAGAAGAGGTCAAAATAGTCCACGCAGAAGAAGTGATTGACATGCATGAAGCTCCTACTTCCGCATTAAAAACCAAAAAGAAATCATCTATAGCTATCGGTTTTCATTTGTTGGCAACAGATAAAATGGACGCTTTTATCAGTGCAGGTAATACAGGCGCCATGCTTGTAGGAGCTCTTTTTAGTATTAAAACCTTAGAGGCTGTAATTAGGCCGACTATTTCAAGCATTGTCCCTAAAGCAAATGGAGGTACTGGCCTTCTTCTTGATGTTGGCTTAAACACTGATTGCAAGCCCGAGCAATTAAATCAATTTGCAATCATGGGCTCAGTATATGCCCAGCTTATATTAGGTATTGAAAATCCGAAAGTAGGATTGGTTAATGTAGGTGAAGAAGAAGGGAAAGGAAACCTTTTAGCCCAGGCAACATATAATTTATTAAAGGAAAACAGGCATATCAACTTTGCAGGAAATGTAGAGGGTCGTGATCTTTTGAAAGATAAAGTAGATGTAATGCTCTGCGATGGGTTTACCGGTAATATAATTTTAAAAATGGCTGAGTCTTTATATGAGATCAGCCAGGATAAAAAGGTCAATGAAGAATTTTTTGAACGTTTCAATTTTGAGAATTATGGAGGCACACCGGTTTTAGGCGTAGCAAAGCCGGTAATTATTGGTCATGGCATTTCGCAGGCTAAAGCTTTTATGAATATGATCTATCTTGCTCAGCAAATGCTTGAAAAAGATGTGATGCAGAAAATGAAAGATCAATTGCAGCCTTAAATACCCTGCCGCACGGATTGTATTGTTTGCCACTATTTATTATTTTGACTCCACTTCGTTATCGAACCAATGAAAAGAAAGTTTTTGCCATTATTACTGTTTGTGTTGTTTCAATTACTTATTCTTAATTCGAAAAGTAATAACAGTATAAAATATCAACCTCTTGAAACTGTTATTTATTATAAACTTGGACAATCAATTGTTCCTCTCCGGATTTTTCAGTACGGAGAAGCAAAAGATCTTGTGATGATCAACCTGCATGATGATGAAATGACTTCTGTAAATGCCGGACAACAATTCCTCGAAAAGCACGGAGGGTTGATGATAAAAATCGAGAATAATAATAAAAGAAATATCCGCTTCAAATTAGCTGGCCGCAATTATACATTCGATCCAAACAGAATATTTTCAAGACAAGGGATCAGTAAATCATTAGAAGAACTGAGTGTTCTAAATAATACTGCTATCGATGAAATAGAAAAGTTTGCAAACAGAATTTTACAACTGATACCTGAAAACCCCTCCTGCATTATTGCCTTACATAATAATACGGAGGGACAATATTCTATTGCATCTTATTTCCGCGGTAATAAAAGAGAAAAAGATGCAAAGAAAGTTTATGCAAATTCTTTGCAGGATGAAGATGATCTTTTTTTAACTACGGACAGCCTGCTTTATCACCGGCTTACAGGTGAGAATTACAATTGCATACTGCAGGATAATGAAAAAGCAAATAAGGACGGCTCTTTGAGTGTGTATTGTGGCGAACGAAATATCCGCTACCTGAATTGCGAGACACAACATGGAAAAACTTTGCAGCATTTTGAAATGCTGATAAAAGCAGCCAATTATATCAAAAGGGAAAACCCGGACATTGTAATATATAGTTTTAAATTAGCGGCTCTACCACGAATGAACGGTGAAACTTTACCCGCTATTTATTTTGGAGAAAAAAAGATTGGAATTATCAAATCAATGGACGTCTTTGATAATGAAGTGCATGGTAAAATGGAGATCGATAAAAAATTTAGGCTTAACAGCAACGCAGATTTCTTTTTGTTTCAAAACAATGATCAGATGAAATTTGAAATGAGAATAGATCCAACAAGAGAAAAGAAACAACTTGATCCCAATAAAGATGTAATTGAAATAATTACCAGGAAATAGTATTAAACCGAATAAATAACACTTCCAAAAACTGTCATCTGTCTTTTAAAAAGTTTTGGTATCAAGGCTGCACAGGCGTATTTTCGCACTCCCAAAAAATAACAAAGGTTGATCTCGTAGCTCAGTTGGTAGAGCACAACACTTTTAATGTTGGGGCCCTGGGTTCGAGTCCCAGCGGGATCACAATTTAAGAGATCACTTTATCTCAAATTAATCTAAAAACCCTGCAACTAATGTTGCAGGGTTTTTGTTTTTGCAACATTTGTCAAAAAAAATCAAACCTTTTTAGATTCTGCTGCGGGGTTCGAGCGGGTAAAACATTATAGTTTCTGATCCATAACTCTCAATTTGATTCAATAAATCAAAATTCTTTTTCCAGCTAACAGCATTGCTGTTTGGTTGCCATTGAATAATTCATTGCCTGTACTCTCAAGACTGCCGGATGCTTTCTCCCGAACCCGGATACCTAAAAAGATATCTGTAATTTAGAGTAGTGAAAGAAATACGTGATATTATTAGTGCCTTTGATGAAGCACAGAAGCAGGGGAAAAAGACTGCTCTCGCTACGGTAGTTCATGTAGATGGTTCTTCGTACAGAAGACCGGGCGCAAGGATGCTGATTACGGAGGACGGGCAGATTACCGGATCGATCAGCGGTGGATGCCTGGAAGGAGATGCTTTGCGTAAAGCCTTACTTGTAATGATGCAGCAAAAATCGAGTTTGGTGACTTATGATACCAATGATGAAGACGATGCAAAATTAGGATTGGGGTTGGGATGCAATGGTATCATACAGGTATTGATAGAGCCTATTGATATAACTAAACCAAATAATCCAATTCAATTTTTGAAAGCTATTAGCAGCAAACGGCAGCAAAACATTTTGATCACCTTGTTTTCGTTGCAAAATAAAAGAGAAGCCCAATATGGAACATGCTTATTGGTTGCAGAAGATGGAAGCATTTCTGGTGATATATCAATTTTAAGAAACAATTTACTGGAAGATGCAAGAGAGGCGCTCCTGCATAATCATTCGTTTTTTAAAAATTATGCTACTGAAAATAATGACCTGACAGTATTTATCGAATTGGTCAATCCACCTGTTTCTATTGTTGTTATTGGTGCAGGTAACGATGTTGTTCCGCTGGTAAAAATAGCTGATATTCTCGGATGGGAAACAACTGTTGTAGATGGACGGCCTGACCAGGCCAAAAAAGATAGATTTGTTTCTGGTTGCCAGGTGATAGTTTCAAAACCTGAAAATGTCCTGAAACAATTAAACATCGATGACCAAACCGTTTTCCTGCTGATGACACATAATTATAATTATGACCTGGCAATGCTTCGTATTTTATTAACGAAAAAAGTAAGATATATAGGATCCCTTGGGCCACGCAAAAAATTAGACAGGATGCTGGATGAATTAAATGAAGAAGGAATCACCGTAACCGATAAACAACGCTCAGCCATTTACGGACCGGTTGGACTTGACATCGGCGCTGATACACCCGAAGAAATAGCTCTGTCAGTTTTGGCTGAAATAAAAGCAGTGCTTTCTTCAAGAGACGGTCGGTCGCTCAGGGAAAATGACGAAGCGATACATTCCCGCTCTAACCTGGCGATTGAACAGATTGACATCCGTGAACATTGATAAATATCTTTAGTTACTTTGAACAAAGATTTTATAATAAATAATTGTGCGGTGATATTGCTTGCAGCCGGGGCTTCCATAAGATTGGGCACGCCAAAACAATTGCTCAACTATAAAGGGAGCAGTTTTTTGAAAAACATGATTGCCGTTGCGAAAAATTCCAAGTTAAGCCCGGTAATTGTTGTATTGGGGGCCAATGTAACATCGCTGGCCGGTGAAATTACTGAAAGTGCTATTCATGCTGTACACAACGAGGATTGGGCAGAAGGTATAGCTTCTTCAATACGGTGTGGCATACGGGTATTGGAAAAATTTGAACCAGCTGTCGATGCGGCTGTTATAATGGTATGTGATCAACCGTTTCTCACGTCGTCTTTACTCAATGATCTTTTAACTGCTCAACAAAAAACCGGCAAACCTATAGCAGCAGCTTATTATGATAACATTCCCGGTACGCCTGCTTTATTTCATAAAGTGTTTTTTCCGGAATTGCTTTTATTAAAGGGAGATAAAGGAGCCGGAAGAATGTTGCAACAGGAAAACCTTGTTGTTACAGTTCCATTTCCTATGGGTGCTGTTGATGTTGACACCATGAATGATTATAAAAAACTGGATAAAATCGATTAAATTTTTTTTCATTTATATAACATCGAAAAGAAAAATATATTTTGTTGTAATAGCTGTAAAGTATAATTTGAAGCAGTGCCACGCAAATTCAATGACAAATTGATAAGAGAAACTGATGATCGTAGATAAATATAACCGCATTCATAATTATCTCCGTATTTCACTTACAGATAATTGTAATCTCCGTTGCTTTTATTGCATGCCGGAAGAGGAGTATGATTTTACGCCGGCTTCAAGGCTAATGCAGGTGAGTGAGATTGAGTCGCTGGCAAAAACATTTGTCAGTCTCGGTGTCAATAAGATCAGGCTGACGGGTGGAGAACCTCTTGTTCGTAAAGATGCTGCCGATATAATATTGTCGTTATCCAAACTACCGGTAAAACTCACCTTAACGACAAATGGCTCACGACTGCATGAATTTGTGGATGTGCTGGAAGAAGCTAATATCCGCTCACTGAATATCAGCCTGGATACATTACAATCTGAAAAATTTCAACTGATCACCCGAAGAGATCAATTCAAAAAAGTATATGATAATATTCAACTGCTGTTAAAAAAGAATTTTCATGTAAAAGTGAATATGGTTGTCATGAAAGGATTAAATGATAACGAGATCATTGATTTTATCGAATGGACTAAGCATGAACCTGTGCATGTACGCTTTATTGAATTCATGCCTTTCACCGGCAACCGATGGACAAGCAATAAAGTTTTTACGATGCAGGAGATACTGGAAGTGATTGAAAAGAAATATGAGATCGTTCGTTTGCAGGATGAAAAACACGATACGGCAAAAGGATACAAAGTATCCGGTCATGAAGGCACATTTGCCATTATCAGTACAATGAGCGAAAATTTCTGTAGCGATTGTAACCGTATGCGGCTGACAGCGGATGGTAAAATGAAGAACTGTCTTTTTTCAGAAAAAGAAACTGATCTGTTGTCGGCATTGAGAAAAGGAGAAGACGTAGTACTGCTTATCCATAAAAGCATTCAAAGTAAAGCCAAAGAATTAGGCGGGCAATTCACTGTCGACTTCCAGCATCTTCATGCAGAAGATATTCATAACCGGAGCATGATAACGATAGGAGGATGAAATGATTTCCGTAACTGAAGCTAAAAACATCATCCGGGAAAATACAATTCCGCTTTCTCCTGTAAAGCTATCATTAGCAGAATCAACAGGGTTGGTATTAGCCGAAGATGTATATGCAGCTACAGCAGTTCCTCCTTTTCCTCAATCATCTATGGACGGTTATGCTTTTTCATTTAACGAATGGCAGCAATATAAAAAATTACAGATCAAAGGTGAGATCGCTGCCGGCAGTAATGAGATTATTACACTTTCCTCACAAAGCGCTGTCCGCATTTTTACCGGAGCACCTGTTCCGCCTCGCGCTGATACTGTAGTCATGCAGGAGAAAGTTACTGTTGAAAAAGACGAACTCCTAATTCATGATGAAAAAATCGTGGCGGGATCTAACGTCAGGATAAAAGGTTCAGAAATCAGCGAAGGAGCTTTGGCATTAGAAAGAGATACTGTTTTATCTCCTGCTGCTATTGGATTTTTAGCCAGTGTAGGTCATGCATCAGTAAATGTTTATCGCAATCCTTCCATCAGCATTATTATCACAGGTAATGAACTGCAGGAACCAGGTAATCCATTAAAATACGGACAGGTGTATGAGTCTAATTCAATTACATTGAATACTGCTTTGCAACAGCTACGCCTTGATAAAGCAGAAGTCATTCATGTAACGGATAAGCCTGATATAATTATTGTGGCATTAAAAAATGCTTTACAAAAAAGCGATGTGGTATTGTTGACCGGTGGCATCAGCGTCGGCGATTATGATTTTGTTTTACATGCTGCTAATGAATGCAGAGTCCAACAACTTTTTCATAAAATAAAACAACGCCCGGGCAAACCATTATATTTCGGAAGAAGGGAAAATAAATTTGTGTTTGGGCTACCCGGTAATCCTGCCTCTGTGTTAACCTGTTTTTATCAATACGTTGTTCCACTATTGGAAAAATTATGTAAGAAAAAAATTGCTTTGCAACTGATAAAAGCTCCTTTATCCAAACCCTTTCAGAAAGTCGCAGGGCTTACTCATTTTTTAAAAGCCTGGTATGATGAGAAAACAGTGACACTATTGGATGCACAAGAATCTTTCCGGCTCAGTTCTTTTGCAAAAGCGAATTGTTTGGTGCAGGTTGATGAAGAGGTGACGATATGCAAAGAAGGTGAACTGGTTGACGTATATTTATTACCCAAATAATACAACGTATTGGATACAATCATTCTTTTTTACATCCTGTTATTTGTTGTTGCTTTTTTATATTCCTCTGTCGGGCACGGTGGGGCCAGCGGATACCTTGCCCTCATGGCCATTTTTAGTGTGTCTCCTGAAGTAATGAAGCCAACAGCTTTATTATTAAACCTGTTTGTATCCATGACTTCCTTTGTCCAGTTTTATCGTGGCAAACATTTTCACTGGAAATTATTTTTACCCTTTGCACTCACTTCTGTACCCATGGCCTTTGTCGGAGGATTAATAATTGTTGATGGGGATATTTACAAAAAAATACTTGGGCTTTTATTGCTGATACCTATTACCCGCTTCCTGTTCTTTGCCAATATCACTGTAAAAGAAATAAAAAAATCAAACCTGGCTTTATCATTGGTGATCGGCGCTTCTATCGGTTTTTTCTCCGGACTTATTGGTATCGGCGGGGGCATTATTTTATCCCCGGTAATTCTATTGTTGAAATGGGCTGACATGAAACAAACAGCTGCTATCAGCGCTTTATTCATTTTTGTCAATTCATTGGCAGGGTTAGCAGGTCAGCTTACCAAAGGCATACATTTCAGCACGGATATGTATGCCTATGTTGCTATTGCTTTTGCTGGTGGACTATTCGGCGCTTATTATGGTTCTCTTCGCTTTAGTCACAATATTTTGAAATACACCCTGGCCGCCGTATTAATGATGGCTTCTTATAAATTACTTTTCACCGGGGCATAACAAGGAAGGTTAAGTAAATTTGTTATCCAATTAAAATAATGCCGGTAAACATTATCATATTCGGACAATTGACTGATATAGCGGGTAATTCGCTTTCGCTGGAGGGTATTGCTGATACAGATCAACTGGTCAATAAATTAAATGAACTTTACCCGGCTCTAGCCGATAAAAAATACCTAGTTGCCGTAGATAAAAAGGTTATTTCAGGAAACACAGTTTTAACAAGCAACAATACTGTTGCTTTGCTGCCACCCTTTTCAGGAGGATAATAAATGAGAAATAGTAATTCATACGAAAGATACCAAAGGCAGATATTATTAACAGAATTTGGAGAAGAAGGCCAGCAAAAATTAACCGAAGCAAAAGTGTTGGTAATTGGCGCTGGTGGATTGGGTTGTCCAGCTTTGCAATACCTTACTGCTGCAGGAACAGGAACTCTTGGCATTATAGATGATGATATAGTGGCGCTTAACAATTTGCACAGGCAGGTATTGTATTCGGTAAATGATATAGGGTTATCGAAATCAGAAACTGCTGCAAAGAAATTAAATGATCTGAATCCTGAAATCAGAATCATTCCTTACGATGAAAGATTTACAACCGAAAATGCACTTGATCTCATTAACGAATATGACATCATCATAGATGGCACAGATAATTTTTCAACACGATACATGATCAATGATGCCTGTGTGTTGTTGAATAAGCCACTGGTGTATGGAGCTATTTCACAATTTGAAGGCCAGGCTTCCGTGTTCAATTATTCTGCAAATCAAACCCAGGAAAAAATTAATTACCGGGATATTTTTCCCAATCCACCTAAAGAGGATGAAGTGTTGAACTGTGCCGAAGCCGGAGTGCTCGGTGTATTGCCGGGTATTATCGGAACCATGATGGCTAATGAAACAATAAAGATGATCACAGGGATCGGTGAAGTGCTGGCCGGGCAGTTGTTTACTTATAATGCCTTGAATAACCAGGTTTATATACTGAGTTTATCAGCATCAGAAGAATCAATATCATTGATACCAAAAAATAAAGAAGAATTTTCAAAAATGGATTACGTATGGCTCTGTTCATCTTCTCATCCTGAATTTGAAATAGACACAGATAGATTCAATATAATTCTTGCGGATGGAACATCTGCAGACATTATAGATGTTCGTGAGCTGAGTGAAACACCAGTGGTAAGTGAATTCGGGACGATAAAAATTCCATTGGGCCAGTTGAGCGATCAAAAGGACCTGATTCAATCAGATACTGTAATTATATTTTGTCAGGTTGGAAAAAGAAGTTTGCAGGCAGCAAGGATCTTATCCGGCATTTTCGGAAACACAAAAAAGATATACAGTTTGAAAGGCGGTATTATACAATGGAAGAAAGAGCAAACAGTTTGAATGTTTATAATGGAAGTATTCTTAATTCAACTTTATTCTTAGCAATGTCTCTGGTATGGGACATTACGTTCTTTTAATCCGCAAACTGCACCGAATACATCATCGGTAAATAGTTATTTACTACCTGCCAGCTTTCACCCCGGTCTGGAGAATAAAATAAATTACCCGTTGTAGTGCCAAATACTACCGCATCACCAGAAGATGCAAGGCAGTGACGATAAACAATATCAAAACAATTTTCCTGGGGTAATCCTTTCCGTTGTTCTTTCCATGTCTTGCCTCCATCGTCTGTCCGGCAAATACAAAGTGATTCTTTTATCGCTGTTCGGGTCACATCACTGCTGGCAGGAGCCACCCATGCCTGGTCGGCATTATCATCTGCTACAGTAATAGCAAATCCAAAATAGGCAGGGCCATCTTTCTGATCAATTTCCGTCCAGTTCATTGCAGCATCTGTTGAACGGAATATGCCGCAGTGATTTTGTTGCCATAAAATATCAGGATTAGTAGGTGCAGCTACAACGATATGCGGATCATAACCGGTCAATGCGTTTGGGTCAGGAAGAAAATCGGCTCTCATTCCTTTGTTGCGAATGCTCCATGTTTTTCCTGCATCATTTGTTTCAAACACACCGGCGCAACTGATACCTATATGAATATGATCCTCATTCCTCGGATCAACCAAGATAGAATGAATGCCCGGCAGATCACGGCCACCACCAAACCATCCTTCTTTTCGGGTTGGGTGATTCCATAATGATTCTACAAGTTGAAAACTATTACCGCTATCTTCACTCATAAATAATCCACCGGGATCGGTGCCGATCCATAACCGGGAAGGATTTTTTTTACCGCCATTCGCCATGGCCCAGATATACCGGGTAGTTGCAGGTACACCATCTTTTACTTCTGCTCCTTCGGGGTATGCAGGTGCCGCCACTTCTTCCCATGTTTTTCCACGGTCAGGAGAACGATGCAACTTTACTCCCCAGTGGCCATTATCAAGGCAGGCCCACCAAGTTCCTGTTCTTTCATCAGCATAAGCAATAGAAACAGGAACACCTTCGAATGAAAGATTTTCTGCTGACCATTTACCATTCTTGAAACAGTAAGCAATTAATCCTTTGCGGGTGCCGAGAAGCAATGTTGATTTCATATAAGAAGTTTAGTGTTATCCGCCTGATAATGCCTGCATGATATAGATCTCACTGTTGTTGGTAAATGAATCGTTCAATGTTTTCCGGTCACTGATCATTTTACCATCAATAAATATATTTACATGTTTACGCAGGCTGCCCTGTTCATCCAATATATAAGAAGAGATACCAGGATAATGACCATCCAGTTCTGCAAATATTTCACGAAATGACTTTCCTCCTGCCGGTACTTCTTTCAGACCGGGGAAAAATCTTTTTAGTGCGTAAGTAAATCTGACCTTTGGCATATAAATTCCTGATGGGGTTTCTAAGTTAGGAAAAATCATAAATACGATCTGCTAAAGCACGGATTCATTTTACCCTTTCATCTAAGCAAATGTCAGGGAAGTTTTATAATGCATAACCGGAAGGTTAGTAAATTTGATATTCTGATAAAATATATGCCGATAAACATCGTGATATTCCGGCAGCTTACTGATATTAGGAATGCCCGATGATGAAAAAAACAGATATGAAAGAAAGAAAGCCAAAAAATATTTTTGTCCAGGGACCTATTCCTGCTTCTTTCATTGCTGACAGCATTCAGAAACATAATACAAAAACTGAAATTGGGACTCATAGTATTTTTTTGGGACAAGTGCGGGCAGATATCATTGACGGGAAAAAAGTAAACGCAATAGAATATACCACTTACGAAGAGATGGCATTGGAAAAAATGCATGTTATTCGGGAAGAAACTTTTTCCAAATATGATCTCACCTGTTTGCATGTATATCATAGTTTGGGAAAAGTGGCAGCCGGTGAAATCAGTTTGTTCGTATTTACATCCTCACCTCATAGAAAAGCTGCTATCGATGCCTGTAATGAAATAGTAGAGAAAATAAAAAAAGAATTGCCTGTATGGGGAAAAGAATTGTTTGAAGATGAAACCTATCAATGGAAAGAGAATAGCCGCTGAATCCTCCGAAGGACTTATGAATTTCTAAATAATAAAATGAGACATGGTTGACATTACAAATAAAACAAGCAGTCTTCGCAAAGCCATTGCATCAGCTATTATATCGGTGTCAAAACAGGAAACGATTGATGCGATAAAAAATAAATCGGTTCCCAAAGGAGATGTATTTGAATTTTCAAGAGCGGCTGGTCTTTTAGCAATCAAAAAAACAAGCGATGTCATCCCTGATTGTCATCCGCTGCCAGTTGAATATGCTGCTATCTCTCATAAGATAGATGGAATGAACATTATCATAACAGTCGAAGTACATACCATTTATAAAACCGGTGTGGAAGTAGAGGCCATGCATGGAGCGGCTATTACTGCACTCACCATGTATGATATGCTGAAGCCATTGGATAAAGGCATTGAAATTTCAACGATAAAACTGGAAAGCAAAACAGGAGGCAAAACAGATTTTAAAGAAATGCAGGCAGATGGATTGCGTTGTGCAGTCGTTGTTTGTTCTGATACTGTTTCATCAGGAAAAAAAGCAGACACAAGTGGTAAAACAATTGTTGAAAAATTGAAAAGATCCGGTTTATCTGCAGAACAGTATGAAATTATCCCCGATGATTTTAATCTTATTCAACAAAAAGCAAAAACGCTGAGTGAAAATAATTTTGATATTGTCCTGTTTACAGGCGGTACGGGGTTATCATCAAGAGATATTACTCCTGAAGCGATCACACCGTTGCTCGATAGAAATATTCCCGGCATTATGGAAGCAGCCCGCAACTATGGGCAACAAAGAACTCCTTTTGCTATGCTATCCCGCGGTGTGGCAGGATTTATAAAAAATACGCTTGTTATTACGTTCCCAGGTTCTACTAATGGAGCCTCAGAAACAATGGATGCTTTATTTCCTTATGTGCTGCACGTATTTAAAGTGGCTAAAGGATTAAGTCATGATAAAAAATAATTGATTTATAAAATCAACCAAAAGGTTCACGGATGAAAAACGTCATATACCTTAATTTACTATTTTTTGATAAGTTCTTTTACTCAATCAAACCATAACAAAATTAGTTGCAGACGCATGTTAGTGGATAAAATTATATTACCCTCAATATAATTTCATCAAGGTCTATTGAGGTTTTTAGTAACTTACCAAAGTCTCAAACCGCTTCGCCATGGCTTCTTATCATCTCAACATTAATAATAAGAATTATGAAATAGAGGCGGACCCGTCAATGCCTTTGCTCTGGGCCATCCGTGACCTTGCGGGACTTACCGGAACAAAGTTTGGATGCGGCATAGCGCAGTGCGGCGCATGTACAGTGCATTTTAATGGCACACCTGTCAGGTCATGTTCAATACCTATATCAAAAGCTGCGAATCAAACAATCACAACCATAGAAGGTCTTTCATCAGACAATAGTCATCCTGTTCAAAAAGCATGGATAGAAGAACAGGTACCTCAATGCGGTTATTGCCAGAGCGGCCAGATAATGGCTGCTGCGGCTTTGCTGAAAAAAAATGCTAATCCTTCAGATAGCGAAATTGATATTGCTATGCAGGGGTTAGTTTGCCGGTGCGGAACTTATCCAAGAATAAGAAAGGCAATAAAAGTAGCAGCAGGAATGATGAAAACATAATCTTAATATAATAATGAGCAATAAAAATAAAAACAGGAACAGCAGAATTAGTTATCTATGAAACAAAAGTTGGGGATTCTTATTACAGGGATTTTATTTATTGTTCTTTTTGGTGAGTTTACAGTGGAACGTACCGATGAATTTGACCTGGAAGCCAGTATAAAAAGAGGGAAAGAGGTATATATCACATACTGTCTTAGCTGCCATAGTGAAGACGGGCAAGGCGTTGAGGGTTTATATCCGCCGGTAGCAAAATCAGATTACCTGATGGCTGATACAAAAAGATCTATAAAACAAACATTGTTCGGCGTCACCGGAGAAATGACAGTAAACGGGAAAGTATATAATATGCCCATGGATGGGATCGATCTTTCCGATGAACAAACAAGTGACGTATTAAATTATATAAGAAATTCCTGGGGCAATAAAGGAAAAGCAGTTTTACCGGAAGATGTAAAAGCTGCAAGAAATAAATAAACCAAACCAAAATCCTCTGCGTGTTATGAAAACAACAAACAGGATACACCGGAGAAAATTTATCCAGATTGCTGCACTGGCAACAGGCGGCGGGTTTCTTATCGGTTATCTTCCCCCCGATGATAAAAAATCCATCGTTGCTAATCTTTCCAACATCGGTGAAACTGGTTTGGGTTTGAACCAATATATTTTTATTGAGCCTTCCGGCAAGATCACTTTATTCAATCATCGTCCCGAAATGGGACAGGGAACATTTGGTTCTATCCCGATGATATTAGCAGAAGAATTGGAAGTTGATATAAACAAAGTGGAGGTAATGGCATCTCCTGCCGACCGTTCCAAATACGGAGACCAGATGGTGGTAGGTAGTCGCAGTATTGCAAGCCAGTTTACGGCTATGCGGAAAATGGGAGCAGCTGCAAAAGAAATGCTCATTGCTGCTGCGGCAAAAAAATGGAATGTATCCGCAGATGATTGTTATGCCAAAGACGCCAAGATAATTCATAAGCCATCCGGCAAATCGTTTGGTTATGGAGAATTAGTGGAAGAAGCTTCAAAACTTACTGCTCCGCAAAATCCAAAACTAAAAGACCAGAAAGATTTCACCATAATTGGTCATTCATTTCCAAGAAAAGATATTCCTGAAAAAACAAATGGTTCCGCAAAATTCGGGATTGATTATTCGGTACCCGGTATGTTATACGCTTCTATTGAACGTTCTCCTGTTTTTCTCGGGAAAATTATAAGCTTCAATGATGCGAAAGCAAAAGCAATACCCGGAGTGAAGCATGTATTGAAAACAAAACGGGATGTATTTGGATATACCCGGGAAGCTGTGGCAGTTTTAGCAGACACTTACTGGGCAGCAGTACAGGGAAGAAAACTATTGGAAATACAATGGGATAATGGCGACCTCGAATCATGGTCAACACAAAAAATAAAAGAGGATTATAAGAAAGCGGCAGAGCAGGATGGTGTCTCATTAGATAGCAAAGGAGATATCAAAAAAGCATTTACAGATGGTAAAATAAAAGTTGAAGCTGCTTATGAAACACCTTACCAGGCACATGCCCCGATGGAACCTATGAATGTGCTGGTGCATGCACAAAAAGATAAATGCGAATTCTGGGGATCGACACAAAATCCAAATGGCATCCGTTCGCAATTAGCAAAACAAACTGGTATTCCTGAAGCAAACGTTACGGTCAACTATACTTACATGGGTGGTGGATTTGGTCGTCGAAGTATGACAGATGTTTCTGAAGAAGCAACTGATCTGTCTATGCAATCAGGGGCGCCTGTTAAAGTAATATGGACAAGAGAAGACGATATAACGCAAGGGCCTTTCCGGGCATGTTCATTAAATGTTTGCAAGGGAGTGATTGATGAAAATGGAAATGTTACCGGTCTTGAACATAAAGTCATTTGCCAGGATATCGGCAACCAGAGCGGCAGCCGCTTTGAAGCATCGAGAGGAGTGATCGGCGGCATCAATACCGAATATGAGATCCCGAATTATACACTTCGTGCTGTACTGCAAAAATTATATATACCGATTACTTACTGGCGGTCCGTTTATCACTCCACCAATTGTTTTGCCCACGAATCATTTATAGATGAACTGGCTATTGCTGCAAAAAAAGACCCGATTGATTTCCGGCTTAATATGCTGAAGAACCATCGGCGTTATACACAGGTATTGAAAATGGTGGCTGAAAAAACGAATTGGTATGCCCCCCGCATGAAAGATACAGGGAAAGGAGTCTCAATTGTAGAAAGATCAGGAGCATTTACAGCAATGGTGATTGACATTGCCAGGATAAATGGAAAAATAAAAATTCAAAAGATCACGGCCGTGATAGATTGCGGCATTTATGTAAATCCCGATACCGTGATCGCACAATGTGAAGGTTCAATCGTGATGGGATTAACAGCAACGATTAAAAGCGGCATTACGATTGAAAAAGGAAAAGTGGCCGAACCGAATTTTGATAAATACCAGATGCTGCAATTAAAGGATACACCTGAAATAGATGTGACAATTGTTAAAAGCACCGATCCACCCGATGGGGCTGGTGAATCAGGTTTGGCAAATGTGGCGCCTGCGTTAACGAATGCAATTTTTAATATGACAGGAAAACGGATCAGAACATTGCCATTCAAACTGGCCGATGTTTAGGTTTGGTCAAAGAGTTTTTAATAATTAGAATTGTAAACTATAAACATTTAAGATATGGCAGTTTTTCATCTCAATGTGAACAACAAAGATCTTACCGTAGATGTGGAACCGGACACCCCGCTGCTTTGGGTACTGCGGGATGAA
>Ga0207710_10000853_pt1 | contig 16432 bp, 15 predicted proteins | sample KBSS24metaG_FD_184400 | JGI IMG/M metagenome (GOLD analysis project Ga0207710, IMG submission 184400) | Switchgrass rhizosphere microbial communities from Kellogg Biological Station, Michigan, USA - KBS S2-4 metaG (SPAdes) (version 2) | ecosystem: Host-associated > Plants > Roots > Rhizosphere...
TATTATAGGCTGCTTCAACCAATTTTATCCCATCCAAATCCTCAGTACTAGACAGCTTTAAATCTATAATTGCGGCGTCGAAATAAGGAGAGAGTAATGCTTGCTCACCTTCTGAAAAATTTTTGCAAACTTTCGAGATTATTTTTATGTTATTACTGCTATTGAATAAATCAATTGCATCATTATAGACTAGTAATTGTGAACTCTCATCCTCTATGATTAAAAGGTTTAATGATTCCATATTTATTGAATTTTTATTAGGATTTTGAAAAAAGCACCTAATTGACTGTAAATCGCCTCAAGCTTACCTTCATTTCTTGCCAAGGCTTCTCCTGCGATTGCTAAACCCAGCCCAGTTCCTCCACCAGTTTTATTACTAAATTCAGGCTCAAAAATTACCTGACTTTCAATCAGATGTTTTTCGATGCCCGGACCGTTATCCTTATACTCAATTATAAACAATTCATCTTCTTCATAGGCCTTAATTTCAATTTTCTTTTGGCGGTCAGTAACTCTTTGAAACCAATAAATACTATTATCTACAAGATTTGTCAAAGCAATATAAAGATCCTCTTTCCAGCCGAAGCAAGTTTGAAATATATCACAATCGATTTCATAAAGTATTTCTTGATTCTGAAGCTCATTAATAAAAACATCCTTTACATTTTCAATTATAGATCGGACATTAAAGTCTTTCTTAATATCCCTTTTCTTAGAAGAAAGAGGATCTAATTTTTTAAATAGCCTTACAAACATATCAGACTGTTCATTGAGAACAGTCAACCTATCTACTACTTTTTCTAATATTTCTTGATCATATTTTTCTTTCAAACTATTTTTCCAGCTTTCTATTATAGGAGTAATATTTATAAAATATCCTAATGGTTTTCTTCCCTCGTGCAGAATTACATTTACAATTTTCCCAATTGTTGCTTGCCCTTGATATTGGGCTATCGCTTCTTTCAATTCTTGCGCAACCTTATTATTGTTCGTCTCTTTATCAGAGATAATTTTATTGATTTTATCTTTATTTCTCTGGTCAACTCCGATTATTTCCAGCTCACCATTAATTTTTTCTTTTAAATCAGAAAAATTATAAAGGCTATTTATCTTTTCTTCAAGTTTTCGGGTATTTCTTCCGAGGCCAATATTTTTTCTATAGATAAATCTTCTGTGTTCTAATTGAAGCAAAATCTGTTTGCATATTTCCTGTAATCCAAAGTATTGGAATGTTTCTTTCAAGCCATCTCTAGCACTTTTTTCTTCAAGGCCAGAGCCTTCTTCAGATTCTATATGTATAAATCCTATTATTTGGTCACTTCCAATTTTTAAGGAGGGATTCTGAACTCGTTCTTTATCAAGTTCAAGCCAATCATATCCAGCATCACCCAACGGACGTATTCTGAATTTATTTCTATAAACACCAATGCCATTGAAACTGTCGAGTATTAACCTTGCTTCTCTTCTACCTACATATTGACCAGTCGTTGGATCTTTCAGCCCTCTTGCGATTAGGCCATCTATTGAAGATGAATCTCTGTCAAAAACACGAAAATCAATTTTAATATTCCCACAATATTCTTGTTCATTTTTTCTATTTTGATCCTGATTTAGAAAAATCTTGAACTCTTTTAAGGATTCTACAAATTCACCTGCACGATTATTGTGAAAATTTAGTTTCGCAATCCCTTGATTTGATACAATACCACTAATTCTATAGTCATACAATTCAAAAAGTGGATAAGGCTCAATATCTTCAACAGTGTTGGCATATCCTTGGAATGGCAATTGGCCGTCAAAAGTAAATTGGCCAAGTTCAAGAGTAATTGTGAATTTGTCTTTATCTTTCTCAATCTCTTCATCTTCTTTATTAGTGGGAGGAATAAGTTTTTTTAATTCAAATCTTAAGTTTTGAATTTGTCTCATATTCCATTCTGCTAAATGCTTTTCATCTCCAACTATAATAATATCAGTTCCGCTTTTTTTATTCGTCCTGCGGCTTTCAATTAAAATGTTTACATCTTCAAGATACTTTGCTGCCTTAAAGTCACTCCAAAGTAGATACAGTGTTGTTAAATTACCCGCCACATCTATTGTTTCTAAGACCAAATCATCCCCTAACATTGATGCTGCATATCTGCCAACTCCTTTTCTGCCTTGCATAAGTCTACCATCCGGGCTTATTTTTCGAATAAGTTTATCATCTGTAGAAGGTACCATCCATTTATCTACAACCGTTTCATAATCCATCCCATGACCTTCGTCTTTTATCTCAACTCTAATGCCTCGCTGCGCAATTTTCTTTCCATCTGATAAAATGTCTTTTGTAAATGGCAGCAAAGAAATTTTGCAATAGGAAGAATCAGCGTCATAAGCATTTTTAACTAACTCTACTATAGCAGCATATCTATCTTTTATCAAATCCCTACCAATCGTAATAATGTGTCTGCCAGCAGGTCTGATTTTATGATATCCATCTTTTATTTTATCACTTATCATAAAACTGGGTTAAGTTTTTTTGCTATGGCGAATGCTAGCAATGGAGGTACTGCATTGCCGATTTGCTTGAAGGCAGCAGTTCTATTTTTGCCCTCTTTTACTCCTTCAAAATAAAAATCATCAGGAAAAGATTGCAATCTTGCCGCTTCTCTTACACTTATAGATCTGTTCTGCTTTATATCAGGGTGTATATAGTAGTGCCCGTCTTTTGCAATATGTGCTACAACAGTTTGTGAATAAACTGCGCCTGCATCCACTACTTTAAAGCGGTCAAAAAAAGAGTGTTCGTTGTTATGTGTTTTTAACCTTTTTGGGAGGGCTGTATAATTTAGTCTTTCGCCATTTTTCAACTGCTCAATTGCGATACGGTAAATTTCCTTGTCCTGCTCAGTATGTGGCCTGCTTACATGTTGAGTCAGCACATCAATTCCATTGCGTATTAGTGAGCTATTCAAATATTCATTGACCTCTTTAGCATATTTATCATTCTTATCTTTCCCTTGACCTGCCTGTAGATTTGGCAAGTCATAAAAAATCGAGTTTACTATGTATTGCTTTTTATTAGCTTGTTTAAAATCCGGTAATGATATATTTAGTTCTTTTCTATGCCCAACCAGAATAATTCTTCTTCTGTTCTGTAGTACCCCAAAATCATGTGCATTAAAAAGAAAGTCATTTACAGCATAGCCAACGGCATCAAATCTTTCTTTCATTTTTTTAAAGTACTCCCCGCCTCCTGCAGAACGTAGACCCTGAACATTTTCAAATACAAACATTTTCGGCTTATATCTCTTTAGAAACTTCGCATATTGCAGATACAAATGATTGCGTGGATCATCTTCCATTCCATTCTTACTCCTTGCTCTACCAACTAATGAATAAGCCTGGCAGGGTGGACCACCAATAATTATATCAACTTTCTGGTTCTGTAAACGGTCATCTATCCTTTTGAAAATTTTTTTATTGTTCTCATCGGCCAATGCAAGGTTAATGACGCTTTCCATTTCCTCTTGGGGAATAAATGAATACAGAGTTGCTCTATCAATTTCACCTTTTAAATACTTTATGTACTTATCAAATCTTTTCTTTGTTTTCAGATAATGATAAACATTTCTTGTTCGTAATGTATAACAGGCAGCTTCATCCATCTCTACATGTGCAATAGGGTTGAAACCAGCTCTTATAAAACCTTCCGATAACCCTCCTGCACCGGCAAAGAGGTCGATGAAATTCAACTTCTTTGTCATGGCTTAGAAAACTCTTTAGATTCAAAAAAATCTTTGAATGAAACATCCAGGGCAGTGGTAATTTTTTTTAATGTATTTAATGAAATATTTTTTCTGCCCTTTTCTACGTGTGTCAGGTATGATCTTTCTATGTCTGCCTCATTAGCAAACTTTTGTTGCGATAGTTTTTTCTGATTTCTCAGATGTGTTATTCTTTTTCCAACAAGCTCATTTATGTCCATAACCAAACTTATTTTTATGTGTTCTATAATCCGGTATGTTTTGGAACACCATCGGTAATTATTAACCCCTTACAAAGGCTTTGTGCATTTCTTTTGGCCTTAAATGGCAATTCTATTCCATGTGACTTAAAATATATTTGCTTTTAAGTCACGTTGGATAAAGTCAATAAAGTGTCAGGAGAGTTTTTTCAATAAAGAGAATAGAGTTTTTTCAACCTTTGTGGGTTTCAGATCACATTCCCACAAATGGATAATCTTCCAGCCTTCTTTCTTCAAAGCCTTTACAGCTTTTGTATCATTTACAATGTTGGAGTTTATTTTATTCAGCCACCACTCGGTTCTTGTTTTTGGCACAACAAAGTATTTACAATCTTTATGTCCATGCCAGAAACAACCATGAATAAAGATTACTGTTTTGTACTTCGGTAAAACAATATCAGGTTTACCCGGTAGTTTTTTATCGTGGAGTTTATAACGAAAGCCCTGTGCATGTAAAAATTTTCTAACTATCAACTCAGGTTTTGTGTTGCCGCTGCGGATACGGCTCATATTGTAACTGCGGACTTCTTTGCTATGCACATCAGCCATGCTGTAAAGATAGTAAGAGTGAAGAGTGCATGGTGAGTAGTGAATAGCAGCGTCAATAATTGCCCAGTAGAATTACCGACCGATGAACGGAGCGTCGCAACCAGAGCTCAATAGAATTACAAAAGCCGGCTACCAAAATATTCTCCACTCATTTATAATATAATTAAAGGAGTTGGGATGCACATTATATTATCAGCAGCTATCACCGTAATTAAGTAAATTACAGCAAGGTCTTTTCAACCACATTGCCTGCCGGCAGACAGGCTTCTTATGAAGCGTTTGTTACCATATTTTTTTATCCTCTATTTATTTCCGGCTTCTGTTGTTGCGCAGAAAGTAATTTCTATGAAGATCCATGGAAATATTAATCCTGTATCAGCCGACTTTATTCATAACGCCATTGAAAAAGCAAAAAATGAAAATGCTGAGTGTCTCCTTATTCAGCTGAATACTCCCGGCGGTTTAGTTACATCAACCAGAGAGATCGTAAGCGATATACTGGAGTCGCCGGTGCCGGTAATTGTTTTTGTTTCCCCGGGCGGGGCACATGCAGGTTCGGCAGGTGTGTTCATAACACTGGCGGCGCATATTGCCGCCATGGCGCCGGGTACCAATATCGGCGCTGCACATCCCGTAACCATGCAGCAAATAGATACCATCATGAATGAAAAAATAACAAACGATGCTGCTGCATTTATACGAACGATAGCAAAAAAAAGAAATCGCAGCATGGCATGGGCCGAAAGCTCCGTGCGCAGAAGTTTTGCTTATACCGAAACAGAGGCGCTGGAAGATTCAGCTATTGATCTTATTGCAAAGAATGAACAGGAATTACTAAAGCTGGTTGACGGAAGAACGGTGGAGTTAAGTTCCGGTGCAAAGACATTGCATACCGCATCAGCTACTATTTCAACCTATACAATGAGTGTTTGGGAAAAGATACTTGATCTGATCAGCGATCCCAACATTACTTATATTTTATTCCTGGTAGGATTGTTTGGAATTTTATTTGAGTTGTATAACCCCGGGGCCATACTGCCTGGTATTGCCGGTGTTATTGCACTGGTGCTTTCTCTTTATTCAATGCATACGCTACCCATCAACTATGCCGGTCTTGCACTGATCATTTTTGCTGTCATACTTTTTTTACTGGAAATAAAAATTGTGAGTCATGGACTGTTGGCTATAGGAGGCATCATTTCATTATTACTGGGTTCAATGATGTTGTTGAAATCCGGTTCCTCACCGGATGCAGCAAGAATTTCCCGTGCCGTGATCTTTTCTGCTACAGCGGTAACTGCAGTTTTCTTTTTATTCGTCATCGGAGTTGGTATAAAAGCCCAGCGGAGAAAACCAGTAACGGGTGCTGAAGCAATGATCGGCGCTACCGGTGAAGTGATAGATGAGTTGTCGCCGGCAGGCACGGTGAAAGTGCAGGGTGAAATATGGAATGCAGAATCTGTTGCAGGAAACATTAATGCAGGAGAGAAAGTAAAAATAACAGCATTAAAGAATATGAAAGTTTTTGTAGAACCCATTCATCACAGTTAAAATAAATATTATGCCACAGTATCCCATCGTACCCATTGCGATCGCCGTCTTATTACTTATGATCCTTACCAGTGCTATCCGCATTTTGCGTGAATATGAAAGAGGAGTTATTTTCCGTCTTGGGCGTTTGATTGGTGGTGATGGATTAAAAGGGCCGGGATTGATCCTGCTGATACCGGTTATTGATAAAATGGTAAAAGTAAGTCTGCGTACTGTAGTGATGGATGTACCGACGCAGGATGTCATTACAAGGGATAATGTTTCTATTAAAGTAAATGCGGTGGTTTATTTTCGTGTGGTAGAACCACAAAAAGCAATTGTAGGGGTTGAAAATTTTTTAGTAGCAACCTCGCAACTTTCTCAAACAACTTTGCGGAGTGTGCTGGGTCAATCTGATCTTGATGACCTGCTTTCACAACGGGAAAAGATCAACCTGAAACTGCAACAGATAATTGATATGCATACAGAGCCATGGGGAGTAAAAGTTTCTAATGTGGAAGTGAAGCAGATCGATCTGCCACAGGAAATGCAAAGAGCTATGGCCAAGCAGGCCGAAGCAGAAAGAGAACGCCGCAGTAAAATAATTGCAGCCGAAGGTGAATACCAGGCATCGCAACGACTGGCCGATGCAGCTAAGATACTGGCCAGTGAGCCCAGTGCTTTAACGCTGCGCTACCTGCAAACGCTGCGGGAGATAGCCACCGAGAAAAATTCAACAACGATATTCCCTGTTCCTATTGACCTGCTGAAACCATTTTTGAAAATGAGTGTGAATAAAGAAGAGTAGATTATAAAACTTCGTCGTGGATTTTGCTTAATGGTGAATGGTCAATGGTGAATTGTGAGTGGGAAGAAGTGATGCGTGAAGGCATTGTGAGAACAATGCGGGCATCATGGCGTTGGGTAGAAAATCGCTGCGTTTTTTTGAATATTATTGCCTGCCTTTTCTCCATTTTGTAATAAGGATAAGATATACCGTTATCCTGTTTCCATTTACAATTTTGGTGGAGTGTTCGGATGAAACGTCATACAGGCTATATCCATCAGGTCTGTCGTAAGTAGTTCTTATATATTCAGGATCGTCTCCAACTGGTTTTATGGACACTTCTTTAAATCCTTTATCGGCTATTTGTTCTAATAACCATTCATTATAACCGCCATCTTTTGTTATTAGCCCGATGGAAACAGATCCGTTCAGCATTAATGCATAAAACATATTGTTTTTAGACCCCAATGGCTTTTGCGAAGAAGTAACTCTTGACAAGCTGTCTGCTTCAAATGTCCAGTAAGTACCTGAATCATCTTTTTCAGTAGTGAGGTAACTGAAACCTTTTTCTTTGGCTCTTTCCTGAAAACAATCCGCACTGTCGCAATACACTTTATCCATTAACCATGTAAACGATGGCTCCTGGGCATGTACAGCGCAAGACAAGAATACGATCAACGCAAGCAAGGAAATTCTTTTCATGTTGGCCTGAAATATACAATCTAAAATAGATAAAGGTCAATCATTCACAGTACCGTTAACCGGGTATTTAAGTTATGCTGTTGAAAAAGGCCGTGATACCCGCATCGTTCTCACGATGCTCCCCATTAAATTATACTGTGGTGCATCAATAGATTGAAATGATTGCTTTCGTACATTCGTTAGATGAATTGCCGGTGAAAGAAAACCAGGAAAAACGCAGTATATCTTTTAAATACTAAAGACTAAAATAACATGAAAATAATCATCACTGTTATCTTAACCATTGTTGTATTAATTCTTGGATTTTATATTTATATAATTTCAGGTTCATACGACATTAGCCAATTGACACCTCATAATGGGCTGACCAAATCGATAATTCGTATAACAACCCATAATTCAATAGAAAAAAGATTGAAAGGTATTACCGTGCCTGGTAACCTAAAAGACACTTCGATAATAATTTCAGGCTTTAAAACTTACACTGAAATGTGTTCTGGTTGCCATGGAGCACCCGGAGAGCCTAATGATATGATTAAAGGATGGTACCCGAAACCACCAGAATTATATAAGAATGCTGAGGAAGGTGATGCCAAAGAGTTTTTTTGGATTACAAAAAATGGAATAAAGATGACTGCTATGCCTGCATTTAAACCCATGCAAACTGATGAACAAATATGGGCTATAACTGCCTTCGTTACACAAAAATTATCCAAAATGACAGCTGATGAATATAAAAACTGGAAATCCAAATATGCAATTAACAATGTCCCTCATTAAATGGCAATAGAAAAAAATAATTGATAGCAATCATTTATCATGTAAAAACGAATATCATCAACCCATCCATTCCAGTGCGGCCATACAGAAGTCTATAATGCCCAGATGCGTGTCCCACGCATCTGGACTATCAAAATAAAGATATTGATCAATGAAAGAAGTGATGCGGGCATCACGGCACGATGATAGTAGCAATGCAGCCGGCTACCAAAATATTCTCCACTCATTTATAGTAACTTCAAATGATAAAACCAACTGCTCATGGAAAGAAGAGATTTTATTAAGAACAGCTCATTGGCCGTGCCCATAGTTATCGGGACTGTTACATCTGCGGCCGTTATTGCATCCTGCAATACTCCTGGAGAAAAACAAGAGCCTGCAAAAACACCCGGCAATAAGGCTGATGATTTTGCGCTGAATGAAATAACGATTGACGGACTGCAACAAAAAATGCAAAGCGGTGAATATACATCACGGTCCATCACGCAACTCTATCTTGACCGCATTGATGCAATAGATAAAAAAGGCCCGGCTATCAATGCCGTGATCGAAATAAATCCTGATGCACTTGGTATTGCCGATGCAATGGATAAAGAAAGAAAAGCAGGAAAGATCCGCGGGCCGCTGCATGGTATTCCTGTTTTAATAAAAGATAATATCAATACCGGCGACAAGATGATGACCACTGCCGGCGCCCTTGCATTGCTGGGTAACAAAGCTGCCAAAGATGCTTTTATCATTCAACAACTGAGAGAGGCCGGCGCTGTGCTGCTGGGAAAAACCAACCTGAGTGAGTGGGCCAATTTCAGATCAACCAAATCATCAAGCGGGTGGAGCAGCCGCGGACTGCAAACAAAAAATCCATGTGTACTTGACCGCAATCCCTGTGGTTCCAGTTCGGGGTCGGGATCAGCAGTGGCGGCTAATCTTTGCGCTGTTGCTATCGGCACCGAAACCGATGGCTCTGTAATAGCGCCATCATCTTTTTGCGGAATCGTTGGTATAAAACCAACAGTGGGTTTATGGAGCCGAAGCGGGATCATTCCTATTTCTGCCACACAGGATACAGCCGGTCCTATGACAAGAACTGTCCGTGATGCAGCTATCTTACTTGGCGCATTAACGGGTGTTGACAGTGAAGATGCTGTTACCAGTAACAGTAATGGAAAAGCACAAAAAGATTACACGCAATTTTTAGATGCCAATGGTTTGAAAGGAAAAAAGATCGGCGTTGAAAAATCTTTTATGGATGGCCAGCCGGATGTAGTTGCATTATATAAACAGGCAATAGAATTGCTGAAGCAACAGGGCGCAACGATCATTGAAGTTGACCTGCTGAAAGAAACAGGCAAGCTGGGTGATGCAGAGTTCACCGTGTTGAAATATGAATTTAAAGATGGCGTGAATAAATATCTCGCTGCTGCAAATGCGCAAGTGAAAACATTAGCAGATGTAATTGCTTTCAACAAACAAAATGAAGCGAAGGCGATGCCATGGTTCAAACAGGAAATTTTAGAGATGTGCGAACAGACAACCGGGCTTGACAGCAAAGAATATAAAGATGCATTGGCAAAATCAACCGGTGCAAGAAAGATCATTGATGATATGATGAAGCAGCATGAACTGGATGCGATCTGTGGTACCAGCATTGGTCCTGCTAATTGTATTGACTTGGTGAACGGTGATTATGATGTGAAATTTTATTTTTGTCCGCCCGCAGCGATGGCTGGTTACCCGCATATCACAGTGCCGATGGGTGCTATTCATGATCTGCCAATCGGTATTTCTTTTTTCAGCAAAGCTTATGATGAAGGAGGAATTTTAAAGATCGCTTATGCGTATGAACAGGCGAGTAAGAAGAGAACAGCGCCGGGGTTTAAGGAGAGGGTTGGATGAAGAGGTGAATGGTGAGTAGTGAGTGGTGAGTGGTGAAACCAAACATATAACAACTCAATCCAATCACAAGTACACTTCGCAAAATGCTCAACAGAATTACTGCACGATTTAGAATACCGCACTTGCTACATCACCCCACAACTCAGCTTTTATAATTTAAAAAATTTATACCAGCTATTACTTATATTTATAAGTTAGCTAAAGCAATTATTGAGATGCTATGGTTCAGTCAAAATTTACTGTGTGGACATACGTCCTTTTTATAACAAGTCTTTTTCTGCTTTCAATAGTATTTATTCTCCTCTCATTGCTTTTTGAAGACCCATCAACAGGAACGATCATCGTCATTCTCATTTGTTCCCTACTTTTCATATTCATACTTACCTGGCTTGTTTGGGGAGAATTAAGAACAAAAGCAATAAAAATTCTAATTGAACCTGGTAAAATTAAAACCAGGAATTTTGCAGGTTTGGGAAATGAAAAGATCTTTCCTGTATCAGGAATAAACGGGTATAAAACTTCATTACTGCCAGCAGCATACCGGGATTATGAGTACCTGTATCTTTTCGTAAATGATCAGAAAGTAATTAAGCTTTCAGAATTCTATCACAAAAACTATAGCGTATTAAAAGAATATATCGTCAGTAACTGCAAACAGCTTGATAGTGAAAAGTTCAACCTGAAGAAAGAAATTGGCGAGATATTTAAATGAATTGTGTCTTCACGAACCAACATATAACAATCCAAATCACAAAGTACACTTCGCAAATGCTGAACAGAATTACCGAACCCTGAACGGAGTCCCATTCTTTGCAATATTGGCCAAAGATTTTCCTGATAAACATCAAACGACCCAATGATATTAATCAATCAGCATATTTCTTCTTACGGATATTTTTCAGTTTTAAAAACAGAAACAACTGCATATGTCCATAACCACTTCAGTATCCGTAAGCGGCAGGTACTTATTCCTGTTGCGCATTAGTATTGGTATTATTTATATTTGGTTTGGGGCGCTTAAATTTTTTCATGGATATAGCCCGGCAGAAGATCTTGCTATCAACACTATTAACAGGCTGACCTTTGATTTTATACCAGAACCCATTAATTTATTTTTATTAGCCATCTGGGAATGTGCGGTGGGTTTTTTACTGATTGCTGGTATTTGGGTGCGCATTGCATTGGCGCTGTTATTTGTTCATATGTTATGTACGTTTACGCCACTTATATTCTTTCCATCAGTTTCCTTTAAGTATGCGCCTTATGGTTTTACATTGGTGGGACAGTATATCATGAAAAATATCATCATCATCTTCGCAGCTTTTGTTTTATGGTCCCGGAAAGAATAATAAAATGACCGTAGGCTGTGGAAGCAGCCCTGAATGGAGTTCCTATAGCCATCGGACAGTAATAAATGAATCCTATTCAGGAAAATATGGGTTATATCCTAAAAACATAACCCAAAAAATTGAAAAATTGGGTTATTTCTCTTACCAGGTTTAGACTATTAAGCTAAAAACTTTTGTTGGTTATCTTTAATACATGAATCTTCCTTTTCTCTTTGTAAAAAGGATATTGCCTCTTGTGCTCTCCGTGATGGTGATGATTGCTTCTGCACAAAACACAGCTACAAAAACCGAACGTCTGCAACTGGCTGCTGAAATAGAAAAATCCATGCGCACTGAACTGCTGGATATATGGTACCCCAAAAGCATGGATAGTTTGTATGGCGGTTTTATTACAACCTTTACTTACAAGTTTGAGCCAACCGGTGAGCAGGATAAAATGATCGTAACACAGGCAAGACATGTATGGTCAAATGCCCTGGCTTCACGTTTATATCCCGGCATTGCTTATTATAAAAAATGCGCAGCACGGGGCTTTAGTTTTTTAAAAGATAAAATGTGGGATAAGACGAACGGAGGTTTTTATACCCTGGTTGACCGCAAAGGAAATGTAAAGGACAGCGATGCAAAGACAACTTATGGAAATGCGTTTGGGATTTATGCATCGGCCGCATGGTACCAGGCTTCGGGTGATAAGAATGCATTGCAATTAGCTAAAGATGGTTTTGCCTGGCTGGAAAAACATGTGCATGATCCCGTTCTTAAAGGTTATTACCAAAATCTTTTACCCGATGGAACGCCGGCTAAACGTACTGCTGCAGATCCTTCCACATCAACAGTGGGTTATAAAGATCAGAATAGTTCTATCCATTTACTCGAAGCATTTACTGAATTATATTCTGTGTGGCCGGATGCGCTGGTTCGTGAGCGGCTGCAGGAAATGTTATTACTGATCAGGGATGTGATCACTACTAAAAAAGGCAATCTCATACTTTTTCTTCAACCCGACTGGACACCTGTATCATTCAGGGATTCATCAGAAGCAGTGATCTTGCAACACCGGTATATCGATCATGTATCTTTTGGACATGATGTGGAAACAGCTTACCTGATGCTGGAAGCCTCACATATACTGGGATTGAAAAATGATACTATTACAAAGAAGATCGCCAAACGTATGATAGATCATGCCCTGCAAAATGGTTGGGACAAGACAACCGGCGGTTTTTATGATGAAGGATATTATTTCAAAAATAAAAACGGGATCAGCATTATAAAAGATAGTAAGAACTGGTGGGCACAAGCCGAGGGATTAAATACATTGTTGCTGATGGCGGATCTTTTTCCCAACGATCCCATGCACTACTATGAAAAATTTAAGATGATGTGGAAGTATATAAAGACCTATCTCATCGATCATGAATATGGTGACTGGTATGATGAAGGTCTTGATAAAAGCCCCGAAAGAAGAACTGCATTAAAAGGTCATATCTGGAAAGCTACTTATCACCAGTTGCGGGCACTGTCAAACTGCGTGGAGCGTCTTCGTAATAAAAACTTCTGATACCTATCAACGGACCGCTATATACATCGCTTTATTTCACTCCCCCAATCCCAAACTGATTTCCCGCCTTTACTGCTTTTGTATCCATCATATCTACTTCCAGCATCTTTTCACTGGCTACATTATTATGAAATTCATCCTGCAATACAGTTAATATCTTTCTTGTTTTTGTTTCTATTACTTCACCGCTGGATGGATACACGTATTTGCCATCGATGCTAAAACAGATCCAGCCGGGCATATCTTGTAATGGTATAGTAGTTAATTGTTGGTATGGCGCAATGTTTTTGAAAACATGCAGCCGCATATTATGTCCATCCGCTAACCATAATTCTTTTTCATCCGGTGTCAATGCAATACCATGGCTGGGATCGCCGTGCCTGCGAACCGGTCCGGCATTCCATCCCTGCACTTCTACATGAGCCAGCTTTTTACCGGTAATCAAATCTCCTACTTCAAAACCCAGCAAACTATCTATGGTAACATAAGCCAGAGTTTCTTTACCATTGATCGTAAAGGGACGAATATTATTGGCGAAAGGTCCAATCTTATTCACCAGCTCATGTTTGGAAGGATCAGCAATGTATAACCAGGGTGAGGCAAGATCATCGAGATAAACTTTCTTTCCCGATGGCCCATAAATAGTATTATGTGCTTTTCTGCTTACTTCTATTTTTTTAATGATATCACCGCTGGAGCAATCCACTACATTCCAGAAATGATTTTCAAAAGAAGGCAGATACATGGTCTTACCATCCGGCGATATAGCCATGCGGTCGCAGCCACCTTCAAAATTTTTTTCCCATAATAATTTACCGGTAGCAAGATCAACCCGCTGCAGTGATTCAATGGTGCTCACAAAAATGCTGTTGAGCGGCACACTCACTGCAATACCTTTTACATTGGAGGGTTTGCCATCCGGATGAAATCCTTTTAATGGTATTCGTTTTACAAAGCGATGGTTGTTGTCAATATCAAAAACAAGAATGCCATGCCCGCCATAGCCGAGGTAATCACGAATGCCGGGAACGGCTACGTATAGATAATGTTTTACAGAAGGTGGAGGAACAACAACACTGGCAGATTTATAAATTAAAGGTGAATAGGCTGATGTAAAAATGAATATAGCGGGCAGCAATGAAATCAGCATGAATGTCTTTGGCTTCATAAGCAATAATTGTTTTTTAAAGATAGAATAAGATGCTGAGTTGTGAATGTAAAATGAAGAATAGAAGGAAAAGAATTCATTAAAAACTCAAATGGAAAGATGACGTTTCTTTCCACCTGAGTTTAATAACTAATGATTGCAGCTATGTACTTGCAAGATTGATGTCCCTTAATTCTGGCTGATCTTAAATCCTGAAAAAGAAACATGTGATACAGCCAGGTTGTCTGACCCGGTTCCGGCAGTAAACTGGAATGAAGGATAAATAATATCACCTTCTGCCAGTGCAACAGTAGAACTTAATGAAATACTATAATAAGGCGTAAAATCTTCTTCATACATTACCTTAAATCTTTTTATATCAAGAATGGTTTGTTTCCTGCAAAGCATCAATTGAAAGCCGTTATGGTAAACTGCCACATTATATGATACATCTATCCTGATGTCAAAATGATATAGGCCGGATTGAGGCGCTACAAAACTATTTCCTGATATGCTATTACTTGAATCAAAATCTTTTCTTTTAAATTGTAACGGCATGCCAGTGAGGCCTTTTGTATCAGCAGATGCAATAGAATAAACAGCCTGTTCAGAACCTTCCGGTTCACTTACCAAGCGAAATGCAATAAGCTTTTTTGGCGGCCTGACCGGGGTCACCTCCATGTTGGCTATTGTATTCTGAGAAGGTGAGCTTTGCATCTTTATTATTTTTACCTGTGCATTTCCTGTAAGAAAAGAAATTATAAGAATTGAAACTATCAAATACTTTTTCATAAATCATTTTTTTTACTTGTGATGAATAACGGTTGCCAGTTCCAGGCCTTATTCTTTACTGATTTTAAATCCGGAAAATGATGTCATGGTTATATTAACCGGTACAGATTGATTTTCGCCCCAGGGTTTAAAAGAAGGATATATAATAAAACCTTTTGGAAGCGCTCTTGTGGTAGAAAGCGAGATCGAGTAAAAGGGAACGAACTCTGATATTTTTACGATCTTGAAATCCTTTTTTTCTAAAACCGTTCCCGGTGCACTGCACAACATTAATTCGAAGTGATAGAAGTTTTTATAACTCTGCAAGTCATAAGTAAAATCAACCTGCATGTCGAAGTGATAAACACCATCTTCGGGAACAACAAATTTATTATTCCGGATATTATTGCTTGAATCAAAATTTGTAACCCTGAATTCAAGCGCTGTTCCTAAATTGTTGCTTTCCCCGGAAATGGAATAGCCAGGAGCTTCTGTAGTTAACCTGAAAGCAATAAGTTTTTTTGACCGCTCCAGTTCCTTTATTGAGTTTGAAAGCGGGACACTGGTCATTCTAAGTTGTGCCATAACCTTAGCCTGTATGACCAGGCAGGTGAAGAGAAAAATTGATAGCTTTTTCATAATTGATTTTTTAATGATTGTGATTAATTAAATGTCACAACGAACCTATCTTTTCGGAAAAAGCTTTCCCAATTGAATCCTGCACACTTATTTGAATATTTAGGATATACTACTAATACACAAATCTTAAAGTTTTCCCGGTTGATATATTTTGCCAAAACAAGCCAAAACAGGCTGAGAGTTAGTAATAAATACTAAAGATTAATTATCGTGAGTAGTGAACAGTGAAAGCCTTTTTTTGATAAAAGCTTTATATGTACATAAAGTCAGGTTCATATGTTATCGATTAGCAACGTTAACAAAACGAGTTGGGTGTATTAACGTTCTCTTTATTAATCAGGCATTCTAATTGACTATATAGCTGTATTATTTATTCACTTAAAAAACTATAATTATGAAAAAGATTTTTACTCTATTATTTGCTGTCGGATTTTTAACTGCAGCTTATGCACAACCAGGTACAAGAGATACCCGGCAAACTGATCAAAGGGATAAAGAATATAACCAAAGAAATGATCAGCAAAACGATCAATGGGATAACAGTAACACCTATAACAATGGAAGGGATATTGATGATCGTTATGACAATCGCAACAGTTCTTATGGTAAAGGCATGGAATTTCGAATTGCCCAGATCAACCGGAAGTATGATTTCCAGGTTCAGCGTGTAAAGAATGATTTCTTTATGAGACGTTATGAAAAAATGAGAGTGATC
>Ga0207710_10000860_pt1 | contig 16332 bp, 9 predicted proteins | sample KBSS24metaG_FD_184400 | JGI IMG/M metagenome (GOLD analysis project Ga0207710, IMG submission 184400) | Switchgrass rhizosphere microbial communities from Kellogg Biological Station, Michigan, USA - KBS S2-4 metaG (SPAdes) (version 2) | ecosystem: Host-associated > Plants > Roots > Rhizosphere >...
CCGAACGGATCTCCAGGTTCCGGCGCTCCAGCACCGGCTCGAGGAACGCCGTGGCCGCGCTCGCCCGCTCGCCGCGCCGCTGGGTCAACTGGTAAAAACCCGCGCCCTCCTGCGTCGGCCCGTTGAAGTCCCGGTTGCGCCGAATCCCCACTTGCTGGCAGGCGTCCACGAAGGCGCGGGACAAGGGGCTCACCGAGCGCGGATCGGAGACGCGGAGCGGTCCCCCCACGCCGTGATGGGCCGAGGCGCCGCGCGCCTGGTCCTCCGACTTCAAGAAGTACGGGAGCACGTCGGCCCAGCCCCACCCCGGATTGCCGATCGCCTCCCAGCGGTCGTAATCGAGGGGGTTACCTCGTACGTAGACCATGGCGTTGATGGAGCTCGAGCCGCCCAGCACCTTGCCGCGCGGCCAGAACCGCGGCCGATCGTCGAGCCGCGGCTCCGGCTCGGTGTAATAGCTCCAATCGTATTCGGTCTTCAGCAGGCGCGGGAACGCCGCCGGCACGTGGATCTCCCGCGCCCGGTCGAGCCCCCCCGCCTCGAGCACCAGCACCCGCACCGCGGGATCCTCGGTCAGCCGCCGGGCCAGCACGCAGCCCGCCGAGCCCGCACCGATCACCACGTAATCGAACGTATCCTCGTGAGCCATCTCCGCCTCCTCGGGCTGCGCCTCGCTCCAGAGATGCATCCCGCCCGCCAGGCCGGCACCTCTCCCGGGGCGAGCACATGCATCTTCCACGCATCGAGGGGAAGCGGCTCTGCGCGCGGCCGATCGCGCCGCGGCGGTGAGCGCGATCGACGCGGTGAAGCTCTCGCGCGCGGTCGCGCACACTCCCGGCGCGGGCGGCGCATCCAGGGCGCAGGATCGCCATCCTCGCGGCGCTCTTGCTCGTCGTGGGGCCGCTCGGGCTCGACGGCGCCGAGGTCGCGCCGTTCACCGACAGTCTGGCGCTCGCCCTGCCCGCCGTCGGCACTCGTCGGTCTTCGCCGTCGTGCCCGACGACGTTCCCGAAGACCGGCTCGATCCGTTGACGAGCTGGCGACTGCGAAAAGAAGCCCACGCACGAGCCGACGTCATCGCGTGCCACGCGTCGGACCTCCGCGAACTCTTCGGATCTACGGACTCGTCGGGGCACCCGCGCCGCCGGCGATTTGTTGGAACGTCGTCCACTCCGGCTTGACGCGATACGCCGGTGACGCGAACGACGATTGGCGCAGGCCGAACTGGGCGCCGCCCGACAGCTCGTCGTCGCGGTAGTCGTACCAGAGGGCGGTGGCGACGTGGAGCGACGGGTCGCGGAAGGCGGCGAACGAGCTCGCCATCATCGACGAGATTCGGCTGTCGCAAGCCGTCTGGTCCGGCGCGGGGCCGCACGCGCCGCAGCCCGGGGTGTCGGCGCACGAGTCGCTGTGCTGCCAGCCGAACTCGGTGACCCAGAAGGGGACCTCGGGGTGGAAGATGATCGAGCGGATGTTCTGGAGCGCCTGGGCGAGGAACGCGCCCATGTTCGACGGGTTGCTCCCGGCGCTCCAGTCGAAGACTTGATACGGGTGAATCCCCCACCCGTCCATCGGGAGGCGGCCGTAGACCGCGAGGTAATCGCGATATGCCGTCGAGTTGGCCACGTCGCGGTGATACTGGTCGTGCGTCGTCGCGTCGTCGTACGCGTTCAAGATCCCGCCGGCGACGATCGGCGTCTTCACGTGCATCACGTCGTGGAGGCGCTCGTACGTCCGTTTGACGATCAGCGCGAAGTCGGCCGCCGAAAACCCGTTGTTGTTCGGCTCGTTGATGATCTCGATCGCGTCGGGCGGGAACGCCGACAGGACGTGCTCGATGCGCGGCTCGTAGTACGTGCTCCACCACGCGTCGGCGCCGCCGGGAGGCGGGTGGTCGTTCGGCGGGAGCGCCGGCGCGCTCACGAGCGCGAGCACCTTGAGCCCGTTGCTCCTCAACGCCGGCACGAGCCGCTCGTACGTCCCCGCCGGCTCGCACGTGTCGATCACCGCGCCGCTGCAGTCGGGGGCGATCTCGATCCGCACCCACCTCGCGCCGAGGCGACGAAGATCGTCGATCGCCGTCTGCTGCCCGAGCGTCCACGACGGGCGGCCGTTCGAATACGTACGATAGATCCGCCCCGAGACGACGCCGATCTCGGCGCGGCACGCGGTGCCGGTGCTCCAGAGGACGGCGCCGTTCGACGCGTAGATCACCAGGTTGCAGTCGTCCTGCACGGCGAGGCGCGCGCCGCCGTGCCCGGCGGTGTGCGCGTCCCACAGCGCGCCGCTCGGCCCGTAGAGCACCAGGTTGCCGTCGGTCTGCATGACGAACGTCGACGTCGATTGGCCTGCGGTGACCGTCGACCAGAGCGCGCCGGCGCCGTCGTACAGGACGACGTTCCCGTCGGTCTGGTGGATCAGCGTCGCGCGGCCGTTGCACGAGAGGACCGAGTCGCCGCGCGCGAGCGCCGCGCCCGATCCGAGCCCGCCGCACGCGAGCACCTGCGCGACGGCGAGCGGGGCGTCGTCGGCGCTCGCGCTCGGGTCGGCCGGCGTCGTGCCGCACGCGGCCGCGACGGCCGCCGCCAGAAAGACGCTCCCACGTGCGCTGCGAATGGTCGGCATGGAGTCCCTCCGAGAAGAGCGGCGGAGCGCCGCGCCCATGGAAGTGGACATGATACCTCATCCCCCGATCGTTCTTTTCGGTCCTTCTGGAATCGCCGTCCGGATTGAGCGCTCGTCGCCACGTTCGGCGGCGGTCGGCTCTCCCTCCATGAGGCCCCTCCTTCGTCAGGTGTGTGTCTCATGGCGGAGTGCAGGAGCGCGCGTCGCGGACGAGGCGAAAGCCGCCGTCGCCGTACAAGACGTAGTTGGCCCACTCCGACGAGGAGCGCGGCAGCCCGGTTCGGCCCGACGACCGCGTCGTGGAGGCGCGCGCCCCGGGCGAGCTCTTGATAGACCGTCCCGGCGAACGTCGCGGCGTCGCCGTCGTCGACGCGCCAGAACGTCCCGAGATACGCGTCGACGCCCGCGCGTAAGAAGTGTTCGGCGAAGGTGCCCGCGGGTATCGGGCGCGCAACGGGCACCGCGGCGTCCGCCACGATCGCCGATTGGCAAGCATTGACGAACGCGATCCGCGGTGTGATGGCGGCGCCGATAAGGTCGGCCGCGGTGAGCGCTTCGCCGCCGGCGCAGCAGAGCCCGGATCTGCTCGGGTCCGGGCCCTCGTAGAAGGCGTGGCCGGCGTAGTGCAGGACGTCCACCTCCGGATCGCGGAGCGCTTCGAGGAGGTTCGTCTTCGTCGCCTCGCCTCCGCGCAACACCTCGTGGATGTGCACGCCCGACGCGCGGATGACGGCGCGCTTCACGGCGTCGGCCTCCTGCTCGGTGGACGCTAGATCGAGCGTTGGATTGATGACGAGGAGCACGCGGACCCCGCTGCGGTACGGCCGCGCAGCGCGCGGAAGGTACGGACCACGGATCAGCGGTCGCCGGACGACGCCTCGCTCCAACGCGGGACGGTGTCCGCCGAAGCTCATCGCCTCGAACGGAATGTTTCCGGCCGGAGCGTCGTGCAGGATGACGAGACGATGGTTCGAGCAAGCTCGGATCGCGGAAGAAGCCTCGGCGCCGAAGACCGCCTCCGCGAGCTGCTCGCCGAGACGTCCGATTTCGTCAGGCGGCGGCGTCGACGCGCGCCGACCCGACAGCGCGTCGAGGCGCTCGGCGGGGAGCGGCCGCGTCGCGCAGATCACGATCGCGGGGCCGTCGGGAGGGACGACGGTCGCGGAGACGGTCTCGTTCTCGTACTTGACCGTGACGAAGGCGTCGCGATCGAGCGCCGGCGCGTCGCGTGGCGGTGAACCAGCGACGCGCCGGATCGTGAGCGACACGTCGCGCCGCTCCTCGAAGTACGCGCGGAGCGCCTCGAAGCGAGCGGCGTCGATCTCGAACCACTCGAGCGACGGCGAAGGGGCGAACGCGACGAGCCCGCAGAGCATCCGGTCCGCCGCTTCTTCGATATGCTCGACCAGGGAGCCGCCAAACGTCACGACGGCGATCTTGCGAAAGGCGTGGCGGCGCGCGACGCGAGCCAGCTCCCGAGCGTTCTCCTCGATGGCGTCGAGGAGCTGTTCGAGGTCCGACGTCGACGCGAGCGACCCGAGCGACGCGACCACGAGCCAATCGGCGTCGATCGCGTGACTCGGGATCGGGACGATCGACTCGCCCGCGCGCAACGCCTCGCTGACGCGCGACGACAGGAGATGATTCAGCGACGCGGCGGCTCCGCCCAGCGGCAGGTCGGACAGCGTCGCGGCGGCGATCGCGTCGGCCCCTTCGGTTTGCGTGATGCTGCCGTGGACGAGCGTGACGTGGAGCTTCCCGGTAGCCTTCGCGGCGGTCCGATGGAGGAGACCTTTCATCACGAGCCGGGCGATCGTCGCCGGATCGCGCGCGCGAAAGAGCCGTCGATTGTCGTCCACCAAGAGCCCGTTCCACGCGCGCGAGGCGTCATCCGAAGCGAGGACGTCCGCGCCCTTCGCGCGGAGCGCGGCGGCCATCGAATCCATGTCCTCCGGCAGGCCGAGGCGCGCGCGGTCCGGGTCGTCGCGGAGCTCCGAGGCGAGGGCGCGGAGCTCGGAGTATTCGGCGGAATCGAACGACGCGAGGCGCAGGCGATCCGGGCACGCCTTTCCTTCGAGCAGGTCGGCCGTCATCTGCGCGGCTCCGCCAAAGCCGCCGATCACATAGAGCGGAACGCCCGACTCCATCGCACGCCACGCCTCTTCGACGACGCCGGGGTAGGCGCCTCGATATCCCGCCGAGTCGCCGCTCTTCGGGAGCGTCTGACCGCCGATCACGACGCGCGCCGCGCCATGGAGCGACATGACTCGCCGCACGTCGGACATGTGCAGCGCGGCTCGTGCGCCCGTCGGCACGTCCGCGACGGGCGGTAGGCGCGCCTCTCGTCGGTAGGGATCTTCGTCGAGCCGACGCAAAGAGAGCGAAAGGTCCCTGTCGCTGTGCTCTGCATGTGGGGACGCTGGCAGATATGCGCGGAGGAGCTCGGCCTCGTCGCTCCCCGTCGCGTTGTAGGCGACGATCAAATTCGCGAGGAGCGCGTCGTATCCGCCGAAGCGCTGGTCGCCGCCATAGGCGATGGCCGCGCCGGCCGAGACGAGGCAGCGCGCAAGGAATACGGTCGCGTCCGTCATGTGATCGAGCGTCATCCCGTCGTCGCGATCGACGGTGTCGGTGTTCGACAGCGACAGCGCGACCTCGCTGCCGGAGAGCGGCGCCGGCTCCGATCCGAGGTCGTCGCCGCGGCGCTCGTCGAGCGCTCCCCCGGCGCTCGCCGTCGCGCGCCGGGTCATGCCGCGGTACGCCGTGCTCGGCGTGACGAGGTGGAGGCGAGGATGGGCCTCCCGGAGAATCCGGCGCTCGGCCACGGAGATCTCCGGGTCCGGATAGAAGACGAGCGTCGGCTCGCGCCCGTCCAGCGGACCTTGCGCCACGTCGAGCAGCTCCGGAGGTCGCGAGAGGCAGATGGAGGGAGGAAGATCGGCGGTCGTCCGCCCGGCCTCGAGGTGAAAATGGCGGGCTCGTAGCCACTCGACGAGGGCGCGGAGCACGATCGGACGGACCTCGGCGCCGGCTCGGCGGACGACGCACGGTCCGTTTCCGCCGTAGGGATACGCGCGCGCCTCTCCGGCTCGGAGGACGTCGACGGTGAGCGTCGGCACCTTCGCGCGCTTCGCGTGCAGGAGCTCGCGCTCGCACCACGCCCGCGATGCGTACGCGTCGCTCCGCACCGCGAGGAATACGCCGTCCACCGCGGCGGCGCCGCGCTGCGCGCTCAGCGCGTGCCCTGGGGCGAGGTCGGGCGTATCGAAGAAAGCATCCACCCCGGCCTCCGTCTTGGCATATTCGTAAATTCGTTTTGCGACATCTTCGGTCCCGTCCTGATCCGCCTTGGCGTGCGAGATGAACATCCTCGGCGGCGAGCCGGCGTCGGCGAGGAGCCGCGCCGCCGCGAGCGTGATCGCGAAGAGCGCCGCGTCCCAATCCGCGGTCTGGCCGCCCCCCCACTTGGCCAGGATGGGCGCCCCGGGGAGCTTCGACCCCGGCGTGCGCCACGCCAGAGCGGTCGGCAGCGGCGTGACGCGGCCGCCTCCGAGCGCTCCCTGCCACGAAGTGATCTTGCGCAGCGCCGTCGCACGAATCGATTCGTTCGCGAACGCGTGCGCGCCGAGGACGGGGACGATGAGGACGTGCTCCGCCGCCTTCGGATCGACGCGATCGGCCTTGGTGGCGACGCGGACCGGTATCCCCGGTCCGAAGGCGAGCGGCTGGCTCCGATCGCGCGTCAGGAGGTCGTACAGGCGCTCGCCGAGCTGCGCCGCGTCCGCGCGATCCTCGTCATCGAAGTACGTCGTTTGAACGAGGAGGGTCGGCGTCGAGCTCATGTCCGCGCCGCAGTGCACGGCGCGATCCACACGGCGCGCGCCGTCGCGGGCGCCGTTCAGGGTGAATACGCGACGGTGAGCGCCGACGACGCCCCGTCGTCATCGCGACGCGCCTCCGTCGCGGCGTGGAGGGCGTGGCTCGGCGCGTCCCTCGAACCAAGCTGCGCCGTCCGCGACATGACGCGAAGTGCGGTGAGCGTCGGCAAGGAGGTGCTACGGTGTCCTCGAGGCGTGTCGCCGATCTTCGGAATACGCCAGTCGATGACGACCGTGAGCTTCGAGCCGCCAGCTCACGGCGGGTGGACCACGGTCACCTATCCGTGCATCTTCTCACCCCGGCGACGACGGCGAGTGACGCGCGGGCGACGAACCACGCGAGGGTCCCTCTACTTCGCCGGCGCCGGGTCCTTCATGCCGGTGTAGATCGTCCGCTTCGGCGCAGCGAAGACCCTCCGCACCATCGGCTCGAAGAACGAGAGGGGGAGCGCCTCCGCGCGCGCGTCGAACGCCGGGCCGTCGTAGAGCGCGCAGAACTCCTCGGTGCGCGCGAAGCACGGGTGATCGCGGTGCGCGTCGCGGAGGTTTCGGTCCATCCCGATGTGGTGGAAGAAGAAGTAGCCCTGGAAGATGGCGTGCTTCTCCACCATCCAGTGGTTCTCGTCGGAGACGAACGGGCGGAGGATCGCCGCGCCGATGTCGGCGTGGTTGTACGAGCCGAGCGTGTCGCCGATGTCGTGGAGGAGCGCGCACACCACGTACTCCTCGTCGCGCCCATCGCGATGCGCGCGCGTGGCGGTCTGCAGGCAGTGCGTCAGGCGGTCGATGGGGAACCCGCCGAAGTCGCCGTCGAGGAGGCGGAGGTGGTGGAGGACGCGGTCGGGCAGCGCCCGCGCGTACGCGATGAAGTGGCCTCCGATGATCTTCCAGTCCGCGGCGGTAGACCGGGCCATATCGTCGAAGCTGGCGCGCTCTTCGGGGGTGTTCATGACGACCGAGCGTGCCCGATCGCCACGCGCCGCACAACCGCCGCGCTCCGCGAACCCGCGCGGCCCGTGCCGCGCCTTTCAGAGGGTGCAGAGCGGCGCGCCGTTCGTCGGGTTCACGCAGCGCTGCGGCGGCGTGCGGCAGATCGAGGTGCTCCCCCGTGGCCGCCGCGGAGTGACGTCCCTCCGCGGCGGCCCCTCCGCGGTGCGCGTCACTCCACGCAGACGCCGCCGATGTCCGGGTTCGACGATTCGCATCGGAGCGGGGACGCGCACGCGTGTGCCCCCGCGAACGTTCCGCCGCACGACGAGCCCTCGCCGGCGAGGCACACGCCCGGCAGATCCGGGTTGATCAGCCGGCCGTCCGCGCCGACGTGCGAGCACGCGAGGCCGTCGCCGCACTCGACGGGCCGCGCGACGAACCCGCCGCACGGCTCACCGTACTGCGCGAGGGGCCGGAGGCAGGTGAGCGCGTCGAGCGGCGTGCCCGGCGCGTGGCGGCAATCGAGCCCCCTCGCGCAATCGATGCTCTGCGTCCGGAATCCGCAGCTCTCCCCCTCCTGCGCGACGTCCACGCACTCGTCGATCAGCGCCTGGCAGCGGACCCCACCGCCGTCCTCATCCGGGCATACCGGGACGGCGTGGCACTCCTCGCCGCGCGGGCAGTCGCGGTCGCTGCTGCACGTCGACGTGAGGACCCGGTCGAGGAGCTCCGTCCTGCCGGCGCGCGTGAGCGTCATCTCCGAGCCGCCGTCGACGAGCGCCACGTCGTAGCGCTTCGCGCTGGCCCGGCTCGGGATCAGGAGCAAGCGGCCGCCCGACGCCCGCCAGGAGCCGATCTCGGAGATGTCCGGGCCCTTCGTCGGGCTCGGCTTCTCCGCCGTATAGCGGCCCGACGCGTCGAGCGTCAGCGTGTCGTATTCTTCGAAATTGCCTTTCTCCAGGGCGATTCGATATGCGCCGACGAGCCGTTCGTCGAGCGCGCTCAGCGCTTCGTCTGTCTCCTCGGCCCCGGCCGGTTCGGTGGTGTGCGCGGCGCATCCGCCGAGCGCGAGAGCGATACCGAAAATGGAGACGGTCAAAATGGATCGCATCGGTGAATATCTCCTCGAGAGGGTCATGCAGGATGGACCGACGTGCACTCTCGATGTGAGAGGGAAAGCGGCGCGCCGGCGGTCGCGCGTGACGATTCGCTCACGTGACGAAGGCGGTTATCCGAGGGATGACGATTCAGGACGTGCCGCGCGGCACGTCGACGCCTCGCCCCCTCGCGGCGACGAGACGGGCGCGACGGAGAGCACGCGCTTGCTCGCGCTGCTCCCATCGCCGGGATTCGCGCGAGCGCGGCAGGACGACGCGACACCATGGAAGAGGTGTCGATGCGCGGAGGAGGCGGGCGCGCGCGCGCGCGATCGCCATCCCAGGACGAACGGGTTACCGAAAAAAGTTTCGGCGCGCCCCTCGCGAGATCACATCGACGTGTTGGATGGGTCCACCATCGAGCGGATCGCGACGGCCCATGAAAGCGTCGCGCGCCGTTTCGCTCCGGCGGCTGGAGCCGGTGCGCGAGGAGCAGCTCGCCGAGATCGACGCGCCCGAGGTGAGACGTTTACCTCCGGCGCGCACACCGCGTGATAGAATAATGCCCGCGATGACCGTCGAGCTCGTCCGGGCGGCGAAGGAGGACGCGCCGGTGCTCCGTCGCCTCCTCCAATATTACGTATACGACTTCAGCGAGCTCGTGGGATTGGACGTCTCCGACGACGGGCGCTTCACCACCCCTCCGCTCGACGCGTATTGGGAGGACGCGTGGCGGCACCCGTTTTTGGCGCGCGTCGACGGGAAGCACGCCGGGTTCGCCCTCGTTCATCAGCGGAGCCGCGTCACGCCGGACGCGAGCACCTGGGACGTCGCGGAGTTCTTCGTGATGCGCAAATACCGGCGCCGCGGCGTCGGCGCGGCGCTCGCGACGCGCGTCTTCGATACCTTCCGCGGCCCGTGGGAGGTGCGCCAGCTCTTCGTGAACGAGGCCGCGACCACGTTCTGGCGCTCGGTGATCGGCGCGTACACGAAGGGCCGATTCGAAGAGGCGATCATCGACGACGACCGGTGGCGCGGTCCGGTCCAGACGTTCGACAACTCGAACCGTTGACCGGCGCGCGCTCGGCGCCGGTCAACCGGCGCGGCGCGCCGGCGCCCTTCATCGAATCGCTCGTCCGCGCCGGCCGACGCACCGGTCCGCGCGGCGCGCGAACGGCGGTCCTACGGGCCGCCGCGCCGATCGCGGCCGGGGTGGGGCGACCTCTCAGCCGCGCTCGCGGAGCACCGCGACGCCGCGCGGGCCGTCGACGCAGACGCGGAGCCCCGTGAAGCGAGGGAGGTACGCGAGCGGCGGCGGATCGCGCCGGCTCCCTTTCACCATCGTGAGGAGCACCTGCGCGCGGTCGAGGTCGTACGCGGCCTCGTATGTGGCGTCCCCCACGCTGACGACGAGCGGGAACTCCCTCTCGAGGACGGCGCGCGTCTCGTACGGGATGTCGGGCGCGACGAAATCGGCCGCCGAGAGGAGCGCGAGATCGTCGCCGCTCTCGACGCCCAGCTCGGCGACCCGCGCCGCTGTCCAGGCGTCGAGCGCCGGGACGGGCGACGGCGACGCGATCCCCGCGGCGTGCCCGCGCTCGGCGAGCTTGGCGGCGAGGGCGCGGAGGAGGAGCCGCTCGCGCGTCGTCGCGAGCGCGTCGCGGAAGAGGGTGCCGCGGAGGATCAGCGCGCCGATCGCGTCGCGCGCCACGTCGCCGCTCGGGACCTCGTCGCGCGTCGCCACCACCCGCTTCGCGTAGACGTGCTCCACCTTCGCCAGCACGCGGCCCGACTCGAGCCGGACGGCGCCGAGCCGATCGCGGCCCAGCCGGGCGCGCGCGATCCACGCGAGGGGGATCGCGGTCGCGCACGTGACGAGCGAGCGCGCCTTGGCCGCCTTGCCCGCCCCGAACGCGCGCGCCTCGAAGACGACGATCGCCTCGACGTCGCGGGCGTTCTGGACGGCGCTCTCGCGCGCCAGCTCGAGCTCGGTCCCCCCGTTGCTGAACGCCACGTCCCGGCCGTGCGAGCGCGCCACGTGGACGGCCCGCGGATCGGCGGCGATCGCCGCGCGCGCGAGCGCCTCGCGGTCCACTGCCTCGTCGCGCGGCGCGGAGGCGGAGAGGCCCCGGAGCTTGCGCAGCCGCGCGCGGATGCGCCGCGCCTCGTCGACCGCGAACGCCGACACCCGGTGCACGTCGGCGCGCCCGACGCGCACCGCGCGAACGAGCGCCGTGGCGTCGCACCCCGCGAGGCGGAGATCGTCGTGCGGGTCGTCCGGCGCGGCGCCGGCGGCGAACATCGGCCGGCCGACGGCGAGCGCGGCGACGAGATCGATCGCGTCGTCGACGCAGCCCTGTCGCTCGGCCTCGACGAGGAGGCGCGCCAGCGGCGCGTCGAGCGGGAGCGCGAACAGCGCGCGCCCGCCGTCGGTCAGCGATCCGCCGGCCGTGATCGCGCCCCACGCCTGGAGATCGGCGCGCGCGGCGTCGAGCGCGTACGCCTTCGGCGCGTCGAGCAGCGGGAGCGCCTCGGGGCGCTCGCCCCACGCCGCGGCGGCGAGGACGAGCGGGACGAGCGACTCGCGGTGGATCTCGGGGAGCGTCGTCTTCGCGAGGCGCGCCGACGCGCTCCACATGCGAAGGCACACGCCCGCCGCCGTGCGCCCCGCGCGCCCGGCGCGCTGCGCCGCGGCGTCGTCGGCGATCGGCGCGAGGACGAGCGAGCCGCGGCCGTCGTGGTAACGCGTCTGCCTCGCGAGCCCCGCGTCGATGACGACGCCGACCCCGGGGATCGTGAGCGACGTCTCCGCGACGTTCGTCGCGAGGATGACCTTGCGCCGGTCGGCCGGCTCGAAGGCGCGCCGCTGCCCTTCGAGATCGAGGCCGCCGTGCAGCGTGACCACGGCGAGCGACGAGGCGTCGACCGCGCGGCGGCACGCCTCGATCTCCGCCTTTCCGGGGAGGAAGACGAGGACGTCGCCCGGCTCGCCGAGCGCGGCGTCGAGCGCGCTCCGGACGCGCGCCGGCAGGTCCTTCGGATCGGGGAGCGCGTCGCCCTGCGCGAGGTACCGGACGTCGACCGGGAACGCGCGCCCCTCCGCGGCGAGGTGCGCGCCGCCGACGTGCCGCGCGACGCGCTCCCCCTCCAGCGTCGCCGACATGACGACGAGGCGCCGCGCCGGCCCCGCCGCCCCTCGGTCCGCGCGTCCGCGGACGACGAGCGCGAGGAGGAGATCGACGTCGAGGCTCCGCTCGTGGAACTCGTCGAGGACGACCGTCCCGGCGTCGTCGAGGAGCGCGCGGTGCCGCAAGACCACGCCGGGCGTGGCGAACACGATCCGCGTCGCGTCGCCGATCGCGCGGTCGTCGCGGACGACGTACCCGACGCCGTCACCGAGGCGCGTCGCCTCGAGCTCCGCGACGCGCTCGGCGAGGCGCTGGCATGCCACGCGGCGCGGCTCGACGACGAGCACGCGCCCGCCGCACCACCGCGGCACCTCCGTCGATTTGCCGGACCCGGTCGGCGACGAGACCACCACCGGCGCGCGTCCGAGCGCGTCGAGGAACGCCGAACGAATCGCCGCGATCGGGAGCTCGGCGTGCACGCTCCTTCATACCCTCACCGCCGCCGGGCGCCGGCGCGATCTCGCGCGGGGGGCGGCGCGGGCGGCTCACCGCCGGCCGATCACCGTGCGGTCGGCGCGATCGCCGGCAGAGGAGGAGCAGAGGGCCGCCGGGCGAGGGGGGCACGGGACATGGGCGCGACGCCGCGCGTGCGGCGCTCTCCCCATGTCACTTGACGGCGATGATCGCCTTCTGGGGCCAGTGCAGGACGTACCGCCCGTCTTCGTGGTCGATCGGAAGATAACGGCGCACGCTCTCCAGCGTCCGTTCGGCCCTGTGGTCCTCCGTCCCCCCGATCGAGGTCAGCGCGTGCAGCTTGTAGACGAATCGCCCGATGTCGAGCATCGAGTCGAAGACGAAGCGGTGCGGGATGTCGACGATCTTCACGTTCTGTTGGCCGAAGCCCGCGAGGAGGCAGAGCGTCTCCGCGAACTCGTCGGACAGGAACTTCACCTCGTGCCCCGTCACGCAGTAGCGCGCCGTGAAGGCGTCGAAGTGCCTCGCGAGCGGCGTGCCCTGGAAGACGTCGAAGATGACCGCCTTGCCCCCGACCTTGAGCGACCGGTATATGCGCTTCATCGCGAGCGTCTGATCCGGACAGTGATGGAAGGCGCCGCAAGCCCAGACCTTGTGGAGGCTCGCGGGCTGCAGCTCCAGCCCCTCGGCCGGCATCACCATCATGTGGACCTGAGGCAACATCAGCATGTCGTGCGCGAGCCCTTCGAGTTGCTCGGGCGAAGGGTCGGTGATGACGTATTTACCGGTCGGCCCGACCGCGTCGGCGATCGCCCGACAGAAGAAGCCGTTACCCTCGCCGAAGCCGAGGATGTGCTCACCCGGCCTCGGATCGAGGTGCTGCATCATCAGCGCGATGTCGTCGCGCCGTGCGTGAGGATATTCGACGATCGCCTCTTTGAAGAGCTGCGATCTCGCGCCCGCAAACTCGTAGCCGACCTTCGACGCGGCGCCGAGGCGCGATGATGACCTTTTGACACTGGATCTATCGATAACGTGTGAGCTATTTTCCAAGGACCACCCTCCGGGATTGGATGCGTTTCATCGTCGTGCACACAAGACCACTCGACGCGCGGCGCCATCGCTTGAGCCGTGACACACCGCGCGATCGTTCCTGCTCGGATCGAGCTAAATCGAGGCGGGTCGAGTCAAATCGAGTCGAATCGAGACGAGTCGAATCGAGAGGATGGTCGCTATAGAGCCCTTGCAGATGGCCGGCTGCCCACTCCACTCTTTCGTTCTGTCGGGAACGCCGTCCGGGTTGGTTATGGCGGCCTACCTGTAGAATTCACCGGGCGACCCGGCGCCTTCAGCTGAGTGGTATCGTTCGATATCGAGTCCGTCTATCACCCCACGGGGTGATCTTTCGGCTCCATCGGCCCGGATGAGTCGGTCAGCCGGGTAGCTCCGCCGTTCGGCCTCCATGAGCGCGAGGGGGGTCCGATGCGTACAGGGATCGCTGGACGGGTCCTTCCCGCGCCCGAGGGTGATGTCACGTCTGGCGCTTATCGTGGAATCCAACGTGCGATTCTCGTCGGTGAAAGCGGCACTCCGCCGGAGTGCCGGCGCCGGACGCTCTGCATCCGGATTGCACGCCTGGGCAAGATGAAGTGGCCCACTTCGAGAGTGGACCTTGGAGTCACTTCAGTTGGATGCCCATTCCAAAAAAAACGTCGTGGCGAGCGTGAGCAATTCATGGCTCGATGACTCATCTGCGGCCATACCAACCAAAGGCTACAACGTCTACTGTTGCCAAAAGCAGGACGCGCTTATCGCTGCCGAATTTCCAGGTCTTCGGCGACGCGCCACGGGCTGCACGTACATGGTCGGACTCGGCCTTATCACGCACAGACCCGAGTAGGCGAGTGATGCCGAGTCGCGGAGCTGCAGCCCGGCGGAGGTTTCGAGGAGCTCGGCTCGTGGTGGCGCGTCGACGAGCCGAACGAGCCGCTCCCATCGCTGCTCGGCGCAGCGATTCGATACTTCACCAATCACGAGATCGCACGAGATCGCGCTCCCGCCGCGCGCTGGCGCGTCGGCGGCGGAGCGCCCGCCACGCCCGCGTCCCCGCCGTCAGCGGGTCGCGGGGACGGGTCGGACGGATGACACGGCGAGCGGTTCGGCGCTCAGGGGGACGCTTCGGACTCGAGGACCGCTTGCGCGTCCGCTCGCGCGAACCCCGAGGGGTACCGCTGGAGGTACGCGCGCGCGGCGTCGCGTGCGCGCATGCGGTCCATCGGGCGGAGGATCTTCATCCGCGCCGCGAGCGCGCTCTCCGCGAGCGGGCTCGTCGGGTAGCGCCGCTCGAACCGCTCGAGCGTCGCGAGCGCGAGGGCCGCGTCGCCTCGTCGCTCCGCGGCGAGCGCCTCGTCGAAGAGATCGTTCTGCGCGGCGAGATCGGACGCGCGAGCCGCCGCGGCCGAGGCGGCCATCGCGCGCCCGGCCGCCGAGGACGCGGGTGCTCGGGACCCGGCCGTCGCCGTCGGCGCGGCTGCTCGGGACGACGGAGCCGCGGAGTCGCTCGGCGCGATCGTGGCGCGCGGCGCGGCGCTCGGATGCGCCTCCGGCGCGCGCGATGACGGGGACAGCGGGGCGTCGATGCCCGGCGGCGCGCCGTCGCACGCCGCCGGCCACTCCTCGCCCGCCGCGACGTGCGCCTCGGTGTTGCCCGCGCGCACCGCGACGATCCCCTCGAAGACCTCGACGCGCGTCGTCGTGCCGCCGCCGCACGACGCCTGCGACGGGGCGCGCGCCACTCGGAACGACGTGCCTCGCACCTCGACCTCGGCGTCGTCCGTGCGCAGGACGAACCGCTCGCCGGGCGACAGCTTCGCGACGTCCGCGCGCACCGCGCCCGCCGCGACGCCGAACACGTGCGAGCTCCCTTGCTCGAGCCACACGAGATCGCCTCCCCCTTCGAGCGTCAGCCGCGTGCCCGACGGGAGCGTCAGCGCGGCGCTCCCGTCCTGGAGCGCGACGAAGCGATCGCCCGCCTTCGCAGCGCGCCCGTCGACGACGCGGCTCGTCTCTCCGCCGCTCACGGCGAGGACGCTCCCGTGCACGCTCGCGAGCACGGCGGACGGGGTCGCGGCCGCGCCGTTCGCGCCGCGGGCCTCGGCGCCGGTCGCGGCGACGGCTGGTCGCGCCTCGGAGGGGCGCAGCACGCGGCTCGCTCCTGCGACCGCGACGACCGCGGCCGCAGCGGCGCCGATCCCGAGCGCCCAGCGGCGCCGCGCGCGCCGAACGACGCGAGCGCGGATCGCCCTCGCCGTGGCGTCCACCGCGGCGCCCGCGTTCGCGCGGCTCACCGGCTCGAAGCGGCGGGCGTCCGCGGCGAGGAGCGCCGCCGCGCGCCGCATGGCGTCGGGGGGGTCGGTGCTCATCGGCCGTCCTCGCGTCCCTGCGCGTCGCGTCCCTGCACGAGGTCGGCGAGCTCCGGATCGCCCGCGCAGCGCTCGAAGAGCTCGTGCCTCGCGCGCACGAGGCGCTTCTGCGCGGCCGCCGAGCTCGCCTCCGTGATCGTGGCGATCTCGTCCAGCGTGAAGCCGCAGACGTCGTGCAGGAGGAACGTCCACGCCTTGTCTTCGCCGAGCCGATCGAGGTGGGTGCGCAGCCGCGCCGCGACGCTCCGGGCGTCGAGCGCGCGCACCATGCTCGCCGGCGACTCCGCGAGCTCGTCGGCGAGCCCGTCGGCGGCGGAGGGGTCGAAGACGCGCCGCGCGCGCCGCCTCCGCCGGATCTCTTTGTAGACCGCGCGCGCGGCGATCAAGGAAGCCCACGACGGGAGCGAGCAGTCGCCGCGGTACCGATCGATCCCCTCGACGAGCGCCATCATCGAGAGCTGCACGAGATCCTCGTGGTCGGGGTCGCCGTGACCGAGGAGCGACCGGATCGTCACGTCGACGCGCGGGCGGACCCGGTCGTGCAACGTGCGCGCCGCACCGTCATCGCCGGCTCGGATGCACGCGGCGAGCTGGCGATCGTCGAGGCGGTCCTCGGGCGACGCGCGGTCGGGCGCCGTCACGCTCGCGTCGACGACGAGCCTCAGCGAGGAGGCCTTCCCAGGTGCGTTCGGGCGAGCCATCGATCGTCGCCATAGTACCCGCCGCCCCCGCGGCGCAGACTCAGAAGCGTACGCGCGCGCCGGCCTCCGCGACGAGG